>Ga0126342_10015297_pt1 | contig 13460 bp, 12 predicted proteins | sample Cyp1metagenome_FD_92528 | JGI IMG/M metagenome (GOLD analysis project Ga0126342, IMG submission 92528) | Coral microbial communities from Lord Howe Island, Old Settlement Bay, Australia - Cyphastrea 1 metagenome | ecosystem: Host-associated > Invertebrates > Cnidaria > Coral ...
AATCAAGTGTACAACTTCCCTGTCAGTACTCTCAGCAGCTGTAGCCCACGCGCTGTACTTTTCACTGTAGCGCTCGAGTAACGCTAGCTCAAGGGCCCTGTATGGAGCCCAAATGTATCGTACAATGACATGTACTCAAAGTAGACTAACATGTTGTATCAGCAACTGTATAGCTCATGTACATGTGCAGGTGTATTCTTAACAATGATGATGATGATGATGATGAGGAGGAGGAGGAGGATGACGATGATGATGATGATGATGAGGATGAGGATGAGGATGAGGATGAGGATGATGAAGGTGAGGATGATGAAGGTGAGGATAATGAAGGTGAGGATGATGAAGGTGAGGATGAGGATGAAAATGAGGACGATGACCCTCTACCAGCCGGAAATCTCCTCTTGGGGGGGGGCTCGGGGACCAGGGGGGGATTGAACCTGGGCCTGCCAGGGGGGGGTCTAACTTGAAAGTTTCAGGGTTTCCAATGGTCCTGCTGCATGCCTATTCCTATTCCTTGCTAAAGCAAGAGCAACTTCAGCTAGCACAAGCTAGCTTTCGTGATGAAAAACAAATGAACAAGAATGAACAATGAACAATGAATTTCAATGAACAGCTAAAAATGAATTGACCTGAAAAAAATCCGCTGGCGGTTTTTCGTCTCAGTGGTCTTCTCCTCCTGAAGGGCCTCACGGCTGGCTTCGTCCAGTGGAGCACGCCGCGACACATACCTTAAGACACCAATCTGGAAACAATATGCAACATGATCAACATGTAGATAGTTTCAAGCAAATAGCTTATAGACAGCCAATGATGGCCACAGCCAAGAATGATTCAAGCTATTCTAATTTATCGCCACTAGAATCCGGATCGAGGTGTCAATTTCGTTGTATGTCGTTGTTGCCATATCTGGATGAGTCACCACAGTGCACCCACCTTCTGCACAATCGATCTCAGAACTTACAACATGCAGTTGTTGGTTCCATCAGGAGGGGGAGGTCGCATAGATGAATCTGATGTGCCACCATGGCAGAAAGACTTAGATATAAAATGACTTTCTTGAAGGACAGGCAGTAAAACATGCATGTACAAGACCTATCACAATCTACACTGGCTACATCTGGCCACTCTATCCAACTTTATCCGAGATGCGGGCATATGACCAACCCGAAGGCTGAAAGACCCACTGCTCCACTGGCAGTGCATGTGCCACGGACACCACTCCATGCCAAGTTCAAGAGCCGCCTGAAAAGTGGAAAAGTGGAGATAGGAAGAAGCAACAGGACGCAATGGACGCAATGTTTCTTCTATTGATTTTATTCTGTTCTTGCTTTTGAATCACATCTTTAGAGATCTTCACGGGTGCTTTTTGCATGTTTGTTTTGTGCCCCGTTTGTTCTTGACAAAATACGCACTCTTCGCACTACACACGCACTAAGAAGACAACAAATCACGATATTCGCACACAAGGGCTCCTCAGCAGCTTCTTGTACTCTTGCGCCTTGAAACGGTTGGGGTTGGGCTCCCAGTCGCCAAACAACGCCTGCCTCGCCTGCCTACCAAAATGACCGGCCGAAAACGGACAGCCATCGGACCATTGGGCCATCGGCCAGAAACTTCAGCCCAAAGGGCGAGACGGCAGCGAGACGGCGAGCCATGTGAAATCGTCGATGCGAAACGTCGCCGAAACGTGGCCGAAACGTCGCCAGCACCCGTGTGTGCAGAATGTTCTTCTTTCACAGTCTATCAGATATGTCAATCTATAGGATATGTCAATCTATCAATCCCAGCTCTCAAGACAACAGTTTGCAAATCGAGAGTGACAAAGAGATTGTCGTATGTCTGTATCTCCTATGCAACAAAGACATTAAAGGACAGCAAACTTCGCCACGACCACCACGTAGTTTCCGTAGGTGTTGGTGCACAGGGTGTAGAGCACCTCGGGCCTCAAAGGAAACAAAGAAGTAAACTGTTAAACTTGCACTAAGACTGGCGTGACAGGGGACACCAGCTTCCAAATAGACGTGCTAATTTGCAGAGATCAGCCATGCTGCTCGTTTGACAAAATCATCGAGTCACAGAGGTCTACAGAGTACTTCATGACGGCTTCGTTTCAACACTGACGATATCCAGCACGAAGCTCTGAGCAAACCAACACCTCTAAAACGGTGCTCAGTAGATTGGCCCTTTCCTGTCAAACACTTGACATGAAATGCAATGAATGTTCGGAACAGATGCCGGAATGAAACAAGTCTCTGAAGCAAATAACATCATGAGACAGCCTGTTGAATGATTTCGGTGTCAGCATGCTCACCGGTGGTGGCGATCTCAAAGCACTTCTCCACCACATTGCTTGAATACTTTTCTCCTAAGGCTAAAGAAGTACAAGGCCCAAAGGTCGCCCAAAGTCTCAATGCCGCATGAATGCAAAATCATAATATGTGCGTCTGATGGTAATTCTGTTTGAGTCTATGCTCCAGTGTATCTCGCTGAGACTGTCCAGCTTCAGTTCACACGCAGGAACTAGAGTCCTTCCATGTCCTTTCCCTCCCACAATTTAGAATAAACTATAATAAACTCACATATTCGATATTTGAAACATTTTGAAAATGTCAGGAGCTGCCAGGAGCTGCCAGGAGCTGCCAGGAGCTGCCAGGAGCTGCCAGGATGTCTTGTTGGATTTGTCCAAGGACCGCAGACTGAGCCAAAGTGCTTGAGAAGTCGGCGATGTTTGCCCGGATGGTCTGAATGATGCCTCAGCCGTTATCGCTTTCGCCATGCATAGCTGACTCGGTTGTTGCCTCTGCAAAAGACAGAAAAAAGTTCCAAGGCCCACAAGACGCCACAAGATGTGTAAGTGATGGCATGGGCCAAGTCTAAGCCAAGTCTAAGCCCGATGACGCTGCTTGTCTTCCTTGCGGCCATGCTCCAACATGTGCTGAACAACCTGAAGGCAGGGTGAACTGGCATGGCAATAGAGGGATCCGATTGCTCAGCAAGGCTGAATCGAATTTGACAAGTTGGAAGGTTTACAGGAAGAACAATCAAAATAATCAAATACATCAAACATAAAAAAGAGCCCTTCCCTTCAGATGCACCCAGCAACGTAGTTGCCATAGGCATCCTTGGCCAAGACAGCCACATTGCAGAGGATCTGCTCAAGCCTCAGAGTGATTCCGCGCAATAAAGATGTTTCTTGATAGTTCTCCCATTCACATTAACTTGGGGCAAAGGTAGCAAGGATTCGAAGGCAAAAGTATAAATTGGTTCCTCCCATGTGGTTGTGCAATTAGTAATTAGCCAAGAAGCATCGGCTTCAGTTGGTCAGACACACAGTGCTCCAAGAGTCTCTGGATCACCCGGCAACCGTACCTCAACTAGGTCGCCACGTCAGGACAAAGTTTCACTGCTACTAAGCACAGCGAGATGAAAAGTTACCGGCATAACAATACTTTGAACAAGGGTACACTGTTGTGGAAGCCAGAGAATAAAAGAAAACAAGAAAAGGTTGCCCAACAAGTAACAAGGCTTGCAGTGTGGCTCATGTTTTTCTGCATTGACTGCCCAGCCATTCACGCTAAGGGCCACATAGGTCACTGTAGGTCTTCTCCACTTTAGTGAGTGACCAAAGACTAAAATAGCTCTATGCAAGGAAATAAGCATCACAGATTTGTCAGAGATTCAATAAATTTGAATAATCCCCTTCAATGATCACAAATCTACGGTCATTTAGGCTACTGGGAAGTTTTCGCATCGTTCAAATCATCTGAAGGCTCGAAGTCAATGGCCAGGACAAAGAAATTTGAAAAGAAAATATAGAGAAAGAACAAAAAAACGCAGAGGCGGGGCGGAATTGCTAAGGACTCCAGCTTGGGAGCAACGGGAGCAAGAGCGTTCTGCAAGCAAACCCTCTGAGTTCCAAACACATGCCTAGCGGTTTCTTCCGCTTTCTGCTCCACCTCAGCTCCACAGGACTCCACTCAGTTTCTATCAGCTCTCTATTTCGGGGCAGCAGGATTTGCTATTCAAGCAGTCTCAAGACTCATGAACATGATTGAACATGATTGAACATGCACAACTAGGCAACTGGTGGATGCCCTAGGCATCCCGAACTGCTCTGATGATGAAATTGACCGAATCTGGCGGCATCTGCTCGATGCATTTCTGAATAACCTGAGCTTGTGGAAACGATCCTCCATGCAGAATTCATGCAGTGTCTGAATTACGGGGTGGTGGCAAGTTCCAAGAACTGCTCCAGGGTAGTTGATACGTCTGAAGTCCTTTGACGAATTCCGGCAAGCTCTCATGATCGAATCTCACCGAGCCACATCTGGTGGCCACAAGCAGCTTTCAAAAAAAGGGTGTTCTAGCAGTTTCTAGCATTTTCTACAATCTTCCTGGAGTTAAGAGGTACTTTACCTGATCATAGCAGGATGAAGGTTGGAAGTGCTAGTGACCCAAGGACCCAAGTCTGGAAACCCCTTTGCTGCAGTGACCCACCAAGTCAACCTTGAGTCAAGGCACATGGTTTCCGTGCATGTTCCTTAGCCCAGGAAGCATCAAACGCCATTCGGAGTCGCATCTTACACCCCTTGTCGACCGACTCATGCTCTTGCATAGGTCCATAACCTTCCAATGTCCCATGATTCATTTGACACTCCGGCAAAACTATGACAGGACTTTGAACGATAAGAAGGTAGGCATCTGATCCCTGTATTTGTGCACCTGCAAATTCAAAGACACCTCCAAACGAAGAAAGCCAGTGGCTTTCTAAACAAACTGTCATCCTCAATTTGGCTACACAAAGCCCATTTTTGGCTGTTTTTCTCAAGAGCTCAGAGCTGAGGACGTCCGTAGGCAAGTCTCCGTATGCAGTCGTCCACGTGATCTTCCAACTCCCGGGAGATTTGCTGCTGCGACTCTTTGGAGACAGCATTAATCGCCTGAACAAACCGCAGCATTGCAAGCATTGAACAAATCATAGTTTGCAACAAGCTCAACTTAGCATATCTTAGCATCTAGTGTTGCCTAGCATGGCTTAACTCGGGCAAAGAGACGATGAACAAGCTGACCATTCAATGAACACATGAACAAATGAAGACGTTAAAGAATGAAGTAAATACATGAGATGAAAGGAAGCTCAGGAAGAAGCGATGAGAAATGAAGTAATGTACCCAAACGTACACTGAAAAAGTGTCTGAATTTGGCCTTTTGGATGACTCGGCAACCACACTGGTCCTGAAATGCAGTTGAGTATTCAGTAGCACATTCTACACCACGAAGATACGTCTGAATCTGGACGCTTGTTTAATATGTACGAGATCAGCAAACTCTACTTTACATTGACGACTCAATGACGAGAAACATAAAGTGACTTAGCGTTAAACGTCCATCCGTTTTTTCCTTCAATCGCACGCTATGGGAAGTCATTGTAAGTTTGTTCCGTTGAACAAGCATTGCATGATATGTAACAAATAATACAAATATATGTACTTACATCACATTGCAGTACATATTATATATATATATATATATAATTATATTATACATATTATAATATAGGTATATACATACATACAAAATAATATTATACATTTTGGAGCTCGAAGCTGCCATTTCAACTGTCTTTGCAATATTTTGGAGTTGGAACCTTTCATTTTCCATAGATTTTGCAACATGTTGGTGGAATTTGTAACATTTTGGAGCTGGAAGCTGCCGTTTCAAGGGTATTTGCAGCATTTTTGAGTTCGAACCTCTCATTTTCGATGGAATTTGCAACATTTTGGTGCTGGAACTGTTCATGTAACATGGGAGTTTGCAACTAGGGTTCATTCGGGGTTGGTTTTAGGTCTAGTTTAGGGGTTTTGTTTGGTTTAAAGTTGTTTAAGGGTTGGTTTTAGAGTTAGGGTTTATTTAGATTTTTGTAACGGTTAGTTCAGGATCTTTTTAGGGAAGATTCGGCAGGCTTGGTTTAAGAGAAGCAGAAAAGCAGGTAAGCAAAGAAGCAGGGAAAAGCAGAAAGCAGAGAAGCTGGAAAAGCAGAAAAGCAGGAAAAGCAGGGAAAAGCAGAAAGAGAGAAGCAGAAAAGCAAAGAAAAGGGAAACAGAAACCCAAAAAAAATGCCCAAGACTGGAAAAAAAAAACATCCCCAAAAAAATATTCCTCCTATATATATATGTATATATATATATTTATATTATACAGTATTATACATATAATCATATATATATATGTGGGGTTGTCCAAAATTATGTACCCGAAAACTGCCCTTACGCCGCGCTTTGCGCACCTTTCGCGCCCTTTCGCGCCCCAGCAGAATCGGGACATGGGAATATGATCGGGCTTTCGTTTATTTATAGGTTTATAAATAGTGGTATTCAGACCTTTCGCGAACCTCCATCGCCCTTTCGCGGCCTTTCGCCACTGCAGCAAAACATACACATCCATATCCGCAGATGTCACTCAGATCTAAAAGCCTTGCATGATTTTAGGACGACTCCCCATAATGTATATTATATATATATAATTATATATATGCATCAATCTGCTTTGGGCACTGGGCTCATTTTGGTCGTGAATTTCACACCGCAACATGGTGGTGGGGCGTGGGATGGGCTATATGGAAGAAAGGGAACAGTCTACCAGCAGCAACCGCTACTAGACTTCATCATAGTAACAACCAGAGCCCTAACTACCACCACCCCTCCCCAGCCGGCACAACTTTCCCCATTCACCCAACCACGCATTCAGAGTTTACACCAAAGAAAAAGTAATAATCTACGCCCGAAGCAAGAACAAAATTACACCCACAATGAGCCAAAATCTATGCCTGGAGCCCGAAGCGAACCCCAATCTGCTTCAGATTCAGCAAAATACATTGCATTACATCATATTGCATTGAAAGGCATTGAATACATTCCAGTGGACGTATGTGTTACTTAGGCTGTTCATATTGCCATACAGTATTGCACCCACCGCGTGGTCAATACATATCATGTCATGTCATGTCATGTCATATCATATCATATCATGTCATACATTCACGGGCTAACCTAGCGTTTCCCAGGCCTGAGATGTTTTCATGATTACTTTGGACGTGACTCCGCATCACCACAACTTAGATGCATGCAGCTGGACACTTTCATACATGTGCAAAACCTGCGACTGACACATATTGATGCACAATGCATGCTTCACTGTGCAACATCCCAGAAGCTTGTGTCGCACAGGACTGGTCTCGGTCTTAGGGACAAAATCAAGTAAGATTGATAAGATTGTTTGTAGTCAAGTGTGTGAAGGGTTTTTTCCCATGCATCTGGTTGCGGGCTCCTGAGACAGTTTGGCCACATTGCCTTGCAGAGCCGACACCATGGCCTGCAGGCATGCTCCGACGATGGGTCAGGCGGCCAATATTGGCCAATGATACCTCCAAAAGAGAGCCTTTCATCCAAGACACCGGAGCTCTAGGACAGAGTCCAAATCCTAACCCTCCCGTCCCCTTCGCCTTCCTCTGCCTCAGAATTCCAGTTTTCACCAAGAGAAGTGGTATCAGACTCTCAGGATCTCTCAGGATCTCTCAGGATCTCTCAGTTTGTGCTTCATTGTTTTCTACAGTTGGACAACTCACAGACCTGGCCGCTGGCGTCTACTTCCGCAACCAAGGTGCTGTGCGTCAGCAGAATCAAAGATCTTTTGCACCTCAACAAAGACTCAATTGTGGCAAATCCACAACATGTTTGCTTGCCAAGAAGGAAGTCGCAACTCGCGCATGAGACAACATGGGCAAATAAAGAGCTGCAGACAAGCAAGAGATGTCTCCACGATGACAAATATTGTAGTGCAAAGACTAATGCAGCACTACATCCGAAAGCTCTAACCCCAGTTGGCCAGAGCCGCTAAAGGTGTTCCATTGACAAGTATCGGTACCTTTCTTCTTCAGTGAAAGAAAAATCAGGCAATAATGCAGCAATCAGGTTGTTCGGCTAGTTCGGTACCACCGCAACTCCCGCACCCTTAGACGAAGTTGCTGGATTCACAGTTGGGTCCCCAGGCCAGGTGGTTGCCGTAGGGGTCCTTTGCCAAGTCTGGTGCTTCAGCACGGATAGCCTGTGCAGGGCATGTAGTCACTACACTCACTACCTGACACTATCGGTTGTTGCAGAAACTATACATGCCTCAATCGGATCCTATAAGACAATTCGGCGCTGGACAAACTAGTAAATGGATGCAGAAGTACTGCCAAACATAGTCCCGTCTGTTCTGGCATCCGCGTTGACACAGCTCCACTGCTCCTAAGATCCCTGCAGCATAGACTCGGTGCTTCGTCTCCTCAGGTGCCTGTACGGCGGGCTTGTTGCAAGTCATACCACTTGGAAGTTCAACAAACAAATAAAAAATCCCCAACATGTAGGGTGTTTCATGAAACCAAGCAGTATGCAGCTCCATGTCTCTCCTCCACAAAACGCCCTGTCATGCACAGCATACTCTCTGCATTTCTCTCGACTCTCACATAGTGCTGCCTCATCCAGCTTCTGTTGGATGTATCGAGTGCCGTACTGGTCCTTGGAGAAGGGCAAAGCAGGGCATGCATCTGTGGCCAGTTGTCTATGATTGTCCATGTACTTATTCTTTTCTTCATGATTTCGCCTCCATCTGTCGGAACGCACCCTTCTATCAAATAGCTATCAGCTCTCGATTCAGCCCTTCAGAGCAGAGTCCCGGATCATACCAGCACCCCTTGCCTTGGCAAATTCTCCAACCAGGTTCTCCTGGCCAATGCAAGTTGCATGACTTCACTGCGAACAAACCCGGCAAAATGCCAACGATATCCAAACAATGCAGTTCTGTGACCATCTTGAATCTCCCTGTCTGGGTGCCTGAAGCACCTCTTCCAGCGGCACTTCTCTGATCTGCCTTCGCACCTGCCGTGACGAAGTTAGGGGAGCTATCAGAAATCTCTGGAAGCCGTTGGGCTTTTGGAATCAGTTCCGCAGTCTCTTCTGTCCCTTCTGAGAAAAGACAGTGGCGCCTGGTTGAGCTGTGCACTCAAGGTGTCATCGTCTTCAAGAGCTGCAGCTGGTTCCTCCTGTTTGAACCGAGGGGTGGCAGGTAGTTGCAGGCCCAGCAGGTTCCCCATGGCAAATGATCGCTGGAGTTCCTGATAGAACCCGGCAAAGTAGGGCCTTCACAGATTTCCATTTTCTTGACTGGCTGAACCTAGTATACCCCGTCTTTCATTTCTAATTCTTGACTCCACTTGAGCTCAAACCGCAAAACCGAGAACCCCGGTCTCCTTGGCATTCTTTCCCTGTCAAAACTTGACAACACTGTCCACATGGCAAATTGCAAGTCAATACAAGTCCAGCTTAGACTATCTTTTCTCTCGGTTTGGCAAAGATTCAGATTCAGCAAGAACACAAACTGGAGACTGGCACATCCTCGTGAGCTTCAATCCTGCCATTCTGATTTCTATATTATTTGTTAAGTGGAGAATGAACCAGAGACGGAGCTCAGCAGGAATCCTGAGAGACTGAGAGAGAGAGAGAGAGCACATGAGGGAGCACAGAGGCTTAGCTTCAGTTGGAAAGCCCATACTTAAGGCTATCTCTCAACTCAGCCCTCTTCTACAATACCATATGTTCCTTGGCAATTTGTTGTCACATCTTCAGACATCATGCTCCTACAACAGGTTGGATCAAGATGTTACACCCCAGGAATTTTCAGTGAGATCCATGGAGCCAAAATTGGGTCGGTTGGATTGGTGGGTGATCGGTGGGTGTAATGGCCCAGACCCCGGTTCTATCAGGTCTTGTCAACACCGGTATCAACCCCGTGGCACATCATTGCACCTTGGCACGGCGTTTGCCTTTTGCCTCCCGAGGCCCACTGTTTTTGCCTCCTGCAAACACGTAAGGCCCTTCAAGGCAATCATAGAAACGCAACTGCAGAGGATCTCGATGAAAAGAAAACACATTGTGGAATGGCCAAAGAACGAAGCACCATATCAAATCCAGCTGAGTCAAATGAATGGTGTTTCAGAAGCCATCTGAATGTCTCATCATACGGCTCTTGGAAATGCTTGTATTGGACCTCTATGTCGTTGAACATCTGCCTTGGTACAGCAGGAGTGTCGTTTCAGAGCGGAGAGGGTCCTCCCTGGTCCTGTCTTCTTGGCTTTGCCTCACACAACTCTGATTCCGACATTTCCTGGTCATGTCACAACCATCAGCCTTAAGGATTGGGATACCGTTATCTGTATTGCCATTGACATAGCCCATGAGTATGCGCACATCTCCTACAAAACCTAAGGAGCTGCGATAAGGTGTCGTGTTGCAGTGTCAATGCACATCGGCTCTCCAAAGTGTCCTAAAAAAGGTGTCATGCAGCAGCATTCGCTTTGGCATCCCGGCATTCTTTGGAGCTCCTTGCCTCAGCAGTATCCGCCCAGAATCTTGTTCTGGGGAGAGAAAAATAAATTTGGATCTGGATTTGAGCCTAGCATTTGTTTTCTCTGCCTTCACAGGTTCGCCTTTTCGGTCTTGAAGATTGTTCAAAGGGGAACTGCCATCATCTAGATCCAAACTGTTGCTGCCTCCATGTATTGTTTTTATGCGTTGAGGTAGAGTTTGGTCGAAGTGGGAGAACACGAGCAAACACAAACCAGCAAACAGCATGTCTGCTTAATACTCAATACTACCAAAAAATATGTGTTACTTGTGCAAGGAAAGCAAAGGAACTTTACAGCTGTTTGCCTTTTGCCCTAATTCACTCAATACCCTCAACAAACATGCAGCAAAGGTGCTCTGGAACCGGAGGGGCATGCCCAAACATCGGCATAGCTGGCATTCCTCCTGCCATTCGCGCGACAGGAAGGAAGCACAAGAATTGAAGGCCGGAGCTGAACAAAGAGATTGTCGAACGGATGATGTTAGGGTCAATCGCTTGCAATTCTTTGCAATTGTACGCTAGCCAAGCTGACAATTCGACAAACAATGAACCGTACAGAGGCAAATATCATCAAAGATCTATATTTTATCAACGACTCTACAGGTTCCACATATTGCCCTGACAACCCACCCCACCACATCCCCTCTCTCTGCTTAGCAGCCTAAGTACGCCATGTTCATGTTCATATAAGGCTGCATCATATTCTGAGGCGGCCTGAGAGTGACTGGCTGCTCCAGGAATTTGGAAAGTTCCTATGAGCGCCTGACAGTGATTCACTACTCTGATGGCTCGCTTGGTCAAAATTGTTGCCTTTGGGAAGGACTACTGCCTTCAGTTAATGTAAACCAGTTCACAGCAATTATGCTCGTAAAGACAGAGGCACCAGTTGTGTATGGCAATTATCATTATTTTTCGATTTTTTTATCGCAAGTCTCAACCACCACTGTTTCTCTTGCGAAGCAAGTGGACGCATATTTTGTTTCAAAGACAAATTTGTCCTGAAAGAGTCATCACCCGTGTCACTGAGTTCCCTGGCATGTATTGACCATAGGGCGGAAGGCTTTGATGCGGATAGGGCATAGGCATCGAAGGCATCGAGGGGGGCACAGAGTATGGAGGATACTGCATGAACCTTGGCACAGAGCTGGTGCTTGCTGCCACCTGGTAGAACTGAGCCTGAATGTCCTGTAGATGAGGACTCACCGAAGGAAGTGTAGAAGAAAAAAGATGAAGGGTGAAAAATAGAAAAGTCGCGAAACACTGTGATTTTCCAATGTTTGGTGGTTTTGGAAGATTGAAAAGTAGGCTCGACAAAGGGGCGGGTGCGGAGCCATCTAGTCGTATGAGAAATCAAAAATTGCACGCCGCTGTGGTGGGAAACGCGTTTTGACGTCAACTGGAACTTGAGATGTTGTAAAAGTGCACACCGTTGTGGCGCGAAACGCGTGCCCAAGTCAAATGCTAAAAACACCTCGGGATTGGAGCACTTTTGTCAGTTGAAATGTTGGAAAAGTGTAAGCCGCGGTGGCGCGAAGCACGTTTCGAAGTCTAAATATTAAAAACACACCATCCTCGGAGCACTTTTGGATGTTCAGCTGTTGAAAAGTGCACGCCGAGTGGCGCGAAGCACATTTGGACGTCAAAACTGTTAAAAACTAATGGTCTTGGAGCACTAGTTGAGGTTAGGGCGCAGCTTTGCATGACAGGCGCAATGGATTCTGCACCTTGTGAAAAGTGAGCCAAACGTGCGGGCACTCCCAAAAACGATGGCAGGCGTGGGACGTTGGAAAAGGATCTGCAAAGACACACGTCGCGTGGCAGGCGCAGTACAAGAGGCATATCCATCAGACATGTTAGGAGGTCCGGGCGCTGATTTCCTGAAAGGGTTGCCTTTTAGAGCATCAGATCTTCAGGTTTGCGAAGATAATTTTGCGTGACAGGCGCAGCACTTCGTATGACCTGGCCTCACGTTTTCGTGGCAAGCGCAATACTTTAGACAGATGGAATGGAAAAATCGCAAAACACATTGGTACGCGGCAGTCAGCTCTGCATTCAACTTGCCATTTTTGAAGGAATTCTCGCAGAATTGTTTCGTGTTGTCAAATTTAAAATTGAATACGTCTCGCGGAAATTCTTCGTTTTGGAGCTCAGAAAATACAATTTTTGAGGAAGTTTCGCAGAATTGCTTCGTTTTGGACATATCAACTTCCACTTTTTGACAGAAGTCTCGCATAATTGCTTGCTTTCAGATAGTAAGATAGATAGATAGATGGATAGGGAGATAAATAGACAACTAAAGTCCTTAAAAAGAAAAAAAGAGACAGATAGATGAATAGTCAGATAGTCTGATAGACAGGTAGCCAGATCGACAGATAGCCATATAGATGAATAGATAGCAAGATAGATAGATACATAGTATAGATACACAGATACACAGATACACAGACAGAAAGATAGATAGTCCAATCTGACAAACAGATAGACAGATAGACAGATAACAGACAGACAGACAGACAGACAGACAGATAGATAGATAGACAGACAGATAGCAGATACATAGATAGAACGCTTAGGTGGATAGATAGTTAGATGGGTAGTGTGAGAGAGAGAGAGATGAATAGATAGAAAGATTAAAAGAAATGAAAAGATAGACAGCTAGCCAGACAGATAGATAGTGACAGACATAGATGGATAAACGATAGATAGATTGATTGATTGATTGATAGATAGATATAGATAGATAGATAGATAGATGGATAGATAGAGATAGATAGAGATAGATAGATAGATAGATAGATACATAGATAAAGATAGATAGATAGATAGATAAAGATGGATAAAGATAGATAAAGATAGATAAAGATAGATAAAGATAGATAAAGATAGATAAAGATAGATAAATATAGACAAAGATAGATAAAGATAGATAAAGATAGATAAAGATAGATAAAGATAGATAAAGATAGATAAAGATAGATAAAGATAGATAAAGATAGATAAAGATAGATAAAGATAGA
>Ga0126342_10015298_pt1 | contig 13459 bp, 9 predicted proteins | sample Cyp1metagenome_FD_92528 | JGI IMG/M metagenome (GOLD analysis project Ga0126342, IMG submission 92528) | Coral microbial communities from Lord Howe Island, Old Settlement Bay, Australia - Cyphastrea 1 metagenome | ecosystem: Host-associated > Invertebrates > Cnidaria > Coral ...
AACATGGGTCATTAAATGTCCCCATTGAACATCACCCAACCATTAGGTATATGGTCTATAATGGCTACTATAAGGTGATGTCCAATATTCCCAAAATGGGACAGTTACCAACCCCTGCCCAATATGATGGGACAAATAAAAGCCATGTTGGTGTCGTCTTTCATGATCTGGGACTTTTTTGGCCGTGATGATGGGATACTGGAATCATCTGGAATCCCTGATGTCGTTTCGACAGAAATTCGAAAACAGGGTGGTGCCCCCCACCAGTTATAAGTTAGTTTATAAAGCCCATGCCATGAATACTATAGTTTTATCTACCATGACTCCTACTTATTGTAGTTATAAACCAACTTAGCTAACTATGGTGCACCACCTTGTATACCTTGGCCATCTTGGGAACAATTTGGACCATGGCTAGCTGGGTTACCATAGTGAATGCTGATTATGAACAGAGTGACACCAGGACATTGCATGAAATTGTTATCATGTGCTTGGGAAACTCAATTCCTTGCTCCAACTGGCTTCCCATTACCCTCTGGTAAACTGTTACATAACTATGGAAAGTCACCATTTTTAATGGGAAAACTCACTATAAATGGCAATTTTCAATAGCTATGTTAGTTTAACAGAGGGTAAATATATTATAGGAAATATGCATAGCAATAGATTTGTAACCTATCAGCCGGCTGACCAGCTTTTTCGCCTAGCTAAATATACGCATAGCAATGTGCCTGCGCCAGCTTCCTCAAAGCCCCAAAATGTGGACCATTACTGGGTTCAATCGGTTTAGAACTGGGCAAATCTCTGGATTTATGTGGATTTTCAAAATCCTCTCATCACTGGACTAACTGGAAGTCCGCGGCTTTGCAAAGAAAACAGTCTCCACCCTGGAATCAGCCTCCCCCGCCTTGCTGACAGTTTTCATCAACTGCATCTTGCTTGGATCTCGATATCTCTCGCTGGTGGGATCGTACCTGGATTGCCACTGTTTTTGGTGGATATCTCAGCAGTGTGGGCCATGATGCTCAGGGGCCGCTGGTATGATCGTATGTACGTACATATCGCTTGGTTGTATATAACTTATGATATCTTATGAATTTCATCAACCCGAAATACGGTTATTTTGGGCTGGCTCTCTGCACTAGCCATCATTTACAGTGACCTGGTAGGGAGGAATATAGTGTATATATAATAGTATAACATAATAAAATAATATAATAAAATAATATAATAATATTATTCTATTATATCATGTAATAATATAATTTAATATTAAACTATAATATATTATTAATATATAGTTAATATTAACATACCCTGCAAATATCACTGGGTCAGTGGTTGATGGAATCTTGGCAGATTCCACGACAGCGGTCACTGGAATCATGAGACTTGGTGCCCTAAACTTGCAGCCCTTATAAACCAGTGATTTCATGGGATTTCACCATGAAAAGTGGTGTTTTTTTATGGGATTTAACCAAGAAAAATGCTGATTTCAATGGGATTTGTATATATGTAATGTGGGTACAACAAGCCATAAACCACCCATTTTCCTGGGAATGGTGGACATACCACCTATAAAAATGGTGATTTGGGAGATGGTTTATGGCATTATTTTACCCACATTACAGTAAACAACATGGGATATGGGAAGATCTGGTCTTGACAAACCCATGAGTTCTGGCTAAAAATCTAACGATGAGAACCTTCCCTGATATGACTCTCAGGTTTGAAGGCCGTTGGTACATGGTGGGGGTTTCAAGGCTGCTGCTTGGCTGCTGCTAGAGATATCACTTGACAACACATCATGAACTTTCCCAGAGCCGATTCACTTACTTGCGCAGTTGAGGGTCATGGCTATGGGTGCACAATAAGGTCGTGATAACCTCTAGAAGTTGGGATATATCTATATATATCTATATATATATATAAACCCTAATCTATATCTATATGGTTCTATAGCCACTTCACCCCCAAGTATCACGCCACAGCTCAAGTTGGGGTCATTTTTGCAATCTCCAGTTGCGGCCATACAGTGCATGAGATCACCAACTAACTACCTTGGTTGCAGACCCCCTCATTCCTAGGCTAGTCATCGGTTTTATCCTTTGTTTTCAGGTAGATATAAAATGAGCAGTATTGAAACCAGAGTGAAAACCATCCAAATACTGGATAGTTGCTGGAGAGTCTGTATAACCATCCATACTTGGAAGTGCAGTTCCATCTATAAATAGTATATTCAATTTTACCCCAGTTATATATGGGATATTCCGAGTTACATTAAGGGGTTGTAAACCACAAAAAATCACGAACCATCAGCCGTTTTCAACCCCTGACCGCCCTGACCGCCCTGTCTGGCGCACATGCCCATGTTGACCGGTGGTCGGGCCGGCATGGCGACTGACCTGGTGCTGCCCGGGCGTTCGGGTATCAATGACCATCTCAAAGAATATCTGGGGTATCACAATTGACCACACTATAATATGAAATTATATATGTATGTATATATATATATATTTATATCACACATATAACTTATATTCACCCCAGATTGCCCCAAGCATGAACAAAAAAGTCTTGATGCCACGGCATGTCACCAACCATATTACATGCATGGCCAATCATCAAAGCCGTCATCAATGGTGCGGGTCAAGGTTAGTTACCACCAAAAATATGCAGAAACTGGATGAGTTAAAACTCCCTAAACCCGGCCAACAGATGCGGTAAACTGGTTAAAACCATCCAGACATATCCGTATCCCCAGGCCCTCAAAGAAGGACCAACAAACATGAATCAAGATGAACAAATTACCAAAACATTCTATAAATGCTCTATATAAAATAGATATTTCATAAATTCTCACGATGGGTGTGCCTTCAAATTGTGGCCCACCCTTTTTTACCATAGGCTTCCCCAGTAAACATTGGATGATTAAACATTGGCTTCCCCATCAAAACCTTCATTTGAGCAGTGTTTTTTTGACTACTGGCTCCATGTTCAACCCCAAAATTGCCAAGAAAATTGGTAAAAGTCCCAAAATAACAATGTTGCTCCATTTGTCTATAGCTACTGTTACTTGCAGAGCCAAATGCTAGACACGATTCATTCGTTTAGCAGTCCCCAGTTCACATCCCCACTGCCTCAGGTTTGCCACGGAAAAACAAGCTCGAATGAGAAAAGCGGAAGTGCTGGGTGATGTTACACGCACACACACACACACACCCGGCGGATGATGTCTATATAATAGATTTACGTTTTTCAAAGATGGCTAACTATCTGATTCATTCTGATCCATCCTGCATCTTTCCATAAATTGAATGAACATGAATGCACAGTCTACTGTAAACACTTTAGCCTTGGCGGAATCTTCAGTGTCTTCGGCTTGGAGTCGGCGGAATATGATATTCCTCTGAAGTCCTGACTAAGGGGGTAAATGTCTTCATGAGGAGGAGATTGGATTCCTACGAAATTCTACGCTGCAGTTAAGGCCCTTTACCAGTTATAAGTACTAACAAAACCCCATTTATAGAATGTAAAATCCCATAGAAATAACCAGTTATAACTCATCAATGGCCATAACTGTGGCTCTGTCCAGGCAGTGACGACTGGACTCTCAGCCAATACGCCGCGGCATCGCCGAAGATGCGTAGCCAGCAAGCAATGGAGCGCTCATCAGGGTAGCGTACTTTAGCACTTGAAAACATACAACCGATGCTGGAAAACACACAGGGGTCTTGGGAAAAATCCGCAAAAGTGAGATTTTTTCACATCCCGAAATCATGACATTTTGGGACGAGGAATCAACCGTGGTGTAGCTGCTAGAGCATATTTTCAAACGATCCCAAGCGGCGCGCTTTGAAGTGATGATGTCTTTGATTATTTTTGGGGATCGACTTTTTCCAGAAAACGCTGTCCCTGGATCACTGGATGCCTAAAACGTTGGCAAATCTTACAGCGTTTGAGAACTACAATGAAGAGATGACACAACAAACAACCCTTGACAAATCTCCATCATGCTCTTAGTAAATGATATCGAATGATGTTGGCATGTGTTATGCTCTTAGTAAAAATGATATCGAATGATGTTGGCATGTGGCAGGTAGCCATCCAAAAAGATCTGCTGTCCGACGGAAGGTACCACCAAGTTGTTCCTGACTAAGGGGCGCCACCCAGGATGCACCATCCATGATGCGGGTGCCATAATTGGTGTAAGTTGTTTGAACATGGGAAGAGTTGGCCTCGATTTATTTATTTCAAATTCTCATCTGGAACGTTATGGACTCTCTACTTTTTGGGCTACTGTACTCCATTTTCAAACAAACTCATCTTGAATCCATGGCCCATGTAACCTCTGCGGACTTTTCAGGTGACTTGCGTTGCGCGAAAGATTGACTGCTCTGCTAAAACGATGACTTTGTCCTCAGTGCCAATGCTTTTTGGACCTTTTTGGTGGGGTGCATGCTGACCAAAAACTGGTGTCATGGTTTTTCCTGGGATTTCAGATGGTACCCAAAAGATCCCAAAAATCAGAAGCTGAGGACGTCGAAGGCCTTACCCTTGCGGGACAGCTACGGTTAAGTGACGCTTACACAGACTTAGACTCCAGCATCATAGGACATGTTACAACCCACATGGAGGTTCGCATTATGAACAGCCGACCGGCACAGTAGCAACGTCACCAACTTTAGGTTTTCCCGTTCCCTTCACAATCTTCTTAGACACCCTCCCTTGTGCTCCAGAGACCTAAGACTGTATTTAGGGTTGTTTGTTAGGGTTGGTTTACACCTCGGAGAATATTTGGAGCACTAGGACCCCATCAAATGGGCATTCTGTAGATTTATCCCACTGGATCCCAACACTATTCCCATCAAATGGTGAATTGATCTTGTGACCGTTTGACCCTCCAATACTACAAAAAAAGAAGGCACAAATACCCAGATTATGGGGTAAACCTGGTAAAACACGATATTTTCAAAGGTGCAAACGGAGGGTCTAACGGTACCAGGTACAAACAAATGAAATTCCCATGGCATTCCCATCCCCGCTCCATGACGCTGAGGACGGTACCATCACTGCGGACCTGAGGATCAAAGTAAATGGAGGGTATAGCTATCGCAGAAGCTTGTTCAGTTGCAATTGAATTGGTTTATATATATATATACAAATATTCATTTATTGTATAAATATGTATATATATATATATATTCAGATATTCATATATCTATACCCTCCAATATTTTACCGTCATGGAGGTCAACCATGGATTTTTTGGGACAAACAACCATGCGGGCGCACATCCCCCAGTGATCCCAGGTCTATGACTTGATAATAACCAGTAATTGGTACAGGCGATTGCAAGGTCACTTACTGTAGCTCCCGAAGTTGACATTGCTCTAAATGGCCGAAATAAGGAACGGACATGACTCTCTTAGTTAACAACTCTTTGACTAAGATCTTAAAACGTCCCCAAGTTCACAAGTGGGGGTGTCCTAAAATGAGGGTACCACTAAATCATCCATGTTAATGGGATTTTCCATAATAAAACAACCATTTTGGGATACCCCCATTTATGGAACCCCCCAAGTTGACATTGGTGTGTAAAAACATCTTAAAGTGACCAAAGATGCAGTTGGCTCTGGTAGCAGAAACCTGTTTCATCTCGTGAATATGAGCTCAGCCATCTATCGCGGTGACTCCAGCGAACATTATGCATCTGAGTCATATAATGTTAACCACGGATTAATCAACCCTGACTGTATTATAATAGTAACATATAGCAAATATCATTTGGGGGTCATATAACATAATTAATCGTAGGGTATAATACAGCAGTATCGGTAGCAATGTAGCAAGTGTTATTTGGGGATTACCCCCTGCCCCAAAATACTGATACATTGCTATTAAAATGTGTACCACCCCTCTTAAAAAAAAAAAAAAAACTGGGGGATTACCCATCCTAGCTTAACATTCAAGACCAAATACATCAGTTGCATTTATAGCCCTGGCATGAATTAAGCTAGGATTGGCCTAGCCCACTTCTACACCAGTTACACCAGTTACATGTATTATGTCCAACTCCTAATCTTTGTTGGCACAGCCCATTGACGTCAGAATCGCCAGGTACATGAGCTGCGACGCGTAGGTACATCATCGGTTCAATGGGCTATACCATACGTAACAACATCACCGGAGATTATAATCACTTCATGTAAATTCTGGTTGGTGGTTTCAACCCCTGTGAAAAATATTAGTCAGTTTTGAATATTATTCCCAATATATGGAAAAAAACATGTTCCAAACCACCAACCAGATAAATATATATATATATATATATAATATAATATATATATATATATATCCATAATTCTCCATATGTTTCCATCCAAAAAACACATTCAATCTCCATGAAAATCGATGATGGGGTTGCCTCCCATGACAAAAACCAGCCTTTCGGGCTTCAAACCTTTGACAATGTGACAATCTGAGCTTTCCAGCAGTTTTTCCGAAGGCATCTCTGCAAAAATCTGCGATGTTGCACCCCTGAGCTGGCCGAAGGATTGGTCGTGGATTCCATGGATGGGATGGTTCAACTGTTTTTTTGGGCTAAGTTGGTGAACATAACTCCAATTTCACTCGGGCGTATTTCGTAGCTATAATATTGAACTAGCTTTTTTCCATGGGGTAGTTCAAGCACAGACAACTGGGGAACACCAAAATCATTGTAAAAGGACCTTGTTCTAGGGTAATTGATATTAAATGATTGGCATTGTATAAATTCAAGATTACTTGGTAGGTACTTGTTAAGATTTAAGCAATTGATGGCTAATTGATTGGCAGTTGATTGGTAAATGGTGATGCGATTTTTCTGGGCTACACCTCTGGGATACCCTCCGGGCATCACACGTGGCAATGGACCATCCACCATGGCTGGTGTTCCCAGCTAGAAACTTCCATTTGCGATGTCCAATGGCCACGATTCATTGCGGTAATTGATTGGCAAGTGACATGTTTTTTTTCATTCTCCAAACAAACATGATGCGTTCTCACCCGAATACCATCATAGGCTGGATAAAAAATACAAGTTAGCATCGCTCTTTCCAGAGTTCCTTGGCACAGATTACTCACACATATCACTTTTAACTTTTAAGTATCAAGATACTGGAAAAAAACATAGATCACCAAAGATCGAATAATCTATAGATTGCCCCAAAAGAAAAATCAAAACACACAATCATTTGACTCCATGAACAGAAAAAATCGAGAATCCTCCATATAAAATCCATGGAGTATCCATGATATGGGGGTTTCCCATCCATGGATCACAGCTGGTTGGAATTGCCAAGGGGCAGGAGGATCAACATGGATGCCTCTCTTAGGGACTTCACCTCCAATCCTGGCGTAAACAATGTGGATTTCATTCGGAAGATCCATGAGATTCATGGGATAAATCGTTCCCAAAGTTGGTGGAAGTGGCTTAATGATGGTAGATATATCTTTACAGTTGAACATGGGATCTAATTAACAATATGGGGATACTTTATGGAATATGATATGATATAAAAAATTGGATACATAATCAACCGTAATAATTCCCACTATCTGGGTTTGCCTGAATATAGAGTGCCACTAAAAAAATATATGGTTTTATCATCATGTTACCCGTCAACATGGCAAATCTGGGCTATCCCCATGCTCTTTTTTGTTTTTGATGGAAACAAACACATTAGATATTATATATCTGAGTAAAACGTCATACTATTAATAATTCCCAAGCCTGATAGAGAAATAAACCTGGGCTTGAAGCATAATATTCTGATGTAATTGTTCATCGTAGTGAACCACCCAACATAATAATTCCCCCTAATATACTCATAATCATATACATGTATATATATATGGGCAAATTAAATTAGAATAATTCACTAACCTGAAAAATTCAGCTATCTTGGGGATGATTCCCCGAATCCTAACCATGATCAGTCCGTGCGGTCGCGACGTGAGGTCGTCATGAAATTTTCCCATGACTGGGTCCCCAAGTCATTCGATTCAGGCCACATTCCACAGCTTTCGCCATCTCAGGGACTGATTTATTGGTGCCAGTACCATGAAGTCCTTGTGGCGGGAATCAGCAGAATATTCTAACCTTGTATGGTACATGACTGGGTACTTAAGTATCTTAAGTACCTAACTCGACTTCAGATAAGATGACCATGGATGACCATGGATGAACCATAACTCTTACATCCAAACTATATATAATCAGAAAATCATGATATATCATCAGTTTATACTAAGACTGGTTGGTGGTTGAGCCACCAACCCCTCTGAAAAATGATGGAGTTAAAGTCAGTTGGGATGATGAAATTCCCAATATATAGAAAGTTATAAAATTCCATGGTTCCAGTCACCACCAAGCAGTTCTGGGATGACCCGATTTTTTTTGACAGCTCCAACCGGCTCCGGGTCGGCATCCTTCGCCGCTGCTGCCGCAGGTCACCGAGAAGACCTCCAGTGCCATGCTGGGCGGCGCCGAGGGCAGCTGCTGGAAGAGCGCCTCCAGATCCAACGGTGAAAAGTGGGGCAGTGAACCACTGGGGAAATCCATGGAAAAATCATGGAAAACCTGGAAAAATCCCGTGGAAAACCTGGATTTTGTTGGATGATGGAAATCATTGACGGAAAGATAGGTGGATTTTTGTGGTTTAACGAGTAGTTTCTCGGTTTAATCATCAAGAATATGATGAAGAAACGGGATTTAACATTTCAACATCAAACACTCCAAATGATGGATCTGGGTGGTTTAAACTTGCATTAAGCAATATAATTGTTGAGCTGTATTCAATAAAAGTCTTTAAACTGTAAGCAACAAACATGGTGGCTTAAGATGGTTTAAGCAGGTGTTGCTCAATGATACATGGGATAACTTCACCAAAGGGAACATCGAATCAACAATACTCATCTTTTAAGTGGCTTAACCACGGTCAATCTGCAATCAAAAACTGTGATTGTTGGTGGATGTTGGCGCGTTAACCATAGTTTTAACCAACAACAAATGATTGTTTCGTTGTAACAAACATAAGAATTGTGAGGATTGATCCCAATGTTATACGGGGTGGTGGTTTCATCATGTTCAACTCAGCAACTCAGTTTCATGGGATAACTCTTGTCAATGGGAATTCCAGGATCCTAAAATGGAGGTACTGTACCATTTTTGAGGCCATATTTTGTGGGGATATTCCCTTACATAGGCCTAAAAAATAGGCCTTATATATGGTAGGTACCGGATCCTGAAATGGCCATTGGTCTTGAGATAGGAGACCCATAAGAATAATGACAAATGATACGAATGTGCGCATGAAGACAAAAGCATTCGGGCTGGTCAGAGCGTGTTGTTCATCTCAAGTGGCTCGATTGATTTTGCGCCGAGATGCGCCCTCCAGTTTGAGATACTGCTTGGTGATTCTAATGTATGAGTTATTGAGGATCGTCATTCTGGATCTTTATTTGAGTTATAAATAGCTATAACAATAAATCAGTGTATAATTATAGGCAAGATTACTACAGTATAGTATAATAGGAATGCTACAGTCACTAATTGGTTGGCAACTGTGTCACCCCAAAGACCAGTATAAGGCGTGACATAGCCAAAATATGGTAAAGCTAAATCTAAGATATAACCCATGAAAGCTCTATGTATATCTGGACAAGTCAAACAGCTCCCGCTTCTTGAACAAATGAACATGAAACCCATGAAAGCATCATGGGTATGAAAGAGGTCCATTTACAGCAAATGAACAGTGAAAACCCATGGATACCCACCAATTTTACAATACACGATTGGTCCAAAAACCTCCCCAAATGCTAGGTTTATATTTTCACCACACTACCCAAGTCGATTTTACCAACCATCAAATCCAACAAAATCGCCATGAAAATCCAATAAGACCACCATCATCTGCCGTCCGCACCGTCTGAGCCAAGTCCAGGAGCGGTTTGGGCAGTTTGTAGAGGGCACAGGCGCGAAGCAACTCGACCTTAGCTGAGGCTACTTCAGGAGGATCAATAGATTCAATAGATTGATTAAAGCGGGAAACAAAGAAAGGAAACCATCCAACAAAAAATAAAGTTGTTTTGACATGTTTTGATCACTCTTTCAGTAGGTAGGATGTGTATGTTTGCATTGCGAGGTCGCTGTACAGCAAACAATGTTTTATTATGTTTTATTTTTGCCATCAAATAGATTCAAACATGCAGGTTTCCTGTAAGTAAATGTTCCTTCGTCGAATGATGGGGAGGGGATCATACATTTAAAGAAATTGATTATGAGTGATTGGTCTATATTTTTCTGCTTGGTGACTTCAACACCTGTAAACCTGTAAAACACAATCAAAATCATCATTTGAATGTGAATGGACACATGAAATATCATGACATATTTGGAACCAGGAATAGTATCATAACATATTATACATATATACATATAGTTATATATAGTTATATAGTTATATAATTATATATATATTGGATGGAAGCACTTATCGAAAGTGATGTGCCAAATCTCTAATCGACAGTTATGAAATATCTTGGCACATCACAAAATGCTGGTCGATGAACCCTTGGGATCCAAAGTGACAAAAGCACACAGCAAGAATCAGCCGGGCTGGTTGCTGTGGAAATGGAGAAATGGAGAAAACCATAGGAAAACCCTAGGAAAATGGAGGTTTACCCTCTGGTTATGACTAACATAGCTATTGAAAATGGCAATTTATCATGAGTTTTCCCATTTTCATGGCATGGTGATTTTCCAGTTCGTTATGTAAACGTTTACCAGAGGGTAGCCCATTGTTTATTCAGTGATTGTAAATGTGCTACCAACCTGTCCGTTGATGTACAGTTATCGCCAGCATGGCAGCACAAGGACTCCTTAACAGCTGCTGAATGAAAACATGTTTGTAAATGTGATCATCAAAATGAGAATACATTGAATACTGGAGACAATTAGATACAGTTAGCCTATTCTCATTTGATAATTTTGTGATAATACTGGATTGTAAGAAAATGATACAACATGATAATCACGTGTCTCCAGTATTTCATCATTCAAAGCTAATGGATGGTCTTGCAGATCTTGCAGACACGGCCTGTCATCCAACAAAACGCCAACAAACATTTGAATGCGGGTCAACAGTCAAGATATCTGTAAAAAAACATGAAAAACAACGCAAACGACACAAAAATCCATCAACAAATCTTCGTATATTCCAAAATACAGTAGGGGTCTAGCCCGGTTCTGCATGGGAGCTAGGTTTCCACGACCCAAAAATTGATGCCCAGTCTACTCTAGTTCCCCTCTGAGTTGTCGGAAACCTATCTACCGCGCCGTCCGCTGTTGTTTTTTATCCTGTCAACATGGCCATAAACTGGGGTATACAGTGAGGCATGAAGAACATCCCTATCTAAATCCCCATTCACATGGTAAATAGCTATCTTGCTAAATATGGGTTTGTTCATCAACCCTGTTTTTTAATCCACCAATTGGTGTATAATACCCTAAATTAACGCATCAATCAGCATTTGTCTTTTTATGTCCCCTATCTTTGATAGTTGAACCCGCATCAAAACCTTTCATAAATGATGGTCTTTAAAAACATGCAAAACAATGCAAAACATACCTTCCAGTAAATTAACATATAGACCCTGCCAGATGGGGGTTGAAAGACTAGTTTCCACGATAAATTGGTCAGTTTCAGGGTCTATGTTAATTAGTTAATTTACCAGAGGGTACATAATTGATGTAGTTTTCGTACATAGATTACCATGGATTTTGTCACACGAACTTCACACCGCCACGGCACCATCTTCGCGGGATCTTTGGCGAAGGGGCAATGCCTGTTTTTCATTTCGGCCAGGGGAAGAGCGACCGTGAAACAAAGAAAAAATGTGAATAAATTATATAATATAAATTATATGACATTAATCTGGAATATGAAGAAACTAAGTGGAATGTAGACATTATAATAAGAAATATGAAGAAATGGTTGGAATGAAGAAACCCAGATTTTTCTTGACATCTGACAGGCATGGTATGGCCGGTATGGCTGAACAAAAAGGGTATGGATCCTTCCACAGTGATCCGGATGGAACTATGATATGGATCAGGGCCCTACATTCTGAGCGCGGCCATACAGATCACTTACAATGTGAGGCCCCCGTTCGATAGCGTACAGTTGGTGCAAATAACTCCAATTTCACTATGGTTTATGGTACGCAAATAACTATAGTTACTGGGGCGAATCTAAACCAACATCACTGGGGGCCCCACATTGTATGATTATGTTGGGAATTCTCAGGTTGGATTTCTTCATTTTCAAGTGAACACTTGGTTGATTTGAGAGATACATTGCCCGAAACGGCATATATCGCGGGGTTTTCTGGAAGATGTCCCTTCTGGAACCAAATCTGAGGTCTCCTTGCAGTGTTTTGGGTAATCATTGCTGTTCAGCTACCAATTGCTACCCTCTGGTAAACCAACATTTTGCTATGGAACATGACAACTTAGATTGATTTAGGTCGTTGATTTACCTACAGTACTATATATACATACCCAGTATGTATATATATACACATAATAGTAGCTATAAAATGGTCATGTTCCATTTTCCATAGTTGTTTTTACTTTATCCGACGGTCACATTTGCTAACCATGGCAGAATACGTTCTCCGCAACCGGTTCAACTTTAGCCCTATTCGCCTACCCTCTGGTTATGTCAAAATAGCTATGAAGCCATGGCCGATTTATAGTTGATTTACCGTTCTTAAAGATGGTGATTATCCACTTCGCGATTTGTAACAAATTACCAGAGGGTACCCTCTGGTAAATTAACATAGACCCTGAAACTGACCAATTTATAGTGGAAACTAGTCTTTCAACCCCTGTCTGCCAGGGTCTATGTTAAGTTACCAGGCCGGGTAAATTGGATGATTCCCTACTCAAAATGACTTGTTTTTTGGTGGTTTCTGAAGGCTCCCCTTAATTTGAGAAACAGCCAAGCGACACAACGCCGGTGTAGAGAAACTGCAGCACGTTCCTGTGAACTTGCTGGTGGGATCTGGTGACTGTGGGAGTTTACTGAGTCAACTCACAAAAATATGGGGATAGGGATATTGGCATATTCAAACACTGGCTATATACTATATATACACATGTGTATATAGATATTACTATATAATATATTATATATATATTATATTATACTATATTATGTTATATATTATATACATTAGATGATATATTATATATTATATATAATATATTATATATTATATATTACAGGGTAGCGACAATGTCACGCCTAAGTCATGCCTAGCATGTTTTTGAATGGCATTTACCATTGTAAACGCTGTATCCAAGAAGTCATGCCTAAGTCATGCCTAAATGTTTTTCTGCATGGAACGCTGT
>Ga0126342_10015299_pt1 | contig 13459 bp, 15 predicted proteins | sample Cyp1metagenome_FD_92528 | JGI IMG/M metagenome (GOLD analysis project Ga0126342, IMG submission 92528) | Coral microbial communities from Lord Howe Island, Old Settlement Bay, Australia - Cyphastrea 1 metagenome | ecosystem: Host-associated > Invertebrates > Cnidaria > Coral ...
AGATAGATTGCCAGAAGATTTGAGTAGATAATATGCCAGAAGATATGCCAGATAGAATGCCAGAAGATATGCCAGATAGAATGCCAGAAGATATGTCAGATAGAATGCCAGAAGATTTGCCAGATAGAATGCCAGAAGATTTGCCAGATAGAATGCCAGAAGATTTGCCAGATAGAATGCCAGAAGATATGTCAGATAGAATGCCAGAAGATATGTCAGATAGAATGCCAAAAGATTTGCCAGTAAGAAAATGTATAAATGTCATGGTGGGGATGACACGAAGTGAAGTAATTTTTGTTCTTCCTTGCTGTGCTTAAATTGCATGTTTCGCTCTCTCCATGTATATATGTACTATATTATGTATATATATATATTATATACATATATATATATTTCTCTCTCTCTCTCTCTCTCCATTGCCCTCTCTCTCTCTCTATGTTATTTGATGTATTTTATTTGTTCTACTTGCTTCCACGTGTCCCCTGTTTGTATTATATGTATGTGTTTATCTGAATATGTATGTACATTTGCATATATATATATATTTATATATATATATACGCATGCATGTGTGTGTGTACATTTTCTTCAATGATTTTATTGGGTGGTATGAGTTGTTACCTCCAATAGGGTAGTTTTCTATTCTGGATTATGCCTGTAGATCACTGTACATCTAAAATATTCTCGTGGATGTGCTTGAAATCAAGCAGGGTCGGGCTGGTACCAAGCACGCCAAGGGTTTTTTGTACATGTCGACGGTTTGGCCACCGCCAACGTGAGGTCAACCTGCAGAGTCACAGGTCGACCGTCCCGGTCTCTCAGCCCAGGGTGTTCTCGGCGCTGTACGCGATGTACAAGAAACCATCATCCGCTTTGTATCGGTCATAGATCTGCAGCGCTGGAACAAAATGGAACAATCTCACTGGAGTTTAGGGGTGTACTCACGATGTACTCCATTGGGCACAACGAAATTATGCAACTTTTGCTCTTTGGAAGGCTTCAGGCCAGGGCGGTTGGAGTCATGGGCCATCAGGAACTCGGGGTTGTCATTAATGACTAAGGCTTGATGTTTGATTGCCCTTGGCTTCACCCTGAAAGGTAAATCCGATCAAATATGCCATCCAAATGCGCTTTTTCCGGCCACGCTTAATCGCCACACTTGCTTACAAGATACAGTAGATCAAGATAGTGACATATTGCGTGCAGATTAGCACTGCTGAGACCGTATTATCTCCTTCCATTCCGCGGTGCCTTCATAAGCCTTCATAATCTTCATGTCAGAATAAGCTGTGTACACTGATACAATGATTAAAGAGTGCTCGGGGAGACATCTCTCTCTCTCTGTGTTTCAAGTCCTTCGAGTGGTGACGCCATATTACCAACGCTTCTACATAGCGTAGATAGGTGCAACTGGAATCCAGTTGTTTCTTTTCATACTGGCAGGTGGGCACTGTGCTTGTTCCAAGCTTTTGCATCATGTTGGCAACACGGGTATCTACACAGTAATTACAGAATCTCTTGTCAACATGAGCAACATGGATCGCACCTGCAAGGCCGGCTGATGTCTAATTGCCAATATCGCCCCAATCATGAGCATCATTTGCAAGTCTTTAATTCGTTTAATTAAACATAGTTATTGTCAACCTCCTGCTCTCTGACCCATTGAAGATATGCTTGAGTGCTTGAGCATGCCCACGCCTCTGACATCATCTCACCCGATTTCACGGTGGTCGTGCGGTTGGTGCTCGTGAAGAGGTAAATGGTCTGGCCGCGGTCCACTGCCAGAAACAGTGCACCAATGGGGGCATGACCTTTCTGCGGATCTGCTTTTTTAGATGTTGAAGCTTAGACGTACTGCAAAGGGTAAACCAAGAAAAGAGGGAAAATAAACGAAATGGATGGATTCTGAATGATTATATTATATATATATATATTATATTATATTGTATTGTATTATACTATATTCTATTAAATTAAACTATATTAAATGTTTATATTATATTATATTAAGTTTAAGTTATATTATGTTAAATTAATAAATTAAATCATATTACATTATATTAAATTATATTATATAGTTATGTATAATATGTGTGTGTGCGTGTGTGTGTGTGCATACTAGAATTGTAGGATCCGGTTGATAGCTCTTGAAACCAAAGTGCACAAAGATTAACAAATTGGCGCCTGGTCAGCGGCCAAGCCAGTCCCATTGGCTGCTTGCTGGATGTGCTTGTGGATGATGTACTTGAACTCCCCACAGTGCCTTGCAACGAGCAGCGCTCCCGGCCGTCATGGCAGGCCCCCCATCACAAGGTATCACGGTATCAGGGTGTATGGTCTGCATCCCTGATTCCGTCTTTCCTATTTCTCGATTTACTCGTTCCTATGCAGGGATCGAGGGGGTGAGCAGATACCTCTGCTTGACAAGTCCCAGCGACATGGTTCCAGGCACCAAGAACTTCTTCTTTTCGATTTCCGGCAGATTTGAGCGTGGAGCCTGGCAACCCAGCAACCCAACCGGTTTCCAATATGATGAAGCCACCTGCCTTCTCGGCAATCACCGGCACCCGGTCAGGATATTTGCCTCAAACAAGTTGTGTCAAGCATTACACGGAATGGAGCCAGAGAGTCTCAGTCGAAACTCGGAGCATCTTACTGACTATCACCGAAATATATCAAATCATAAATCTGCGTACAGTAATGCAACTATTCTATATATTTGTCCATAGTTACCCGGCAGTTACCCACATCTATCCATATTCATCCACAGGACCCCCGTAGAAAGCTTCCAGGCCGTTTTTGGCCAGGCACTCAGAATCCTCTGAGACTCGGCGGTCCGCTTCTCAAATGGCACAGTCTCCTTCAGCGACATCTCCTTCGCCGGGCATTCCAAGGGATATCCCCAGGTATCCCCAGGAATGCCAAGTGAACTGCACAAACAAACCCCATCATATCACCACCATCCATGGAAAAACACGGAAAAAACACGATGAGAAGACCTAGACCTGGAAAGATGAATCTTTCAAACTTTCAAATCAAACCCAGCACCCTGGTCCTTGGTTGGTCTGGGTGCCTTGGTTGCATGTTATTTGGACAAGGACATCTAGCCAAGGCGTACCAATTTGTTCCATTGGTAAACCTGATCTCTGTGTGCCACTGACATCCACCACCAAATTAATTGCGGCCGAAAGCGGCAGAAAAGGCGATGCCGGGAAGCGTTTGAGATAAAACTCAGAGACCAGAAAAAGGCTGCGGGACACGGCGACATCCATCCTGAAACGGACTGGTTGCATAGATGGTTGCAGATGTTTATTCAATCATGCATCTTTTCGACATACTGCTCCCCTGGTCACAACTGATGTAGCTAAGGCTGGTGAAAACCATTGAAAACCTATACTTCAAAAACAATCAAAAACACGTATCAGTCATACATCATCATATATCGTAAATATGTCTATAACACATATGCAAGTCAAAAATGGTTTTCCCGTGCAAAGCTGTGCAAGGCGCCCCGAACACAGGCATTGGGGGCCTCGCGTGCTTCGCAGCTTCCCCAATGCTTCCCCTGACAAAAAAAACACGCCTTTCGGATGATCAGAGTCTGCACGGAGTTGTTGCAAACCCTGAGCAGAATGGACTGAATTCGTGCGGAGTTGGGACTGGATTGATTGTGGATTGATTGTTCTTTCCTGTTTGAGTTTTGAGTCTTGCCACCTTTCTAGACATAGTGACATAGTCTATTGATAACTACTGATAGTTTCATTGAGTAAAGGCCATCCGGAAAATGAGATTATGTAGTTTCTCTTGGCCACAGCACCTCACAGAATGGAATGGTAATCCCGCTGTAGAGGGTAGTGTTGAAGGTGGACAGAAACGAGCAACAGTGCGATAGTAAAAACATGTAAAACCCCCTCGAGGAAAATCAACACGGGTTTGACGACAGAAAAACAACCAGTCTAGGAATCCCAGGGACAGGCATGTATGTAATACACTGTAATGTATTGTCATGTATTCTATGCATCGTAATGTTGTATTGTAATGCTCTGGAATATACTGCAATGCAAGTGGGGCGTCCTTGTGCAGTGATCTATGGTCAGGGGCTTTATTCTACAATTCATGTAACCTTCATGAAATATGTGAGCAATTCGAAGGGGCAAACATGTGTGTATATACATTAATATAACATATATATATATGCCCAGATAGAATGCACATGCATAAGTGCACATGTGCACATTAGTATAACAGTAGATACTGTACATGGTATAGAAATGCATCGAATTGATTGTCACGTCCAAGAATCCCATGTTCTGACATGTTCTGACAAGCATGGATTTGAGAAGCATTTGCCCCCTCTCTCCTCTCATCACGAAGTGGACAAAACAAACGCATCTACTTTAAGCCCAGAAATGCATCCACAACAAATGATCCAAAAGCAATCGATTGATGTCACACATCCACTGTAGGCCATCCCCATAACACTCCACACAAATCCACACAACAATTCAGGTTCAGACATCGCTTTGCCCTTCCATGCTAGCCTTGTTCACCCGGTGAAAGCAGGAGGAAACATGCACAACATCATCGAGGCTGCGAGGATTCGACTTGATCAATCTTGGTTTCTTGATCAGTCCAACAGGGAACCACTGGAACCACCCAGAATGAGCAAAAATGAAAACACCTCTAGAAGAGCAGGAATGACTGCAATATCTGCAATCTTCTTCCATTCCACATCAAAGTGCCACCAGTATTGCACAACTAGGTCTAGGTCAGCCATGGTCAGCCTGCTGGTTCACTGATCTACCAATGCCATTAGGACCATGTTCATCGAATCACTGAGGATGCTGACAATACTTCCAGAGCCTTGGCCAACGGATGATGTCCATATCGGGAACAGGCTGAAGTATGTTATCATTCTCCTGAAAAGTTCGGCCAGTTTGGTGTACATACCCATTTCTCGATTTTCTTGAGCATCATTCAGTGTGGTCATGATCAATTTTATCCTTCAGATTTATTGATATGTTCATTATTTGTTCAATATATGTCATTTTATGTCCATACTCTGTTCTTCATATTTGTTCATAATCAACATTTGATGGACCAGTTTTACCTGAAAACCTAAACACATGAAAACTCACTCGCCGCCTTGTCGATGGAGGCAGGATCACTCCTTCGCAGGTCCATCCTCAGGTCGTCCCATCCAAAAAGGCGATAGAATGGAGATGTAACCAATATTAACCAATCATGATCTGGTTGGTGGTTTCAACATGTTTCAACAAATTTCTCCTCAACAGCTGGAAACCTGGAAATGACATGAAATTATTGGAACCATGATCGATATCATCCTGGATTCGTTCTTCTATCTTTTTTTGGGAGGTTTGGGGGGCAAAATAAATACAGAAGATCCAATACTACATCGATTTGTTTGGGGGAGGATATTCAAATGGATTCAATACCAGGAAGGGATTAGTTGGGGTTATCCCCATCCCACGGGAACTTTCACTATGCCTACGCACTGTGTGGTGGAGGGGTAGCTAGCATCACTGCATCCAGAGGTATTCCATCTGGATTGAAAGGTGCATTGCAGCTGGCTTGGTATGGTTTTGCCGATCAATCTTGATTTTATTCTATATTTATATGTCAATTGTTCCTAAATGTTCCCAAATTCAAGCAGCTTTGCAGCCTGCAGCCGCAACTTTTGCGGCGCAGCCTGGTTGGTCAGTCACTTTGCAAGCTCACCTCCAGCCCAAGAGAGAGACCGTACGAGCCCAGTATGTCAGCAACCACTGGTTGATGGTTGAGCATGATCCGCTATCCGCATGAAATTCAATTACACCTGAAATCAGAGGAATCAAACATGATAATACATCATATTACAGTAATGTGGTAAACCAAATAAATCCAAATAATAAACCATCCCATTAACCAATCATTTGATATCATTTGGGGGCAATCTTTAAGCAACAATTGCGTCACCAGTGAGGACTTGGACCCCTAGAGGCACTCTCATCTTGGCTCACACGGAACCATTGAACTTCTGCGAGTACCTTAGCATAGCTCAGCACAAGTGAGACACACAGAAGGCGGAGGCTTCCCAGCTGTCCGTCAGTTCGGAGTCAGTTTAACAAGTATGCTTTTAAGCCACTCGCTAAATCTCATTATAGGTATGCTTTTATATAAGCCACTCACTGTAGAGATGGGTGTGCCAGGTATGCATCCTTTTCCAAAAAGTTAGCACCCAGTGACATCATGTGACATCCACTACCTCGCCCACCAAAAGAAATCAGATCCTTTTTCAGACGAAGCGTACCAGTCGCAGTGTGAGCCACATATTGTGGACACCGACCTGCATTTCAGGGCGCCATCAGGCAGATGGGTCCAGTGCGACCCTCATTTTCTGCAGTAAAAAACAGCGTCAAGCAGCCAAAGTACTCTTGCACAGTATGGCATTGCTTTCAACATGCTTCTGAACGTGTTGGAAAAACATGGAAAGACTGAAAGACATGCAAAATACATGGAGATACGATGATATATGCGACTGCGAGTGAACCAATGGACGACGGATCTATCACTTCTTGGTTGATGTTGTTGAGTCCCACCATCAGAGGCACCTAATGGCTTGGAGCGGCAGCAGGGATTTGTACCCTTCGAAGTGAGACTTGGAAGAAGGCCTTCCCCTCCGGGCCAACATTGGCCGCCGTTCTACTTCTACTTCTTTGACAAAGACTATAAACATGTCCAACTCTGAATGTGAAAGCGTGTCCAGAGCGCCCTTAATTTCACCAAAAAAACTCACGTGTGTCTGCTGCGTCTGCATGTATGTACATGCATGTCATCTATTTAACATGTACAGTAACATATAATAACACACAGATAGATAGATAGATAGATCGATCGATAGATGGATGGATGGATGGATGGATAGATAGATAGATAGATAGATAGATAGACAAGATAGATAGACAAGATAGATAGACGATATAGATAGACAAGATAGATATCGACAAAATAGATAGACAAGATAGATTGACAAGATAGATAGACAAGATAGATAGACAAGATAGATATCGACAAAATAGATAGACAAGATAGATTGACAAGATAGATAGACAAGATAGATAGACAAGATAGATAGACAAGATAGATAGACAAGATAGATAGACAAGATAGATAGACAAGATAGATAGACAAGATAGATAGACGAAATAGATAGACGAGATAGATAGACGAGATAGATAGACGAGATAGATAGACGAGATAGATAGACAAGATAGATAGACAAGATAGATAGACGAGATAGATAGACAAGATATATATAGACAAAATAGATAGACAAGATAGATTGACAAGATAGATAGACAAGATAGATAGACGAGATAGATAGACAAGATAGATAGACAAGATAGATAGACAAGATAGATAGACAAGATAGATAGACGAGATAGATAGACAAGATATATATAGACAAAATAGATAGACAAGATAGATTGACAAGATAGATAGACAAGATAGATAGACAAGATAGATAGACAACATAGATAGACAAGATAGATAGACAAGATAGATAGACAAGATAGATAGACAAGATAGATAGATTTCTGAGGCCGTGTTTTTTGTTCAGCATTTGTTGTATGTATTTTTTTCACTTTTGTTTTTCCATTTTATGAAAATGAATTAACTATTTATTTAATGAATACTTGAAACATGTTTTTGAACATACAACAAATAATGTCTTATTAAACACCATTAAAAACACATCACCCAAACAATTTTCCCAGGGGGTAGCCCATGAACAGCATTGATCTTCAATAGTATGTTTGTTGTGGTGGTCCTCTGTTGTGCCCAGCTTTTTTTTGAAGTGAATATTTTCCAAAATCCTGTTCTCCTGTCCTTTTCCTTTCCTTTAGTTTTTCTATCTTACTTTCTGATTTCCATCCTTTTGGATTTCTCCAAATGTCTAACTTCCCAAAATATATGATGTCTCATTAAAACCACATGAAAAAAAGCACTCAAACAATTTTCCAAGGTGTAGCCCATGAGCAGCACTGATCTTCAATAGTATGTTTGTTGTGGTGGTCCTCTATTGAATCCAGCTTGTTTTTGAAGCGATTTTATTTCCAAAATTATTTTCTCCTTTCCTTTGCTATAGCTTTTGTCTCTTACTTCATTCAATTCTCCTGGCATCCTCTCCTTGATTTCTATGGTGTTTCTATGGGGCTTCAGTTCAGTTTCTATGGGAATTCTATAGAATTTCTATGGTGCTTCTATGATATTCTATAGTGTTTCTAAAGGGGTGTCTATGGTATTTCTATGGGATTCCTACGGGGTTTCAAAAGGATGTCTATGGTATTTCTACGATATTTCTATGTGGTTTCTGTTTTATTTCTATGATATTTCTATGGAATTTCTTTTGGGTGTCCATGATTTCTTTCCTTTTTTTAATGATATTTCTATGGGATTACTATGAGGTTTCTAAATGGGGTTCCTATGGGGTTTCGACAGGATGCCTACGGGATTTCCATGGTGGTTCTTTGGAATTTCTCTGGGATTTCAAAGGGATGTCTATGGGATTTCCATTGGATTTCAATCAAATGTCTATGGGATCTCTATGGTATTTCTATGATTTTTTGATTGTTTTTTTGTGGGATTCCCATGATATTTCTCTGGTATTACTATTGGGTTTCTATGGGATTCCTATGGCATTCCTATGGGACTTCCATGATGTTTCTATGATATTTCTATGAGATTACTATGGGATTTCTGAAGGGATGCTATGGGAATTCTATGGTGTTCTTATGGGATTTCCACTGGATTCCTATGTGATTTCTATGGTATTTCTATGATGTTTCGATGAGATTTCTTTGGGATTCCTGTGCGAGTTCCATGATTTTTCCATGATATTTCTATGGGATTACAATGGGATGTCTGAAGGGAATTCTATGGGAATTCTATGGGTCTCTTATGGGATTTTGTTGTGGTTCCTATGGGATTTCTTTGGGATTCCTATGGGATCTCTATCATAAATCAAACATGAATTCAAACTAAATTGAAATCAATTGAAGAACACAATTGAAAATGAGTTGACATCAATTGAAAATCAATGGAACGTAAATTGAAATCAATTGAACGTAAATTGAAATCAATTGAAAATCAAGTGATATCAATTGAAAATAAATTGAAAGCAATTGAAAATCAATTGAAATCAATTGAAAATCAATTGAAATCAATTGAAAGTAAATTGTAATCAATTGAAAATCCATTGATATCAATTGAAAGTAAATTGTAACCAGTTGAAAAACAATTAATTGAAAGTAAATTGTAATCACTTGAAAATCAATTGAGAGTAAATTGTAATCAATTGAAAGTCAACTGAAATCAATTGAAATCATTTGATCCAATTTTATTGAGTACCTGGTGCTTCAAAAAAAACACATTTAAAACGCTCTCAGATTTTTTTAGGGGGGGCCCTACACTAATCAGGATCCGACATTAGATTACAGTAGATTAGATTCGATTAGATTAAATTAGATAGATCGTTTGTTTTTTGTTTTTTTGCGAGGGCCTCTCGAATCTACATATGTGGATATATATATATATTTATAAACCAAGTCAGCTGGCAGCGGTGATTTATTGACAATTGGAAATTGATGATGATGATGATGATGATGATGATGACGAGGATGATGAGGATGAGGAAATGTTTCAGCACGGCAAGCTTGGACCCTATCCAACATCCACAATTCTCTGTAAGCTTTGCAATACTTTTTGACGCCCATGGCCAAGTGTCTTATCATTTGTTCCCGCTTATGCCAGGCATTGAGATCACTTTAATGGTTCGATCTTCTCAATCTGCATGTCCCATCCCAATCGAAGAATTGCCATGATACAACGGTCTTCGGGCAACTTTGGAGCTTTGGGCACCACGTGCAACCCACCAAAAAAACAACTCTGACTAGTTACCTGGGACCTATATATAGATCTTTTGATTTGACCAAGGAGCCACATTTCCCAAGAAATCATAAGGAATCCTCATGTTCTTGCTGGCCCACCTTCCAATTGACCTGGTGCCTCTACAGGACGATTTCTTCCACTTTGCGTCTCAAACTTTTCGTGCTCTTCGAGGTCGTGGGAACAGCACCTTTCATGAAGCTTTGCCATGCAAAATAATCGGAGATAAAATGGTCTTGTGTTTGACTGTGTTGGTGTCATGTTGTGTCTGTGTTGCTGTCTCTCCCTCTCTCTCTTCCTCCCCTGCTCCCTTGAAACAAGGATTGGCAGGAATCTCCGTTAGACAACTCCATTGAATATCATTGACTTTTACACAGCTGATCTCCTCTGGCCCTGCCTAGTTCCGGCTCCGAAGAACGGACGGATACCTTGGATTCGGCATGATCCACCGAGTGAGATGCCGTGCCTGAAGCTCTTGCCGTGTCAAAATGAGACATTTTCCAGAAATAGGGTATGGGATGGGATGGTATATGCCAAACATGTGCCAAAAATCTCAAAAATTAAGATGATGTTCAAAAACCTCTGGCTTTGGGGCATTCTGAATATTCCCCTATTTTTTTGGCAAAACCACATCTCAAAGCTTGTGAGTTGTCACTTCACTACTCTTGTGCCAGCTACCCGAGGCTTGGCCACGCTGTGGATATGTGCGTAGGACGAATTTTCGAAGACCTTCTGCACTGGTGACCTCAAGGGCGAAACCCGGGAAACTCCCGGAATGGGCCAATCAAGGCCGACACAACGGCTGATCTTGGCTGAGTTACTGTTAGTTGCAGAATGTTACAGACCTAGTCTGAATATGTCTGAATGTCAATTTAGATACCAGTACGGTATGATACCGTACAGCGGCAATATAAGATAATACATCAATATCTATATCACACATGAATTGCCACCGTCACCTGATTGACATCATTGCCGACACATTCCATCCTTTCATGGTAAGAATGCATAAGCATGCACCAAATTCATATCTCTCTGACAATTGCATCCCCGATGGCACAAGTTCAAAAGCCGACGCAGTGTTGATGAGCCGCAGAATCTTCGCTGGGGTGTTGAACTCATCCTCATTCTCCTCCTCAACTGGGTTGCAAATCTGGGGGAAGTCTGTCATGAGAAACATCACACACCTAATGTTTAGCAACGAGGGGACGGGGTGAGCAGCCTGTCTTGACAGGGTGTCCTATCGTTGCCAGGATCAGTCTGCTGAGGTGACACATTCTGGGGCCAAGAATCTTTCACCAAACGAATCACTTCGCCCATCAGCACCTGGACAAAACTGCGGCGACAAAACTCACCATTTCCATCCATTTCCGACGATTAACATATTCCGTAAACTCCTGAGAAAAACAAACCAAATTCCAGCGACTGCTATATATAATGGAACTCGATGGACGACCCCTCCACATTCACGTCATTCACTTTATGTGTAAGTCTTCCATCCAAATCCAGCATCGCCAGTCAATCACACCACTTTTTTGCATCTGCATGCTTGGCAAATCTGCAGCGCTGCAGGTCCCCGGAGGTCCGATCGCTTCAGCACCAGGGGAGAGCTGATCGGCACCAGGATGGCACCAGGATCTGATCTAAGTTGTGATAGCAGCGCACCAAATGTTTCCAGTTTTGTCGCCCGCGACCCTGGAATCTTGCGCTGTCCGGATGAATGTTCACTGGAGGCTTCCTAAAATTGGGGTACCCCGAATGATCCAAAATTAGTATTAGAAACCCACCAGGAACCTCAAGCGTCACTTAAATTATGCCCTGCAGTACCCTTTCGATACCTAAATCAACAAGTCGTCACCTAAATCACCTTTTCGTGACGTAAAAATATGCCCCGAGCACGATTTTGCAAATCGAGCGCTTTTGCTTACAGCAGCGCATTTAAAGAACTCTTCAGCCTGCTGCTTTTATCTGAGCCATGGCTACTTGTCATTAAACGTGTGCAATTCTCCAGGGATTAACATTTTTTGCAAGACCCACACGCTCAAAAAGATCGCGCAAAAAATGTGCACAATGGGCGCAAATCGGCGCAAAAAAGTGCAAACGGGCGCAAATCCAAAAAGCCGCGTTACCTCTAAACCCCAAAGGATTTCTCACGCGTATCTATTTGTGTTTGTCTGAGCACTCCCCGATGCCATTTGCAGAGAAAAGTGCGAAACCACGGCTCGTAGAAACCTGTGACGCGCAGATTTTTCAAAAACGAACACTTTTTCCTTCACGAGCGTAAACGTGCGTATTTTAGGGCAGAAACTCAACGTCATGCAAATTTACGTTACTGTGGAGGTCCTAGGCATAATATAATTTACGTTACTGTGGACTCACGCGCGCACAATCATTCAACGGCTATCCACTGGATAACAGCGATGTTTTTCGGCAACTGATGCGCCGAAGACTAAGAAATATTAAGAACAGAAAGGAGGAGAAACATAGATACGGGCGCTTGTTCATCCACGGGCTCATGGGCCCACCAACGGGAGAATACGGATAGTTTCCGCGCTACGGATCCCTGGGGGTGTTTTCTGATCGTTCGGGGTTCTTGTTCTCATGTTCTGCCCCGCTAGCAAAACAAAGCAATCTTGGACAAGTCAAAAGTTACATGAAGTTACAGACTTTCCACTGCCGTCATCTGCCGTCATGATTTCTCCGATGCATGTCAAGCCACCAACCCGTCACCAACTTGGTTCACTATGCTCACTTCATAGAAAAGCTGCGGATGGAAAAGCTACGCAGGAGCCCATCGTCCTGGCTTTTTCAGGCAGCCCGGTGCTGTCACAAATTGTCACAACCTTGTTTTTTGGGGGAAAGCATCCCCAATTCTGAATTTCCTCTTCCTCGGACAAGGAAAGGGATTGATCATAATATTTTTATATAATGATATTAATCCCTTCCTCCTATTACTAAACCCCCCCAAATCTTAAAAACTAGGGTCCATCTCCAATTTTGGAAAATTTCAGGTTGGCCAATTTGACTTTCACTGATCCCCTTTAGAAAACAAGTTAAAAATAAAGCTACTATAAGATTTGCCAGATAGAACGGCAGATAGCATGCCAGATAGAATGCCAGAAGAATCCAGAAGATATGCCAGATAAAATGCCAGAAGATATGCCAGATAGAATGAGTTCTGATATGCCAGATAGAATGCCAGAAGGTATGCCAGATAGAATGTCAGATAGAATGCCAGAAGGTATGCCAGATAAAGTGCCAGAATGTTTGCAAGATAGAACGCCAGAAGCTTTGTCAAATAGAATGCCAAATAGAATGTCAGAAGATATGCCAGATAGAGTGCCAGAAGATATGCCAGAACATATGCCAGAAGATATGCCAGGTAGATTGCCAGAAGATATGCCAGATAGAATGCCAGAAGATATGCCAGATAAAATGCCAGAAGATATGCCAGATAGAATGCCAGAAGGTATGCCAGATAGAATGTCAGATAGAATGCCAGAAGGTATGC
>Ga0126342_10015300_pt1 | contig 13459 bp, 14 predicted proteins | sample Cyp1metagenome_FD_92528 | JGI IMG/M metagenome (GOLD analysis project Ga0126342, IMG submission 92528) | Coral microbial communities from Lord Howe Island, Old Settlement Bay, Australia - Cyphastrea 1 metagenome | ecosystem: Host-associated > Invertebrates > Cnidaria > Coral ...
GACATAACCTTGAAAAGGGGTATCGCTAATTTGGGAAGGTCCCATCGCTTACCTCGTGTTTTTAACAATTTCCATCAATTCCATAAGCCAATGTCCGTCAAATACATATTTAGTATTGCCGGGTTTTTACGGTTGCTCATATATCAACATCATCTTTGGGGGTAACCACCATTTGACCACCTAATATCAATTCAACCACCGCAAAGAGATGCAAACTGATAAACATCCAAAAAGGAAGGAATCCACAAACTGCACCTTGGACAAGATCTTCAGCTCGCCACCAAACAACAGGATCGGCAAGGAGCCTGATGCCCAGCCGTCAAGGCATGGCTACAACAAACTCGAAAAAAAAGAGAGACCATGAAGAGGGATCCAAATGGTTCCAATTGGATCTGGTTGGTTTCAACCCGTTTCAACTCTCGATGACAAACCACCAATGTCCACCAATCAGCGCCTACAAGAGTGGTGTCATGAAGGTAGACCTGGGAAGTCTTCACCTTGTCATGAAAGAGTAGCCACCCATGGTTGGCGGCAAACTCCTTAGCCGCGATTGCCGCTAGCAGTTGCTGGGTACCCGAAGCCGGTATGTAACCAAGCAATCTGCATCCTTCGAAAACTGAGATTGCCACATTTCCTTGGCGAAAATTCAAGCTAGAAGGATGAGGCGCGCAACGTTCGCGCTGCCGGCTCACAAAAATGTGGTACCTGCATTTGGCATTTCTACACACCAAGGAGACAAACATTTGGCTTTCATCTTCGATACAATACTACCCAGTTGCAAACGCGTCACGTGCCCCGTGCATGACTTTGGCGCTGCACTTGTGCCACATTGGGAAAAAGGCCAGCGCACATCACACAGCGCCTTTGTTGCGGTTGAAAGTATTGAGGACCAAACCCTCAGTGAGTAAAAAAACAAAACTATGCAAGTACTTGCTCACTGTATTCTCACCAAGGCCAAGCATCACTAAGGACAGATTGTATTGATGAACATTTACCTGCACGGTAGCGCGACATGCTGCACTATGATTTAAGCAAATGTATCCCGACCCATCTGGTTAAGGGTCAGAACTCCAGTGGCCAGGTGAACAGTGTGAACCTCAGTTGCATTCTGTTCATCCTTCCAAAGGTGTTCCCGTTGCCATAGGTATTTATCATGAATCACTCAAAAAACACATGTTGACCAATTATAATTACCCCAAAAAATAATAAGTACCAAATATCAATAACTAATCCATTACATATAATCATATTAATATATATATATATATATTAATATATGTATGTAGTATGTGTGTGTTTTATAATTAGTAATATACGTAATTATATGGTTCGTTTTTGGTGATATGGCCGATATGGTTTGATGTTTGGCCTGGTCGCCACCGTCCTCGCCCGCTTCAGCATTTGCAAAGCCCGTCTCAGCGAGGTGGCGAAGGAATTGCTGCCGCAACTGCGCCTTGCTATGGCTCTGGATGTCCATATTGCATCGGGGTCCATCAATTTCAAGCACAGTGCACATCAATCCACATCATAGATCAATATCATATAATGATATATAATGTATATGTACAATTATGTGTACACACACATATATGTATATTATATATATATATAATAAGATGTATTATCATATGCATGATGTATGCATGATGTATGCATGATTCCGTATTCCGCCAGCTGGTCCTTGGGAATGTGTAAGGCCAGAGCAACATCATCTAGAGTCGAAGAAGAGAGACCAAAGCGGTCACAAATGGCCCAAGCATTTTCACGAGAGCCCTGCCGTCTTTGCTCATGATACCTGATGACAAGCAAAAGATGAAACAACTTGCAGGATCTTGCAGGGAGATACAGTGCACTTATATAATTACTACTGAAACCATGGCACAGGGGCAGTTCATTCATCATTGCGTCAACGAATTCGTGCTGTCGGGAACCAAAGTAAGGAACCAAATGTGTCCTATCGCGCAAGCCTCCACCCTTTGTTGAGTGGCCGCTGACGGCCACAGTGAAATTTACATAAATTTAATTGAAATGGCATGCGAAATGCACATCTGAAGATCACAACTGGCAACAGCCCAAGGCTTTTTTAATCCAGGGCACTTTTCATAAGCTTTTGCAGCGGCTAGCTGATCACTGTGCAGTTCGCCCCATGCGTTTTGCCGTTCTTGCACTTGCTGTTCCTGTCCGCTTCGCATTGTCACATAATGTCACAATGTTATCTTACAGCATGAATCATGGCATGAATCATGGCATGAATCATGGTTCATCCATGTTCATCTCGATGCTGAGAAAATGCAGACCTCTTTTGTCCGATTGAAGTTTCGTATGAATGGCGATCTCCTCAGTCATGAACCCGACACATCAAAATACTGTGAAATGCAAACCTGAGGTGAGGTGAACAGCTAAGCTGCTGAAGCATCTGGAAATCTGGAAATATCTGGAATCATCTAGAGATGTCAAGATTGCTCTAGATCTGTACATCCTTGCGCAGCTCACAGGTACAAGAAGACCAAATCACCAGAGCCATCGACAGCTGAATTTTGAGCCAAGTACTGTGACAAGCAGGCTGCAATTGTGAGAATCGGGGCCAAGCACTTGCACAGCGATCCGTAGACCAACATCTTACCTCAAAGCAAAAAGACTTCAAGACTGCTGGAGTTGGGTGGTTTCAGATGGTTTCAGCCTTTGGCCAAACAGCATGGATGCTGGCAAGCTGCCAATGCGAACATCCACTGGCATGTGAGCCAAATGGAAACCCAAAGGAGTCAGTCGAAGTTGTGAGTCGTTCTCAAGTGCACCAATTGCCACCTTGGCAGATCTTAGCAGATCTTAGCAGATCTTGGCAGATCTTGGCAGCGACACCGCGACCATCACCGCGGCCAATGCGGCCAAGCTATGCCAAGCTACTAAAGCTCGAATGGCGCGTTCCACTGCCTCGAGGCAATTTTCCCATCAGACGATGCCCCGAGCTCTCGAGTGTCGTTCCGTTAAATGCCGCGCCTCCAAGGCCGGGGGCTCGGGCGCGCGGCGCAGGAAGTCACCGGGGTGGTCTCCCAACTGCAGCAGCCGCAGTTGGAGCACCAGCTCCTGACATGGGATTTGGGATGGTTCCCATTCTGCTGACCGTGATCCATATCCATATTATTCATTATTATTCCATAAGTGTTCTCGTAGATAGTAGGTGATGTAAGATAATGGTAAATTGTAAATTGTAGATACTAATAGATCGTCCAAGATTGGGATGGATTTGGGATGGTTCACTATACTGTACTATGAACCTTTCTTGTGGCGCCCAGGGTCTCGAAGTTTAACCCATGTAGCCTACACAAACGGATGTAGGCCTTACAGTAGAATATCCCATCGCCATCCGGGTTCGTCTTGCCAAAAGCGACAACATGCCAAAGCCCGAAGCCATCACCTGCTGCCAATTTCACTATCAAACCTATATCATCTACAGTATATATCTTGACTACTGGTACTGTCAGGGTCCTCTAGAGGGGTTCGCTGCATCTCACAAAGCCTCAGAGCACATCAGCAGCCAAGTTGGCAGTTGGCAAGTCCAATTCTAAGACGTAAAGAACACACAACTTTGATGGCAAAGAATGACATCATCTCATATAATATCCACCTACTACAGTCCAGGGACGTGTGCTTTGGCAGCTCTTTTTCGAAGAAGTCTTGCCGGCACAAGCGCCAGCATACACCTCACCGCTGACTGCACACAAATCACACAGGTGCTACAAATAGTAATGGCATTTGAATACGACAACTGGTTGAGATGTGGGATAACCAGAAATACATAGAAATAAACACAAATAAAATATATTAAATTATAATATATATATATACAGAAAGAGAGAGAGAGAGAGAGGCTATGTCATGCTATGTAATGCTATCACTGGCTATCACTATGTTCTGTGAATTAACATTCAAATACATTCATAGAGCGTCCATGAATCCATCTGAATCCCTTCACAGGCCACCCCGTGCAACGACCATCGACCTGGCCGAGTACGCCCAGCCCGGCCAGCGCGTTGCTTGGCAGCTGCCTGGCTCACCCAAACGGTGGAGAACCTGAGATCACCACGATCCAAACTGACCTACAACCCTCGCAAGGTTTGTACAGGATATCTATGATAATGGATATCTGTTGTGTAGCAACCCCAAGAACTGATAGAAGATTATTGAAGAGTGAAATCATGTCAAATCCTTGGCATGTTTACATCTTCTTTGTGGATACCAAGGATTTAGAGGGATCCATGAAAATAGTTGGCATCGATGAACAGCCGCTGACCTTTGAAGCTATGGCCATGGTTTGGGTCCGAGAAACACACTGGTCGAGCTCTGCGGGGAAAAGCGAGTTTCCTTGACGTGACAGGAATCGATCACGTGAGTGACATCGTCGATGGTGATGGAGGTTTCGGCCTGTCTCACAAGGAGTATGTGTGTTTCACATGCCAAGCACAAATCAAAGCAATTTCTGGCAGCAAAAATGCTGAGTTCTGGGATTCTGGCAATGTTCGTTGCGACCTGAGCCCGGCATTGTGCAAAACTATCATTTATTTTCATATATAATGATTCTATATGCATGTGCATGTTCGGCGCAGCATGATCTTCATGAATCTGCCATCTGCCAAAACAGTACTAAAGAGTTTAATTAGATTTAATGAGTGAAAATGCCACCAAACGTTGGTTTGAGTCAGACTCAATACAGCGGAATACAGCGTATCTTTCTTTCCAGGTCTTTTGCCATGGTTCCACACAAGTGGAACTGCGGGTCTGAAATGGTCTGAAGCAAGCGGCATGTGCACAACAGCACACGTCCACTGCATATTTGCCAATACTTTTGGCTCATTGCTCCACTAACATGTAGTGTCCACGGGTTTTCTCCATGCGTGTTTTCCTGGTAATGTGGTTCTCGGTACTGCGCAACGCACGGCCTTGCCAAACCAACGTACAGCACTAGTACTGCAGCCACAGAGTTCGGAGGCAAAGGCTTCAACCCCAGGTGTCGCAAATGTACAGCTGGGATCCTGACATCACGGAGATTTGGGTGATGGTGTCTGGAAATGGCCATGGTAGAACTACCCCAAATATCCTCAAATGGCAACACACACACACACATATATATATATATACTATTTATATAGACATATAATATTATATATATATATAATATATCGGGAAAATTATGATAACCCTTGATGATCCATTGGGGGTGCCTTATTTTCAGACAAAACCATTTGGCACAATGACATCATGTGGCATCTCATAGATTTCAACTGCAAGCAGCCTATTGCCCGTGCACATCGCACCAAGCTTCGTTGCATGGCTCGCAGCCTATTGGCTGCGGCATCTTTTGCCATGCCATTCAGCTCCAAGACTTCCACAAAAGCGTCGAAGACTTGTGATGGCATTGGGTGCGAACGTCCGCATACAAAAATCATTGCACCAGCATCCTGAGCGAAGTCATCAACAGCTTGCATGGACCTGGTGTGCCCGCACTGGCTACAGCACTGTGTCCCTTCACTGTATCATCCCTTCACTGCAATTAGTTGAATCATCATCATGCGCATCCCGGCTCCAAGGCGAAAACTAGCTCAATTATCTCAATTGTTTACAAAGATGTCCAAAGTGTCAAAGCAGAAGCCGCCAGCAAGAGGCTCCCACCATCCTATTTTAGTACTGTGTAGTGACAGTGCAATTCGTGTCAACCGGACAGACCAAACCCATTCACATTAAAAAATCCCGAAGGTGCAGAAAGATACCAAAAGTTACAGTATATATATCCGTATGTTCTACAGTAATTACATATAAAGTTATATAAAGTTACATATATGTTCCCAATCTTGCCATTGCTTTGGCAGGACTCACCGCTGGGTTGCCGCTTCAGCCAGGCATCGAGCAGCTTACACACATGTTGCCCTTGCTCTTCAATCAGGTCTTGCACATACACCTTCAGATATCTTCAGATTCACTGCACCAATCGACGTGCGTGCAGTAGGATGCTGAACCCCACTGCAATGGAAAAGTATACAATTAGATTGCTGCCATCTGCTGCATGCTTCCTATGCCTTCAACCATTTTCTCCTGAACACTTTGTAAGACTTGGCCAAAGGAGAAATGCCATGGATTTTATTCGGCGGTCCATATCCTCCATGAGTTTCCCGGCCTTCTTGTCCTCATGGTCCCGTGAAAAGGCAATGTGGATTGACAGCCAGCTGCTGAATGTCGACCATTCCTGGCCATAGAGGAAATCTCCATCCTGATGCCTAAAGCCCAGGAACATCAGATCCTTAGCTCAGGAATTGTACCGACTCAGAAGTGACACAGCCATGCAGCAAAAGACCTCAAAGAGAACATAGAAAATATATACACAAGGATGCAAAGACTTAAAGACTTTGAGGCACGCACTTTGAGACCATGTTGAAACCTTGCCGGAAGAGACTTGGCTGTCATCACTTGCTGGTGCCTGCCAGGATATCAGATTCTGTGCGTCATGCATCAGGGACACTGCTTCTTAGATCTTCTTAGTGCAAGTCATGCTTGGCTGGCTTCAAGTGCCAACTGTCTTGTCCCAAATGAAGCTGCCAACATACAGAGGTAAGAAAGCACATGCACCATATCCCGCAACCACGCGCTCGAAAAAAAGGCGTTGACATGTTCAAATGGCGAAGGCTAGGGTGGTGCCGCCATTTTGCATACACAAATGAATGCCGGCACATGCTCAGAACTAGCACACGGTGAAGTTGCAGTTGGTGCACAGCTATTGTGATGGCCTCTCTTGCACCAGCGCACGGCACGGGGAGAGCCCAGTGCCCGGGCAAACCAAGATCAAAGGGACCTGCAAATCTATTCGAAGCGACAGATCATTGGGCTGCAACTGACAACCTGCTGCAAACCAGGCATGGAGAACCTCCATGTACTTGATATAGGCGTGTCACAAGGAACCTGAGATTCGTTGTTCTGCACTGAATATGCGGGTGCGTCATGGTTTGTATAAAACGACAGTTTACCACATACACATGCCCGAGGGTTTACCACACACACATGCCCCAAAACCGCTATTCCAATAGGAAAATTATGATACACAATATGCTCTACTCTATCAAAAATTGGCCCGCGCAGAACCCCACAAATCCCAAGGATTCCCAGGGTCACTGCCTGCAGGGGTGGCAATTGCAACGTGCCCTTCTCCAAACTGCACTGAAATCGCGAACCAACAAGGGCATCTTTCATGAAATTGCTGCCTCAAAGGTACGACAGGGTACAACAAGTAGGTACGCGACAGATCACACTGCATCACACTGGCTAGTGGTTTCACCCGCCTCAAAGACACATCCATTCCCAATAGGGTGAAACATGAACAAAACCAGCAACCAAAGCACTTTTGAGCTGCATGACATTGTGGAAGACCACTACCACCAATAGGATCCAACTTGCAAACATGCCACAAAGCTAGTCCATGCCGCTGCTAGCCGAGGAGCACAAGCCTTTCACCTCTCGGTTGCTGCGAGTCACAGAATTCACGATGCCAACACACAGGTCCTGGGCGCCCCACGTGATATCATGACAGCTCTTGTGCTCAGCCCCCCCAACTCTCAGCGGGCATTGCCAATATTGCCAAGCATCCAAATCCTCAGAAAGGCCTTTCGGTGCACGTTCGCCCCAAATGTCTGCCATGATCCGGGACATACAGCTAGAAGTCGTTGCCTGGAACACACTCTGAAGGATACATCGGCATTTGTTTTGACAACCAATGTGAACAAGTGAAACAAGTGACAGTTTTGCTGACTTGGGTCATGGCAATGTGCCAATGTCATGCATCAGCACTGGAGATTGATACCAGCCTTCCACCAAAATGGCCGTGACAGCAGCGACCAGGCTGCTGTGGACCGGCCACAGCCTGCCCACCTGTCTGTCACACTCACCATGCATTGGGTTGGGGTTGGTTAGCTAAATGTAGATTACAATAGATACAACGGAGAGGAAATTAAAGAATGATAGAGTAAAATAGAAAGAAATGACAACTGACAACGTATGATTATATAAAGACTGGAGAACCTTCGCGTGCAAGGACGAGTCAGAAGAGCGCGTGTACAAACGAGTTTTAAAAAAAAAGTACAAACCAGGCACTGTCACTAACCTGCGGAGATTGGCCCTGGAAAACTGATGAATACTGTACATTGGAACTCATATGACAATGATGTACAGTACAGTATTTAAGTCTGGAAATATCTGGAATTACAGGTAGACTTGGTTGCCTCATGTTGCCTCACTCATGACCCATGATTCCGTCCAAGACACCCAGGAGAGGAGGCAATGGAGTAGCGCCGAGGCCGAAGCAAGGGCAAAGCACTGATCAAAGCATTCAGCGGAGGTCTTGCAGTCCAAAAGTCCCACATTACCTCGGAATATTTCAGGACATGGACGTACATCAATGAACGAATGAATAAACGGAAAACATTGGCGTATGTGGACTATTGTATTATGTGACTATGTGCAAAAAATAACTATAGAAATAGGATGAAATTGAACAATTTTGGATAAGAGGAAGGGAAATGAACCACTGTAAGCCTTCTTCATTGCTTGCAGTCTGGATTGGTCTTGACAAGATGATTGCAGCCGATCAAATGCCTCAAAGCCACCTCTGCAGCTGACCGACGTTCTCTCTTGCAATACCTTTTAGCTTATCAGGCTCACGCCACAAACTCCCCCAATCCCAAAATGTACGGCATAGTTAGTGGATGTGTGGAAACAGTGAAAACTGATGGAAACTGCAAAGCAATGCAGTGACAAAGTCCTGGCACCCAAAATTTGGATCCAGGAGCTCATACAAGGCATCTTTGGCCTCGAGACTGCGAGATGCAAACTCACCTTGGACGTGCAGCGAAAATGCAGCAGCAACCTGCGTCTACCGGGTCTACCGTTTATGCGCCACTCGGAACCTAAAGGGCCTCCCGGCGTCCCTTGACGCTCGCATCTTCTCATCACATCGTCTTGCAGCTGTGATGCTGAGTTTCTTTTTGTGAAGCTCATCTGAAGTATAGAGCGAAAGCCTCTGAGCGTCTCTGGAATCTGGCAGCACATGAAAGAGCTGCTATTTGATATGGTTGATTCTGGTTGATCATTTGACATACAGATACACACAGTACGAGTACTTTGTTTGTGCGAGTGCAACTCAGCAACACGTGGAAGAAGTGTCTGCTGGGCACCGCAGTGACATCAATGTAGCGACCTAGTCCCACAAATCCCGCAATGGCTTCGTTGGCACATGGGAAGGGAGCTACCCGTCAGGTAGTTCTCAGGTCAACACTTCTCACGATTTCTCAACTGTTTCCATATTCATCCATATTCAATATTCGTGTTACTTGGTGTTACATGGTGTTGCATGATGAATGGTTGTGGAGTTCATTTAGTTTCAATCTGATAAGCATTGACGATGAGCCTCCTCATTCCTGGCATTTCCTGGCTCAGCCCATCTCGGCCCTTGATCTGTGGTCGCATCCCCATGAGCTGCCATTGAAACGATGTGCTCGAAGCATCTCAAGACATCGTGCAATCATGTTGACATATGTGATAATGTGGAAATATGTGGAAATATGTGGAAATATGTGGAAATATGTGGAAATATGTGGAAATATGTGGAAATATGTGGAAATATGTGGAAATATGTGGAAATATGTGGAAATATGTTGAATGGAACCACTCATCTCCTTGCATTCTCTTTTCATCCCTTTTCTATGCTTTTCTCTCAAATCTTGGATTTTTTGCCAACTCGGCTGAGAAGCTGAAGATTTCTTCGAGCGTGATCGGTCGCGACGGGAATGGACATGCTGACGATGGACCTCTGTGACACTTCTTGCGGTCATGATCTAACGCATCCATGGCTTGCATGATCTTGGACAAAAGAGACCGATGAGCAACAATAATCATAAGAAATCAACATTAAATGATATGAAATGAATCAACATGACCATGAACAGAACTGAACATAAATGAACCTTGAACAGTGTTGCACAATGTATATTATGTATATTGCACAGTATTGAACAGTATTGAACAGTACATTTCTGCTATTTTCTGCTGCTCCGTGACTTCTTGGCCGAATGCGAACGGGCTCCTTGAGGGACCGCTCCAGGGTATCCACCACGAAGCGTTTCACCAGGCTGGGCTCGGTTCGGGGCCACACCTCGAAAATCTTGGCATAGTCACTCAAACTTGAACCGTTTGAGGCAAAAGAACAACAATATGCAACAAAAATGAAATGGATAGATATGGAATGATATGGACAGAAAATATAAAAGATATTAAAAGACTATGATAGATAAAGTGATTGAAAGTGATTGGAACCCCTAATATCTCTAATGGATCTGCAGGAAAGATGCTACTAAGACATCTCCAGCTGCGTAGTGCTCGCCATGAGGTAGCCCTTGGCTGCGGCATGCTGCGGCTGCTCTGGCGATTTGACCGGTGATGGTTTGGCTCAACGGCTGGAGTCAGCTGGAGTCAACCGAGTTGCTCAGCCGGATATTCCACACATCGACATCCGAGGCAGCTGTGCACAGGCTCTCTTTGTCCAGTAGATCTGCCCAAAAACTTCCTGAGATGCGCCGGACATGCGCTGATGAAAACATATGAAAACCATGCGACCTATCGAGGTTTCATTGGTGTTACGGTGTTACGTAATGCTACCAGGAAGCCATCCTCGGGCAAGTCCTAAGCCACAGCACCAGAAGGATCTAGAAAGCGTAGAAAGGCAGGTATATGATGGTATATGCAGGTATATATCTCTCGGGTCAAAATGAAAGAAGTCACCCATCTCACACACACTCCTGGGCATCTCTGGGCACACCTGCCGCGTCCCTCTGAAGTCCAAGGCTCGTCATGTGCAGTCCCATTCTGCCCATTCTGCCCATTCTGCGTTTCGCCCAGCTCCTCAACCTCGAGACAATTGCAGCAGTTGCTTGGATGAAGTCAAGGGAGATTGGCATCATTCCAGCCAAATATAATTAGTATCATATATTCAAGTCAGGGTGGGGTCAAGTGAGTTCTTGATGTTCTTGTCAGCAAAGTTTGCACAACCAGAATGGATCATGCTTTGGATTGCTTTGGAAAATCTTCTCGTTCCTGATTTGTTATCGATTTGTTGTCCCCTAGTCAAAACCACGAGTTGAACCTCCTATATCAGGGCACATTACATTGTCAACGGATGTCAACGGTATGCATCTGATGAATCTGGTATCATGTGCCCCTGCACCATCCACCCGCCTCATAACGAAGGTCGACATCAGGATCTGGAAGCCCTGGCGGGAGCTTCAAAGCCTCCCACATGCCTTCACACCATGGGTCCTGATCGGGCTGACGCCAAGGGGATCGGGTGATGGGGCCACAAATGGCCACAACCCAGTAGCAAATGTACCAGTACATACCAGCACTAAGATCACCAAGTACTGTTCTTCTTTGCGGCTGAGCATCTAGTTCCTGCTCCATCCCTGACAAATTGTCACAAGACATAGCAAGATAATAGCAAGATAATAATCACCAGGCATGTGCTATATCTGAAAGCTGCAAGCAGCAAGCAGAATCTTCCAGGAATTGCCATGTGTCAAGAAGCAGAGCTCTGAGCTTGGCGCCGAAGTCATGCTGGTCATCACCCAAGCCCAGACGGAAAAACGGCGTGGCACCCAGAGATTGAAGTCGTGCATGGAGCTTTCTTGCCTAACCACCAGTTGAGTCTCCACAGTGGCAACTTTACAAGAGCACTTGCTCTCATGGGACAAACGGATACAAACGGAAGGATTACATCATGTCATAAAGAATGGGAAAGAATGCACGAGGATGTATGTATCCATATATATATATATATATGATATGTATAATATTATATATATATATATTATATAAATAAAGTGTATAAAGATGCTTCTGCATCTTCTGCCTGAAGACGATCCCTTGAAATGCTGCACATGGATGTGTGGCGGTTGGAAACCTGGCAGCTGAGCTCCAGCTGCTCAACTTCCACCAGGCTGCTGCATAGTTGAACTCACGGTAGCGCCGGTCACCAAGGCCGAAGACTGCATAGGACAATCTCTCAAGCAGCCTGGCCCAGGTGACATTTTTTCATATCGTTCATTCTTGTTCCATCTTTTTTCATCAGCCCATCATATATGCCAATATATGCCAATATCAACTAGGACGAGCTGTGATGCAGCATGATTTCACCCTGATCCAGTGACATAAGAGATATGATGCCATATGCGATATCATTCAGGCATATTTTGCCACACTGACTACTAGCCGGTATGATCCGATATGATCCGATATGATCCGATCATATGGACATTCGGCCTCTCCCCTTTTCCTCACCCAAGGCACGTGTTCGGCAGTGTGGCTGGTAGCATTTCTTGCCACAGGCGCCGCATGTTCAGCGGTGGATCACCTGCAAACCGATTCGTCAGGCTCCCCGACTCCCCATGGTTCATCGTTTCCGCGCCTTGGCCAGTGGTAGAGACCACGAAGATGGCGAAACTGATGCTACGTAGCCTGGATCGCAAAGACGTGAGACGCCCCGGAAATCGCAAGAATTCCTTGAAAAGACCCTCCCCCAAATATACACCTCAGGTAGTTTTTATTACATTTTATTACTAGGGTGGTATTTATTATTAGGGAACCAAAGCGGACCCTAATCATAAATTTTTAGAACCCTTAATTAATAAAATTTGTTTTTTCCGATTTCAAAATCAATTTAATTTCCTGTTCGAACGCAATTAAAATATTGCCACAAATTGGATTTCGAAGCGGACCCTAATATTAAATTTAAATCCTTAATTTAAAAAAAAACTATTTTTTTCGATTTCAAAATCAATTACTGCAAATTTCCTTTTAGAATGCAATGAAAATATTGCCAAAAATTGGTTTTCGAAGCGGATCCTAAAAATAAATGAAAAACCCTAATATAAAAAACTATAATTTTCGGACGGGCCCTAACTATAAACACCCCGGGGTTAACTAGTTTTTTATTATTAGGGAGTAAAACCCACAAATAGTAGCTTTATTTTTAAATTGTTTTCTAAAGGGGATCATTGAAAAATCAAACTGGCCAACCTAAAATTTTCCTAAATTAGAGATGGACCCTAGTTTTTATTATTTGGGGGGGGGGTTGGTAATAGGGGGAAGGAATTATTGCTAATATCATGTTCCCCGGCCGTGCTATGCTGAGACTGTTCAGAGTCTCCCCATGCTGCACAAGAAGAAATGATGTGCAAGCAATGTTATCAATGACCTAGACATACTAGAGATTACCAATCCCTTCCCCCTATTGCTAACCCCCCCAAAATAATAAAAATTACTTTACTTCGTGTGATCCCCACCATGACATTTATACATTTTCTTACTGGCAAATCTTCTGGCATTCTATCTGACATATCTTCTGACATTCTATTTGACATTCTATCTGGCA
>Ga0126342_10015301_pt1 | contig 13459 bp, 14 predicted proteins | sample Cyp1metagenome_FD_92528 | JGI IMG/M metagenome (GOLD analysis project Ga0126342, IMG submission 92528) | Coral microbial communities from Lord Howe Island, Old Settlement Bay, Australia - Cyphastrea 1 metagenome | ecosystem: Host-associated > Invertebrates > Cnidaria > Coral ...
CAAATATGGCGATAATCATGCGCACTTAGAATGCCTCATAAAGTCCAGCTCGCAGGTTTGAATGTTTTAGCGATGGAGGCATTCTAAGTGAGGCCAAAAAAAAGGCATTCTAAGTGGCACCGTAAAAAAATTGAGAAACATGGCGGCATTCTAAGTTTCAGTCCGTCACTATAGATAAACTTAGACTGTTTCATCTGCTTCAGGTTCACCCCTTTCCTGGATGGTCACCCATTGCATCCAATTTTGGTCGATGTTTTTCAGGTTTTTTGTGGCCAGGGGATGCCAGGGGCCCCTCTGGTAATTTGTTACAGTTTGCTATGGAAAGATCCACCATGCTATCAATGGGAAAATCCACTATTTCGACTGGGCCATTTTCAATAGCGAACTGTTAGTTTACCAGAGGGTAATCCGGCCATGTTTTTTGTCGCCATCCACTGAGAATGGCCATCCTCTGCGGACCAAGGCGATGTGCTAAAACGAGTGGGTCTATCTGTGCCCGGCATTGCCGCATTGCGTTGTAGACTGGAGCCAAAGTCAGGAGTAGCCACAGATTCTGAGGTTTTTTTGTAGGTGAACTCCGCCAATTTTTTCTGGGGTTCAATCCCTGTACTCCGCAGCCCAAATAGGTACTGAGCAATACCAGCTATTGGCAGCGTAGCCGGGAGGCGTTGAAGGGTTGGGGGCTCCTCAAATCTGTCAATGGCGATATTTTCTGTGGTTTACGGTTTACAAACATATTTTGTTTCAATATGGGATATCAGTGGATATATATATAATTATACATTATATATATAATTTATATGACTTTATTTATGACATTCTATGATTATTGCCTTATTGCCATTTTACCATATTTTTACCTAGAAATTGGAGGGTTTGGTATTTGAAGATGGTATTGCAGTATCCATGATTTTCCTCTTTTTATTCGTCACCCAAGTAAACCCCGTTAAACTTCATCAAACCACACCTTAGGCCCCATCTTGGTCTTAGTTCCCATTTTGGCCTTTATTAAACGCATTTTTTCATGATGACCATCTTCCCATTACCACCCAACTAACATACACCCTGCCACGAGTGGGGCGTTGGCAGATTGGTTTCCACTTTAAAAAGATGGCAATTCTCAGGGTCCATGTTAAGTTTCCATTTACAAGTTGATCACATGCCATTATCTACCCAGTTTTTCAGGGGATATGGATGGATATGGCCTTACAGAACCATTTTTTTGAGCCATGCTCAGCATCATTACAGTACATATCATGACCATGGGGGAATCATAGGAATTTTCCCGTTTAGGTCCATGTTTTTCCCAGCTGTAGACCTGCATTGAGTTCGGGGGGTCTCGTTTGCCACGTTTGCTGAACGGAGGGTAATCTTGGTGTTTCAGTATTTGTCTGGTTGGTGGTTTCAAACATTTTTTTAATTTTCCATTTCATATATGGAATGTCATCCTTCCCATTGACTTTCATATTTTTCAAGATGGTTATTGCACCACCAACCACGTGTGGATATTTGTGTCATGAGCTGATTGAACACATCGAATGGCTGAATCCGATTGAACAACTGGTAGCCACGCGGCCCCAAGTAATTTCTGAATGACCCAGCTTGGTTCCCAACCACCACATTATTAACCATTAATCAACCATTAATTAACCATTAATCAACCATTAATCAGCCATTAACCAACAATTTATCAACCATTAATCGACCATTAATTAACCATGAATTCACCATTAATTAACCATCAATCAACCATTAAATAACTATTAATTAACCATTGATTAACTACTAATCAAGCATTAATCAACCATTGATGAACCATTTATCAACCATTGATGAACCATTTATCATCCATTAATCAACCATTAATTAACCATGAATTCACCATTATTTTAGCATCAATCAACCATTCATTAACTATCAATTAACCATTAATCAACCATTAATTAACTATCAATTAACCATTAGTTAACTATTAATCGACCATTAATTAACTATCAATTACCATCATTCAACCGTTAAATAACTATTAATTAACCATTATAATTGGGACCAACACAATCCCTGCAGCCAGGAAGCCTCCGATGCAGAGCAACAGCTGGCGCAGCTGAAACGCGAAGCTCAGCTGCGGCAAGCGCGCTGCGAGGGGCAGCGGGGCGGCCCAGCGGGCCCAGCGGGCCCAGCGCAGCGCGCAGCCGGGGGATGAATGGTTTCTTTAATGGTTGCCATCTGGTTATGACCAACAGTTTGCCATGGAAAACCCACCCAATTTTAACAGGTAAACCATCTATTTCTATGGACCATTTTCCATATATATAAATGTACTATATTATACTATATTCATCTATCTAGATATATATATATATATAATACATATCTGGGTAAATTATAACGACCTCACTGTTCTCCCTCACCGGAATCATGGTTAGCAAGAGGGATCATCCCAAAATGGCCGAACTATTCAGGTTATACCCAGATTAACGGTTTCTTTAATGGTTAATCATGGTTAATAGCGGCTTAATCGTGGTTAACTTATGGTTAACTAGTGATTCACTAATGGTTAACTAATGGTTAAGTAATGGTACGCACACATACCTGCTTTTGCCCATATGGACAATGTGGTGTCTGCGCGCATGTGTAAAGACATGTATATTTATGGACATGTTCTCGCATATCCACATGCAGGATGTGCAGCTGTCGAGGACACTGAAGGGGATCTGCACACAGGCACCATGACACTTGTTACTTGTTCCTGTATGATAGACCTCTTACTATCCTTGAGGATCAGAATCATTATCAGATAATGTAGACAAATGTACACAATGACATTACTTAAAATAGTAATGACCATATTTGATAGTAATGATCATATGATGCTGCTGCTGCTAGGCTCGAAAACCTGGCGCGGGATGCCAAGGAGGAGCAGGCCAGGATGGGATGGTCGGATGGACAAAAAAGAAGTCGATGGACCAGCCGTGGATTCAGCGATCGACAGATAGGGATAGTAGATTGGCCGATTGCTAGATTGATGTACTGTATATATATATGTATATATATGTACGTTTATCTGCAGAGATATGCGCAGTTTAGAGCGAGCCCAGACAAGGTACGAGGTAGACATAGCAAATTCACGAGGCAATTTGACTAATTCACGTCCCTATGAGGTGAGGCTTTTTGCTCACTTTTTGAGTAAACGGTGGACAAAAAACTTTTCAAAGGCTGAACAGTTTTTTTTGGTTGTTTAGTCGCACTTGCAGTTCTCCTATCAGGTCTAGAGGGAATAAACTTTTCAGCTTGTGAACAGTTTTGTTCACATACAGTTTTGGCCCCACAGCATTTGGCTGAGGACTAGTGACTAGGGAGCACCAGCGTGCGTGCCATGGCTTTGTCAAAACAAATCCCCCAAAAAATATTGCAGAGTTGAAGATCGCATCAGATTCGACTTCGATGTTCATCCAAGCTATTCCAAGCTGGTCACACTTAGGCATGGTCAAGAAACAACAGCACTCGATGGGATATGATTTTTTTTTTGGGGGGGAGTTACCAGAGCTTGCTTCCAAGTACCCATCATTTACCCATCATTTACCCATTTACCACACATAATGATGCTTATCCACATCGGGATGGACCAAAAGCTGTGATTCATCGATGGGTGCTTGGATGATCCTCCAGGGATGAACCCCTGGCGCAGCGCAGGAGAGGCGGCTGATTTCGGACAAGATCAGCTTGGCCCTGAGATGTCGAAGAGTCAATTCAGTCGATGTTCGGGTCCCATCTGCCTTTGGTGATTTGTTTGTAACTTAAAAATATATAAAAATACCGTATACACTTAAATAATGGATGTTTTATGATGTTTGCCACTTCCAAGAAATCATGATCCCTTCATTTGCTATACAAAATGCATCCTTCCCTTGAAGATCCTTAAGGATCCCTAAGGCATATTCCTTCAGCATGGCTGGCCACGTCAGGTAAAGAGCTGGCGAGTCTGAGACAGGAGCTGCAGAGAAAAGATGAACTGGAGGAGGAGCGCTTGCGCCACTGGGCACGAGTCCTGTACTAGTATATAGTGTTTTTCCTTTAAACTGTTGCCAGGTGTTCGTACCGCGATTCTTGCGATTCCTGCGATGTTTGTGGAATTCGTGAGCCCTCAACTGGGACATGTTATGACATATAAAATATTGGGATATACCCCACACGACTCGCGAATTCTGGCGACATCGTTTTTTTTTGGCAAAAAACACAGCTGTCGGTGGCTAAGGCTGTGCCTAGATGGTCATGGTGTTCGAAAACCACCAGCGATTTTTCATGCGATTTGCAATAATGTGGGTAAAACAATGCCACAAACCACCCATTTGGGAATGGCAATCATACTCCCTATAAAGATGGTGATTACTGGGGGATGGTTTATGACATTGTCTTACCCACACCCATTCATTTTTCCAACTAAATCACTAAATCACCCTTTTCTGTTTTGCAACGTTGAATTTCGATTACTCAAGTAGTAAAACCAGATTGTTTTTCTTTTTTTATTTGCATTTGGTGTCACATTGGCCAGCCAAAAACGATTCATAAAATTGCATGACGCAAAGAAACATGAACATAGGAGACATGACTGACAAGAATGTTGGTAAAACATGGTAAAACAATAGTAAAACAATCTTACTATTGCCAGTGCTTTCCTATTGTTTTGAGAACATGATTGATTTTTCTACTTTGATCCAACGACCATGGCGACAGCCGAGGTCATTTGTATCGTGGCATCTTGGGCCCTGCAAAAGGTGTGCAACTCAAAAGTGGGTCCAATTCATCCGTTTTTTTTTCATGCGGGGGGTTTAAGCAATGATGAGTCAAACTCGGAGCGGCTCCCAAAATTGATGATCAAATCTCCATAAATCTCCATAAATCTCCATAAATCTCCATACATCTCCATACATCTCCATAAATCTCCATAAATCTCCATAAATCTCATTGATATTCCAAAATTTGAAGTACTGCCATCCTTGAGAGACTCCTTTGATCGGACGGCATCAAGTCCTGGCTCAGGTGAGGTTAGCCCGTGCCTTGGCTTCGTCTTAGACGCTTGGGATTTCCGATAAAAATGGCGTGGAAATCTTCCAGAGATCCTGGGGTTAACATGGGTTAACTCACAAACAGATAAAAACACTACCCTCTGGTAATTTAACATAGCTATTGAACATGACCATTTATAGTGGATTTTCCCATTAAAAATGATGATTTTTCATAGCTATGTTAGTTTACCAGAGGGTATATAGAAATAGAAGACCTATTGTTTTTGCAGAAAAACTCATCTGCAAATGGTGGATGTTCCCTAGGCGATTCCCATTATCATCAGTTTCAAGAATCCATTGAAACCATTGGAGACACTTTTATTCAAATTGCTGCAAGTTATGGAAAAGCCTCACAACAAACCTCATCACAGATGATGGTTAGTATGATGATTAGTAGTGGAATCTGTCACATTTTTTGACAATACATAGTGTAGCTTTGAGAGTTTCTGAATTTTGTCCAGATAAATGAGGATTTCCGTTGTTTTTCGTTAGATTACCACTTTGCGGTGTCATAGAAAGCTATGATAACACGGATATCTGGGGAAAAAATCGATGTTTCCCAACCTTGACCACCGCTGACGGGGTTCGCCTTAGGCTCTCTACCGCCATGGTGGAGGATCTGAGGCCATTTTTAGGGACCATGACTCCAATGACTGGGGATGGTGAACATGGCACTCATTCCAAAATATTGGTATGGGTCAATACCTATTAATACCATTTTTAGGGGAATGAACATCCATTTACCAGCTATTTGATGTTCACCAGGGGTACAAGGTTTTGACACACTGCCATATGACATGGGGTTTACAACATTACACATTTACCGAGGTTACAACATATTACAACATTGTAAGATACACTTACCTGGTTTTTTAAGCATGATTTGACACGAAAAATCTCGCGAAGTAGAGGCTTGTTGATCCCCAATTTCTGCACCTTTCCCAGATTTTTTTGGCTCAGTCGCTTCAGTCGCCAAGCAAGTGACCTTTCAGTCGCCATTTTCAACACCCCGTGGTTTCCACCGGACCCAGGAGCAAACACACTCCGCTGATCTTCTCAGCAACTTGGCTCTGAAATCTCCGAATGTCCTGCGTTTTCTGTGGGAACATGGAGGAATTTAATCATCAAAAATGACAGAAACAATGAGATTTAGCCAACATGAAAGGGAATTTATAGTTGATGTATAATTGATATGTATATATAATTATATATATATATATATGTAGTCACAGTAATTTCTAATTCTATTATTTCACAAGTGGTGAACGACCAGGTTCAGAGTGTATATATATAATATGATTAGTGTTATTATTACTATTATATTGCTATCATTATCATCAGTAATTTTATCATCATCATTATTATCATTCTTATATATATATATACAGTATAATGTGGATAGTTCGGGGGGTATTTGCGGGGCACTGCTCATGCAACCTGGTGAGGTTACAACCAAGATGACACTTGTGAGATACGGCCACTTTTTGGATTCCATGATAGATGAAATGTTTTAGATGGGGACCTGTTAAACGCTTATCCCTTGTACTGAGTCACTAAATCCTTTTGAGCTAGTCTGTTCAAACAACAAAGGGTTTCTCCAAAATCAAGGTACCCCCAATTAAACGGGTTTTATCGTCATTTTCTCCATTCAGAAAATGGCCGCGCATTGCGGGCAATTCCTTCTTTTATGGGCAGACCCAACTGAAACACCCAAAATCACCATCAGTGGTTATATACAATCCTTTAAGTCAATCCCTATGACAGTTCTTCCGATTTTAGATATCCTTAGGCCCAAGAACTACAGTAGGGCACAACAGCAACCATTGGGCCTGCGCAGCATCCAGGAAGCCAAGCTTCTGAGCGACGACGTTTCCGGCGCATCGCTGCGACCAGGTGCATCAGTGGAGGGAGCAGATGTAGATTCGGGGATGTCTCAAAGATCTCAAAACAGACCTGCAAGGCCTTACATCTTTATTCCTGGTTGGTGGTTTCAAACATTTTTTTTATTTTCCATTTGATATATGGGATGTCATCCTTTCCATTGACTATGACTAATATTTTTCAAGATGGTTATTGCACCACCAACCAACACAGGTAGAGTTTGGGCCTATAAGAGACATGCCCATTTTATGATGTTGAAGACTCGAGATTTGACCCACCAAAAATGCGCGATTCTGTGGTGATAGAACGCAGATTTCTTTCAGATATCCGACATATGGGTGATTTTTCACACCCAAAAAGGGCAGATGCACATAACGATGCAAATAAAATCAAATAACGTTATTCCAAGACGTGTATCAAGGTTACATCTAAAGGAACACCCAATATTTGATGGGGAAAGACACAAGGGTTCCTGTGCAATTCCTGTAAAAACAAGGCGAGAATTTCTGGTCAAGCCCCATCACATGTCAATGTATGATGAGGAAACATCTTGGTATCCCATGAAAGGCTTAATCCTATCTTGGCCCCCTTGAGAAAAAGAAACACAAAACACATTCATCGTATCAGTTCAGATGGAATCCCATGAAATCCCATAAAAGTCCCATTTAGACCATTGCATCCCATAATTTCTATGGATTTCTTTGACTACTTGGAGGTTCGTTCGGGTAGATCTGATACAACTGCTGCAGGCGACGGCCTCCGTGTTTCTATGCCGAAGAAGGCATGAGGATCTGATTGTGAAAAAGGATGTTTTTTTTTTCCCAAACACGGTGAATCAATCAGTCAAAATGGTGACATAACAAAGACTGTTGATTATCTGATTTAGCAGGCAAGCCTTGTGATTTCGCCATGAAAAAAAAATGGATTGAACCAGAAACAACGGGGATGCAGCAGGGGATTGAAAGTTTCACATGGTGATTTTAGCCACTGACATAGGGAGCTAAGCAACAAAGCAGCCACCCTTAAACTGACCTTGGTATGTTTTGCAAACCAACCAGGTCTACTGTAGTTTGGTGCCAGTTAACAAAGGGTGTTTCAACACAGCAGATAGTACAGCAACAATCAGGGTAATGTTCGTAAAGCAATAATACACCGTCCATATAAAAATTCATGGTATACCAATAAAAATGGTAAAAACATTGGGATGGTGGATCCTATTGCTTTACGTTTGATATCTTTTGATCATGACACAACCAGGTCCCATGGAGGTCCGGTGATAGTAGCCTCTAGACTCTAGCAATAGTTTGCCATCGGAAAATGGCCATGGGTGAGAGGCAAATCATCTACAGATGAGTCATTTTCATTCATTTTCCATATGTTGAATTACCAGAGGGTCGCATCTTAAGTTCAAAGGATGTAATGTGGGTAAAACAATAATCAACCAACCATTTGGGAATGGTTTATACCGCCTATTTATGGTGATTTGGGGGATGGTTTATTATTGTTTTACCGACATTGGCCATGTTGTTTCACAATGTTTCGCCGGTTTCGGTCACGCCGCGAGGCTCGACCAGGAGCGGGTTTGGTGCTTGGGAGCGATCCGAGAGTACAAAGTGAAGAGCTGAGCTGTTTTCCACTGTTTTATGGAAATCAATGGTGATATAATGGGATTTCATGGTGATTTTATGGAATTCAATGGTGATATAATGGGAATCAGCGTTTCAAATGTAAACTATCAGCCACGTGGGGTTTCTCAATGAATCAAAGGCTGCACCTGGAACTCCAACCCAAAGTACCAGGGAAGTTATTTTTGGTGCATCCCAGTGAAGGTGTCAGCATATCCTGGAACATCCGCAGATCGTGGGTTTAGGGTCCACGGAGATTGATCATGATCGATCATTTTGAGCTTGATATCATTGATGTATATAATAGTAATGGTGATACTAATGTATTAATACATGTATATCAATAGTAATAGATAGTAATAGGTTATTATTGATACTATTAATAATTATCACAATGGTGACAATGATAGTAATGGTAGACAAACATGATGATGAATAGGTTGACAACAATAACACAGACCAACCACTATCATACTAATAACAATAAGCATCCTAACAATGAACAATATATATAAAAACAATATATAATGATAATCAATCATCCAATTAACAATAGCAACAGTAACAACAGTAACAACAACAACAACAACAACGACAACAATACCGATAATAACCAATAATGATATGATGATTAATTAATAACAATAATATTAATGATAGCATTTATAGTAATAATGATACTATTAATAATTAATGACAAGCTCCGACCTTTCATCACAAGCCCAATAGGAGCGCTGGATGGACCGGTGCCATTTGTGGCCTCGCGTGGCGAGCGCGGTGAACGTGGCGAGCGCGGAGGCGGGAAATGGTGCTGTTACGGTGACATATGGTGACTTAATGGGGATTGAACCAGAGATGTCCGGCTGAAAAAAAAAATCACTTCTATTACTTTCATCTCTACGGTGACATATGGTGACTTAATGGCTGAACAATAAAAAACAATGAGAAATTCAGCCAGAGATGGTGAGTCTGGAGTCGAATTCCCCATGCTGATTTTTCACCGACAGAGATGATAGTTGTCAGGTCGAGCCTCGGAAGCCGAGAAGCTGCTCAGAGTGCCTGATCTCCGTTGAGGGGATGCCCTCTTTTGGATGGGAGACCGAGGTCAATATGAATGGTTCCCCCAACAAAAGGCCGGTTTCAAGCGGGAGAATTCTAAGATGGGGGATTTAATCCCACCTGGCAGGGTGATCCTAACTTCAGACTCGGGGATTGTGATGGTTCAACGTGGTGAAAAACCACCACTCAGATAGTTGGTACATGGTGGGGCCCAGTCCTAAGTTGGTTTATAACCCCCACTGCTTGGGAACGCCGGGCCACTGGAATTGCAGGTGTTGCGACTTGACTTGGAAGCCAATTTTTCAATCTATCTGCGAGAGATGTGCAAGGTATGTGCCTACAGCGCTATCCGCGAAACATAGGGTAACAGCGTGACATGTGCTAGCGTAGCATCTAAGGTATGTTCACATATCTGCGCGCAAGTGCAATAGAACGTCCAGGAGGGTAGCATAACATATGTACGCACGTGCAACAGAACGTATGTGCGCAATTGTACTTGAACCTTGTTAGCTCACCCCACCCCACCCCAATGCGCGACGTAGCTCATTTTGAGCAAAGAACACAGTTTGCACCAGGCCGCAGACAGCGCTGTTGGCAACTACTTCTATGGATACTGTATATATCTACTGTACCGTAAACCATAGTTAATCCAGTCACACACCAAGTTTATCATAATTTATCATAAATCAACTACAGTAACTACAGCAGTATAAATTCCTATTTCTTGTTGGCTAAACCCCAGTTTTTTGGGCGAAGAAAAAAACCCATCGAAGCAGTTCAAGGGTCCCCCATGGTCCCAGGTGAACTTGGCGCGTCTTGAGCGCTTGGAGCGCTTCGGGCTGTGAACACCGGATGCTTCTTATGGGATAAACAAAAAACACCTTCATCACAGCAACCATAGCAATTCCTAGTTACCATAGTTACCATAGTTACCATAGATGCCCATAGTGATTTATTTACTTTATTTTTATCCACTATCCAATCTTATCCATATTATATGTTTCATTTTATTTCTATGATCCACTCTGGTGTATATGCAAAACATTTCGCAACCATATATGTCTAACATTGTCCAAGTACATCACCTGTTGATTGGGGGCATATATATATATAATCTATTCATATGTTGATGATGATTTGTGACTGCTACACCTGCAGTTAAGACTTCTGGGTTTCTCGCCTGGAGCCTTTCGAACACTGACACCACTCCACTTTTCACTGGGTCTCGGCCGTGACAAATGTCATGGGCACCGTGGCCCGCTGTAACGCTAGCGACTGTAGCGTCCGAAAACCGGTGTCCTGGCGTCCTGGCGACCTGGCGATGTGGAGGGGAGAAGCCAAGTTTTGCCCCCTATCCTTGCTCAAACGGGCCACAGGGGTATGGACATTACTATAAGCCTCCAAAAATTCATGCCTTCTAATTCATGGGCACTATTGGCCATCAAACAATGTGGCAAATGAATTTTCGAAACCATGAGGTTTGAAGGGACACCCCCAATTTTCAGACGTACCCATATGGTGGGCCCATTCTTTTGCAACCCACTTTTTTGGGATGATTCTGAATGCCCCGCAAATGAACAAAACACATGGTTAATGGTTGTTAATGGCATGGATTACATTTGAACAGGGAACTCCAAACATTGAGTCCAGAAGATGATTGAGTTTCGGGTGATTGCAACTGTTCATCATTCTTCCATATTAGATTCATGTGGGATTCACCCCATGCCATATACCTACCATTTGGGAATGGTTTTAATCCAACCCACAAACATTGTGATGTCTTGCGATGGTTTATGGCATTGGGTTTACCACATTAAATCACACTTGGGGGTAAAATTAGAAAAGAAATATCATAAACATTCATAAACTACTTATATTTTGATGGTTTATACCACCCATTTATGGTAAAATTGATGTAAAATTGCGGTGGATCCTATTGCTCAACGTGATGCCGCAAAATCTCTTCGGTTCATTCTGGCTCCAGGGACGCGGAAAATCGGTCACCGTAGATTCGCGATGGGGAGCCCTACATCGCAGTGCTGAGTTTCTTGATCTGGTCTTGATCGATGGGTCCATGGGGTACCTGAAATACGACATATATAAATGGTTAATAGTGGTCATTTGGAACTATTAACCACTATTAACCACTATTAACCACTATTAACCACTCTTAACCACTATTAACGTTATTAACCACTAGTAACCACTATTAACCACTATTAACATCTATTAACCACTATTAACCATCACTATCCATTGAAATTGGATGTGTAGTATGAAAATTTCGCCTTTAACCATCCAATTGACTTCGTTAATTTCCGTGAACTCGAGGGAATTTGGGGATCAGCCATGGAATTTCTTGAAATCTGTGGTTGGTGCTGTATTGATATGGGCCGATATGGATATGAAATATTATGAAATGATACGAATACTACTGAATATTAGTGTCAAGACCTTGGTTTCACCTGGCATTCAAACCAAAAAAGAATCCGGGCTTGCCACATGGACATCCCGAGAATTCCGATGGTCCCCTCCCCTGTTTCCCATACCTCAGGTCGCAGCATCGCGGGAAAAAGCGACGCGACAGCAACGCGTCAGATGCGGCGCAGCTAAGTGTCAAGGCCGCAACGGGACATGGTGGGCCGCTGGATGTGGTGCTTTGGGGTAAAAAGACATGGATCTCACACAGTCTCAAGTGGGAAAACGCTGGACATCGTGTTTCATTTGAAAAAAACATCTAATTGTGAAAGACACATAGGTTTCCCCAGCTTGAGGAGACGCCTTAAAAAAAGAACCTAAGGAGCAGATTTGGGTCATTTTTGCTGGACCCATAGAATAGCCCACTGCGGCTTCAATGGAAAGCAAGAGGTGGACACTTTTTAGCAGACTGGTTCGGCATGTCGCTCAGGCTTCCACTTCATATATAATTATATAATATTATATATAATATACACACATATAATATGTATACACATGTTTTCTGATTTGTCTGCATTGTTGCAAGACATGAGAGCCCCGTCATTTTACAATGATCCTTGCCTGTTTCTGGGGTCCAAATCCATCCAGAGACACTGAATTTCTGGTGCTGCCAATATCTGCCGATGCTTCGGACAGGCCACGATATGTGCAGGTCTGTCCTCCCCCCAAGCGGACAAAAGTCAGCGGCGACATCTCAGGAGTAGCATGAACAAATACGACGTTCTTGGAGTGGTGGGCGAGGGTGCCTATGGAGTAGTCTTGAAATGCAAGAACAAGGACCCGCTGATCCCGCTGACTCATGTGACCCATGGCCTAGAACCTACAGCTTCCCCAGTGACGGTTGAAGGCTTTGGTTGCAGCTTTCAGCCCGAAAAATGGAGATTTCCTAAAATAGGGGTACCTCCCAAATCATCCATTTGAGTAGGATTTTCCAATTATAATCCATCCAGCTATTGGGATATCCCCATTTCAGGAAACCCCCATATAGCATTACATAGCCCTATAATTTGGAGGGGACCCATCCTCCACGGTTTCAAGCCATGACATGGCGAGGACACCAATGAAGTGGTGGCCATTAAGAAGTTGGATGCTCAGGGCGGGCGACAGCGTTTGCGCATCATATCTCGGTATAATTTGGTTTTAATTAAAGGTATATACCACCAACAGATATATATGTATATATACACGTATAACTATATATAAAACTATATATATATAAAACTATATATATAACTATATATATAACTATATATATATATATAACTATATATATAACTATATATAACTATATATATAACTATATATATATAACTATATATATAACTATATATATAACTATATATGTAACTA
>Ga0126342_10015302_pt1 | contig 13459 bp, 13 predicted proteins | sample Cyp1metagenome_FD_92528 | JGI IMG/M metagenome (GOLD analysis project Ga0126342, IMG submission 92528) | Coral microbial communities from Lord Howe Island, Old Settlement Bay, Australia - Cyphastrea 1 metagenome | ecosystem: Host-associated > Invertebrates > Cnidaria > Coral ...
ACTACTAGTACTACTAGTACTACTAGTACTACTAGTACTACTAGTACTACTAGTACTACTAGTACTACTAGTATTACTAGTACTACTAGTACTACTAGTACTACTAGTACTACTAGTACTACTAGTACTACTAGACTAGTACTACTAGTACTACTAGTACTACTAGTACTACTAGTACTACTAGTACTACTACTACTACTACCACTACTATTACTACTACTACTACTATTACTACTACTACTACTATTATGATTACTACTATTATGATTACTACTATTATTATTACTACTACTAGTACTACTATTATTATTACTAATATTATTATTACTACTACTACTACTGCTACTACTACTACAACTACTACTACTATTACGACCACTACTTTTACTTTATTTCTGTTTCTACTTATTTTAGTACAACGAGCAGCGCTTGCTACTGGATGTTATCAAAGAGCGAAAATCTTCACAACCGATAGGGGACGACCCAGCTTCGCCCGTGGCAATTGCGGGGAACAAATAATTTTGTCCGCCACTCATATATATACACTGTGTATATATATATATATTACAGGCCATTTGGATGGAGAACATGATAAATAATTCTATTATGTGGTATCAACTTTCAGACAAAGCCATGTAGTATACCTAGCTGATTTCGCGACATGTTGACATTTGCAGTCCAGATCCGGATCGTACAAGATAGTTGCGAAGTGGAAAACTCAGCACGGAGGGTCATTGGTGCCATAAACCGCAATATTTCGGCAGGTCATTGGTGCCATGCTCTCCATTTACATCACGTAAAGGGCGCCCAGAGCCAGAACTGGGATGGATTTCACGATGGATTTCATAGGGGATTGGTGGTGCCCTGACAATCTGTTTGTTGTTTGATGTTGCCACCATGTTCAATCTAGTTCGATAGCTGGTTGGTGGTTTGGAACATGAATTTTATGCTTCCATATATTGGGAATAATCATCCCAACTGACTAATACTTTTCAGAGGGGTTAAAAGCCACCAACCAGATAATGTTCGAAAAACCCAACGGTTATCTTGGAGTTATTTAGAAACCAACTTAGCGTGAACCAGCTCAGTGGCATATGTCGCATCATTTGATGGTCAATTTGCCCATTTATCAGCCATACGGTTATGGCCCTTTACCAGTTAAAGTCATACTTTGGTTATGATTAAGCCCATTTATGGAATGATAGCTCCATTTATAACATGTTGTAATCATTTTTGTTGGAATGATAACCCCAGTTATAACCACTTATAACCGGTAGAGGGCCTTAACTGCACGAGGTTTCACGATGCCGACGTCCTGTTGATCATGCACAACAGCAGCACCACTATGTCTCTTGCTCCGTGATGCATCCTGAAATTCACCAATGATGGCTTTTCAATGTGGTTTTAACCATAAAAACTATGGGGATATGATGGTTAAAACAATTTGCCCATTGTCACCATGAAAACTATGGCTTTTAACCATGATAAGTGATGGTTAGTTGGATGATGATTAGTATCCTGTCGATTCGTAGGGGGAGCTGTTGAGTCATTTTGAGGTACAGCCAACTGATGAATTTGACAAATTGAGGGGATAAGGCGAGCAATAGTGGGTGGGTATTACATATAATATGCATGTGTATTTATAGACATAGTAAGTATGTATATATACATACATATACATATGTATATATATATACATAATATATATATATATATATTAGGATATGTTATTTATATTAGGATATATTATTTATATTAATGTATTATTTACATTACAAACATATACAACTATATACATATGTATATATGTATATACATAACTTACACCCACTTGGGTAGTTAATAACATTTAGCAATGGAACAAATGTGCATAATTAGTCAGTGAGTAGAAGCCGAAATGCATAGCCGCAGCTACTCCTAGACTTGGAGGAAGGGAACATCTACAGGAAGCCACCATGTTCTTACAATTGTTGTCTGAACAAAGACACCAGTTGGTGAAAGAAGATGGAATCATAGCCATATATAACCAGTAAATGCGAACTTTATGTGGTAAAATATTGGATTTAATGGAAGAAGATGACTGATTTACTATACCTATGGACACTGCCTCCTTTGTAGATGATTTACAATGATTTACCCATTAAAAATGGTGATTTTCCATGGATATGTTGAATTACCAACTAACCAATGGACTTACCAAACCTAAGGTAATTTATATTCAACTAAACTAAGGTCATTTATCCATTAAACATTGATTTACCAAAGGTAATTTATATTCAACTAACCGACCCGAACCTCCCATCAATGAATCCTCATGAATTGAAGCCACATATGAACTTCTTCAAAGTCAACACCTTCCATGGTTTATAATAAATATACATTTATATAAAGTCAAATTCTTGCTGCTGGTCCCTGTTTCACATGTTTGATAGCTAAAGCAGGTTAGTTCCTTTGGGTTTGTTTGGAAAGTGCTGATAATCCGCCATGAATTTCGTGAGTAGAGTATTTTCAGACAAACCCCTATGTTTGCTTGATTATTTGATATTCAGGCCATGAAGAAAAACCTTGACTTGCATCTTTCTTTTCCACCATGAATCATGTTGGGCTGACCCTGCTGTAAAGTAACAGTTCGATGTGGAAAACCCGCCATGAATGTCGATCATTGTCCAAACGTGGGTAAGACCAAAGGATTCTTGAGCAAAACGGTTGGTTACCAAGTCCCCATTAGATAATCCCACTGGTAATTTAACATAGCTATTGAACATGGCCATTTATAGTGAATTGGTCCCATTAAACATTGTGATTTTCCAAAGCTATATTAGTTTACCAGAGGGTACCCCACTGGGTGAACTGTTCGCCCAAATGATCCAGTCAGTTGGATTTTTTTAGACGGCCAAGGCAGAAGTTCTTCTTCTTCACCGTTTCACTTCTCTTCCTGGGTTGTTGTCAACTGATCCAGGCGCACCGCCAGTTCGGGCATAATCCATACGAATCTACGTAGATAGATGATTGCTTGTGAGTATAGATATACATGATATATATATATATATATATATATTTATTTATTTGTGGTGATGTGATTATACGTATGTATGTGAGTGAATATAAGTAGGAATCCAATATGATAGAAACAATGCAGTGGTTGGGTGGTTAATGTTGGCGGAATGCTAGATGAGTGGTCATTTCGTTATCAGGTGTCTAAACAGCAGTATGTTTGAAATAGAACGATGATCACATTGGAAAGGAATCGCTTACAGTTGAGGAAATGCAAGTTTGCACAGCACACAGGATCCTGTTTTTAGATGTTTTTTGATGATAGAACAAACATAAGTGTCTTATTAAAATTGCTTAAGAATGCATTTTTCTTAGGCATCTGAGGTTACATAGCCAAGGAACTAGCACTCTCCTTGCTGGCGAATCTCAGTTGGTATGTCCTTAATATGTCTGGCCCTATCCAATTTTTACAGGGAATAACACGCAGTTGAGGCAGCGTATTAGCCACTACACTGGGATTTTCATGCCATCCATAGGATTGTTGTCCATACAGATGATGTATGTATACACAAACACATACATATATACACATATACATTTGCACATACATATATCCCCCATTGCGCGAACACAATCATGATTCCTTGGTTAAAAAAACCCAAGGTTTTCATGGTGAGCTCCAGAAGTTCTCCAGGTGAAGCGAGCTTGGTCCAGACAGCTGCACAGTCCGGAGGCGACGACTGTGGTGGATGTTGGCAACCTAAATCAGCAAGTGGACATGGGGCCCATGGGGATTTGATCAGGCAGAATTGAGGACTTCACCGACTGCACCAATTCTCAATGGATTTCACGATATCTATGTGTCAAGGCATCACCGACTGACCCATGTTTCAGCCTTGTGATTTTAAGCCTTGATGAACTCGGTCCATTGCTTAACACAGGGACCTAAAAGGTAGGTGCCCATCGATGATTTCCCCACTGAAAAATGCCGCTAGCTCTCAGATTCCCCAGCCATGCTTGAAAGAACACCGGAGGGTCCCAGTGGTATATCCCAACTTTTGTTAAATCCAGTTGTATAGGATTCATTGGTTATAGGATTTAACTATTATCCCAATGATATCCATTTCTATTGGAACATAGTTCAATCCTATAACCAATGAATCCTTGTCTAGATTTATTGTTCACTGAACCAGCAACTAATAAATCTATAGACTTCTGGCTCGTGCTGCTGGTTAACTCAACTAGCCCATGTCCCATTCACCCGGAGGGTCAAGGGCATTTACTATGTGCAGTTGAGGTTTTTAGGGATAGAAACCCTATGAATGACTACAACATCCTAGAACAGCCTATAACATCCTATAACAGCCTATAACATCCTATAACATCCTATAACTATATACTGTTATATATCCACTTAGTGCCACTTAGTTCACCGGAACTGCACTTCCAAGTGACCACGAACCACAAAAAAAACTCCAAACGCTTGATTTCATGGTATATAAATCTCATAGGTTACGGTTACTGGTGGTTCATTGGGCTCATTTGCTACTTGGTGGTGAACTACCCGCGAATCGCAGGTCAGTTCACCCTAGTAGTGGAGTAAGCCTACTTTTCTCACTAACAGAAGCAGGGAATGCCAGGGATATGTCCTCACAATATGAGGCCCCCCAGTGATGTGAACGTTGGTTTATCAACCCCATGAAAACTATAATGCTATAGTTGTTTGCGCATCATAAACCATAGTGAAATTGGAGTTATTAGTTCACCCCAACTTAGTTATTGAACGGGGGCACCAGCGATCAGGTGGTGCTCGACATGGATGATACCAAGGCTAAGGCTGCCAAGGGCTGCCGGAGAAACACTTGGTCAAAATCATCTCAAGACGGGTACTTAATGGGATTCAATGGGGATTTTAATGGTGATTCAATGGGATTTAATGGGATTTAATGGGATATATGATGGTTTACCCTCTGGTAAACATACAACAAACTATGGAAAGATCCACCATTTTCGAGTTGGGGATTCATCACCGATTTCTAAATGGCCATGGCTTCAAGTTCGCAAACTGTGAAATTACCGGAGGGTAACCTGCATGCTGCTTACATGTTTACAGAGATTCGCTGGTTCCGCCCTGAGATTCAACCAATGACTCATGAATGATAATATGTATGTATAAACTATAAACATATTATATATATATATGTATATGTATATATTCTTTTGGGGGGGATGAATATCAATTTTACCAGCTATTTTATATTTTGGGGTGAACAGAAGGGTGGATTTTGACTACCCATTTGGTGCATCAGTTCCAAGAGACGAAATCCAGGACTGAACCCGGGACTCCCAGATTTCCCCAGTGCCCAAGTGATTTTTGGATTTTTGTTCGGAATTTCTAAGATCCAAAAAAATGAAGGTACTGTACCCGGCCTGGTAATGACTGACATACTGTAGCTATTGAAGCCATGACCCTAATCCAAATAGTTGATTTACCCAACTAGAAGATGGTGATTTTCCAGTTCGCTATGTTAGTGATTTATGTTGATGAATCCCCAACTATTAAAGATGGTGGATCTTTCCAGTTCGCAAACTGTAAACGTTTACCAGAGGGTAGCTCATTTAGGTCCCTGAAATGGCAAGGAAGCCGAAGATCGGGCCTCCGATGCCTCCAGCCTCCCGGATTTTGGAGCGGCTGAGGCCGACGCTGATGGAGCTTTTTGGGTCATGGCACGTCCTGTTTAAAATGGGAGAAACCGAATAGATGGGTACTGAAAAGGACTGAAAAGATAGTAAACAAATTTTGAGATATTCTGGGGTTTAATTGGTTTATAATTGATTTTCTGGTTTATAATTGTTTGGTTAAAATAATTTTAATTGGTTAAAAGGTCTTTGTGATTTTCTTGATTTATAATTGACTTAAACTGTTTAAGCTAAGCTTGGCATTCAGAAAGCCTGCCCCCTTTTTGGTGACCTGACGAAGAGATGATTGTGCTTCCTTTTGTTCAAGAGGCATTTAGCTACAATGTGAGGCCCCCGTTCGATAGCTAAGTTGGTGAACATAACTCCAATTTCACTATGGTTTATGGTATTTATAACTATAGTTACTGGGGCTTATAAACCAACTTGTAGTTCAAATGTATACATTCGTTTAGCATTCATGATCATGGTCCGGTGCCAAATTTTAAATGCCCACCCGTGAACCTTCGCTGGTAGAAGATGTCCTCCACCGGGAACCAACGGAAATTGATTCGAGAGTGATCCGCAAAAAAACGCTAGTGTTTCAGTTGGATACCCTCTGGTAAACTTTCACATAACTATGGAAAATCACCATTTTTTATGGGAAAACTCACTATAAATGGTCATTTTCAATAGGGATATCATTTTTTTGCATTATTTTTTCTTACATTAGCAGAAATGATCAAACATCTATGTGTACTGTATGCACATATATCAACTATCAATAAATATATATATATTATAATATATATATATATATACACATTATACGTAATATTAGACAATATCATGTGGGTAAAACATGGTAAAACAATAATAAACCACCCATGACTGGGCATGGTAAACATACCACCTATAAAAATGATGATGACTGGAGGATGGTTTCTGGCAGTGTTTTACCCACAATTATCACATATATCAACTATCAATAAACCTAATATATATATATACATATTCACTACCCACATCTACCCACATATTATACATACATTATACATATCACATATATCTTAAACATATGTACACTGTATAATATATATATATATATATATATATATATATATATGTATATATATATATATATATACACATTGATTTATATCAACTATCAATAAACCCATTTATATATACACACATATATATATATATGATATAATATATATTTATATACACATATTTAGACAATATTGTTGTTATATATCACATATATTGAGCACATACAACCCATCTATTTTCCATATAATTTCCAACATATAACCATTATATATATATATTACCCATGGGATAGATATGTTGACCATATAACAATGTATAACGTTATTTATATAGTATATAGGGTTCTATATATCAATATCCCTAGATATTTCTAGGCCATATATATATATATACATACAGGGATGTTGACCATGTGGAAACCTGTTGATTTCATGATTTCTGTATAAATAAACCATATATATATATATATATATATATATATATCTGTCATGATTTCCCGGCCCAGCGCATCACCCCGGTGGGCTTGATCACGGGCGTGCCGTTTTTGCTGGTGCACTGGGTCTCCTCTTCGAGGCGGAAATCAACGGGAGATCATGGGAAAATCATGGGAAAATGATGGGAACATGATAGGAAACATTTGGGACATTGCCATGATACTCCACGAAGTATATAAATGGACGTTTCTATACCGAACATCAACGATATAGGTGGATGAAGCAGTCTGGGGATTTTGCTGAAGATGGTTTTGGCTGGTTTGTTTCAAATGGAAAATCCACTATGACTGGGGAATCGATTTAGGGGACGTCCGTGTTATTTTTTTGATGGTTCCTTGAGCAAATTCAAGATTTCCATGGGATCGCGTTCAATTAGCATGAACATAGCACTTTCAATTTTACTATCCAGCTAGGTGATAAGTCATAATTTGTCCAGAAACATGTTGAACAACATGTTGAACAGATCTGACAAATAGTATATGTATATAACCATCAAACATGGTGAATGAGCTAGGGGAATCCATATTGCCTGCCAAAGGAGCTAGAACGAGCTGTCCAACCTCATGATAGTCTAATTTTGCAAGAAATTAGTTCGATGGTATGTTCCCCATAATGTCCAGGTGTCCAACTTGTCGATCTATCTAAATATCTATTTATCTATTTATCTATTTATCTATCTATCTATCTATCTATCTATCTTTGATTTATAATGTGTATATATATATATACATTATATATTCATTATATATTCATTTTATTTACATTATATATACATTGCATATATATATATTATAATAATATGTATATTATTACTATTATCATTATTTTTTTTTAGAATTATCATTATTGTTATATATACACTTGTTTTTTTAATAATACAGATGGCGCCATATCCGGAGGGTGCAACTGTTTCTGCTGTGAACTTTCTGGGCTTCAACGATCCGATGATGAGTCCCACTGGTAAACGTTTACAGTTTGCGAGCTGGAAAGATCCACCATTTTCGAGTTGGGATCTATGATCCACACGGATCAGGATTAATATCATATATGTATCATATACCCGGCCTGGTAAACCTACAAAAAACGATGGAAAGATCCACCATTTTCTAGTTGGGTAAATCCACGAACTTTGTATGGGCCATTTTCAAGTTCGCAAACTGTAACAAATTACCAGAGGGTAAAGATTGGGGCATGACTCTCAAACGCAAACTGGCTGCTCTTCGGCTCAAGCATGTGAAATAGATCGTGCTAGCATTTGCTGGCCTTGGAAAAAAAGGTCCCTGCCATCAGTCGACCCGATCTTTTGGAGCACATGAGCTCAGCCATGTTACTCTCCGAAGTGGTCCACAGATCATATATAAGGTTGCTTCAAACTAAATCATCCTGTGAGACAAACAAATTTTCATGTTTTTTTTTTTTTTAAGCAGTCCATAGCTATATAAACAGCCATAGCTACCCAGCCATCCACATTCCTCTAGTATTCCAAGACATCCAGGGATTCCGCTGCCGTGTCAAGGTGCCTTTTCGGGCGGATGGGTGGCCTCTGTCATCAAACGTGGCTGGCTGTGAATCCCATAAAAAAAACATGAGTTTGAAGATTATGTGCCCTCTGGTTATGACTAACATAGCCATGGAAAGATCCAATATTTTTAGATAGGTAAACCATCTATTTCGATTAGGCCCATGGCTTAACCATGGCGAACTGTTAGTCATAACCAGAGGGTAAATTGGATTAATAAATGTTTATAAGTGTTAATCACATATGAATTCAGGGGAAATCCATCGAAGTAAATGTCAATTGCCATGGGTCAAAATCATGACGTCAGAGGGTAAATTATCCCAGTTTGACCGAACCATGGGTTAGGATTGGGGAAATCATCCCCAAATGGCGGAAGGAATCTGGTGAATCTGGATTGAGAAATGAGAAATTTCTTGCAGATACGTTCCGACACCACCCAGTTGTGATCGGTTATTATATATAATTATATAAATATATGTAGCTATAGAAGTACTACATGGTGATACACTCTTCACAGATATACTTTATATTAATCATGATTAGCTTCACACACCTTGTACCGCACCCAGTGTTGCTTTCAAATGAAGCAGACCGGCTTCACGTAACGACATTGGTAATAAATCGATTCTGTTGAAACGAACATGTATATAAAGAGAAACCTTCTCCAGTTTCGACCCAAACAGACCCAACTAAACCGGCTGAAGTGTTTGGGAGTTCACATTCCCACAGAATTCTGGAGATGGTCGGAACGTTTACTGATGTGCTCGAATGTAATGATGGTGGTATGGTTTTTCTTCAGAAATGGATACCATCTGGTAATTTATCGCTGGAAAATAATTCATTCACAATAGATTAATGGTGTTTCCCTGTAGGTACATTAGAATCAAAATATATTACCATCTGGTTATTTAACATAGCCATGGAAAATCCCTGATACATGGAGGTTTCTAACTGGGAAAATCATCTATAAATGGGCAATTTTCCATGGCTATGTTAGTCATAACCAGATGGTAAATTACCAGAGGAATTCCGGCGGAATTCCGCAGACCAGGAGATTCGCATGGCAGCTTCACCAATTTCTGTCTTCTTGCAGCCCCTTGGGGGCCGTAGGACACCCGAAGTTATGGAACATCCCGAGTTGTATAACATTGTACACGCTGCGTCATGCGCGTCCAAGTGGGACTTGTGATATTATATTGTGAATCCCTCCCAGTAGCCCAAATTTATTTTGAATGGGGGTCAACAGAATTTCTTTCCCTTCTCAGGGGCGAAGGGGCTTGAGCTTGAAGCTCAGAGTCCAATGTACGGCAGAGCCATCCCCAAGCTGCAGGTTGTCTCGAGCTTGGGTTTGTCAATGTCTCGGCCCGAGAGCAGCTCAGCTTTCGAAAAGTGGTCCCGGGACGATAAAACCCGCGGGTGGAAAAGGGTGACCAGGGATCTGGGTCAACCTTTGTTAGATACCCTCTAGTACTTTAATCTTTTGCTATTTTGCTTTTATTAGTTGATGGTAAAACGACGTAAAACGTACTAACCGGCTAAACATTAGGTCTTTTGGCAGGCATCTAAGATTCAGCATGGGATGATAAAATGTGACAAACCCGTTAGATCAGGGGTTATTGAGCGACTAAACCGGCATGGTCCATGTTCAAAATGATTCAAAGAGAATTTCTGCGGAGCTCTTTTCTGTTGAAACACATGAGGGAGGCTATGTGTTCTTCTATCACGAAGATTCACGAGCAATAGAAACCTGCCATATGGAGGTTTCCTGAGTCATAGGGGTACCCCCAGTCATCATCCATTATAATTTCGGATTTTTTCCATAGAAATAGTCACCATCCAGCTCTTGGGGTTCCAGCCATTAGGCAACCCCCCAAAAAGAAAGTGGTTGCTTCATCCCCAAAACCAAACCATGGTTGATTTATGGTGTTGTTTTACTGGCTAAAATGGCTGAAATGGCTGTATTACTGCCATATGATCCAATATCCCAGCTATTTTTCGCTATCTATCCCAGCTTGATTGATCATTTATAGCCTGAGAATTTCACTATCTCAGGCTATTCATCGATGAATCTCCATTTTTATCCCAGCGATGTTTTCAAACTTCACCAGCTTCCATCAGGCCTTGAAAAGGAGTGAGGGTGGGGACGGATGGCTGAGCTGGTTTGTGGAAGATCACTGTAGGTTTATAATACTTACCCACTATAAATGGAAGATTCCATTTGACAATCCGCTACAAATGGAAGATTCAATGGGAAGTATCTACTAATACCCTCTGGTAAATTATCTTGTTGACCCTGAAAATCACCAATTCTCAATCGAAACTCATCGTCCAACCCCGGACTCAGGGCAGGGTCTATGTGAAAATTTACTGGAGGGTATATTTGTTTGGTTACTCTCCCGCAAAAATGCTGGGGTAAGCAGCAAGACTAAGCATTCATGGAGATATCATTGGGATCTAAAGTGAGATCATCATCGGGGAATTTTTGATACCATCCGGTGCAATCAATCATCCCGTCCGGTGCAAGAAAAGCTGCGTGGCCCTGGGAGTTAAACCCATGGAAAAAAACAGTAGCTGGTTGGTTGTTTGTCACATTTTTTATTTTTCCATATACCATCTGGTTATTTAACATAGCCATAGGTAAACCATCTATAAATGGGCCATTTTCCATGGCTATGCTAAATAACCAGAGGGTATTGGGAATAATCATCCCAACTGGCGAAGTCCATATTTTTCAGAGGGGTAGGTCAACCACCAACCAGGTCGAATTGGAGGTTTCTGGTGATCCTTTCTTCGCCATTCCCCAAAAGTTTTCCGGGGGCATCTCATCTCCTGGTTCCTGGTGACCATCGGAAATGGATACGGAGCCTACTTGAACACGGCCATATGGCCCGAGTTATACCAGTTATAAGTGCTGAAATAAGCCAATTGTTTAATTAGGTTTATGTATAATCCTATAGAGTTATAGCAAGTGTTACAACCATTTCGAGTTGGGTTTTACAGCCATAACTGTACTTGAACTTGGTGTTTCTTACCCACAGATCCACCATCTGGGGGGGTGACTTGGTGACTTGGGGGAGTCCTTGGGGGACGGTCATCGATGTCGATCACCATGATGACCTGGTCAGATTCCGCATGGGATCGTTGACCATAAACCATCCATCATATTCTTGGTGATATACTGATATACTATGATAGTATAGGAATATAATCATAGTATATCAGTATATTATACCGACAATATGATGGTTTAATTTTATTCCTATTACTATGATGATATTCCGATACATGTTCCATCCTTATGAAGGTTAAATACACCATTCTTCCCACGTTGGCACATCGTCGCAGGACGAGGACGCGAAAGGATGGGAAGAAGTTTCGATAGGCGCCGCCGCCGAACCCCGGGGAAACCCTCTTCCACGTGGGACATAAAAACGAAACATGGGGATGGGTCAAAAGCTATCACCATATGGCTGGAAGAAACATTCATTAATTACCCTCCAGTAAATTTTCACATAGACCCTGCCCTGAGATAGGGGTTGGAAGATTAGTTTCCACTAAAAACAACAAGTTAATTTACCAGAAGGTATCTTTAGATTTTATGGTACCATGCGGGTACCAGTGTTTTGACTCATAGCCACAGGAGGTGTGGAAATATGTTTGAATGGGGAAGTCAGCACAATGATTACCTGGGGATCCCATCCCGGCAAAATCAAACACCCATTCAATGATACCTAAGGTTTGGGTTCCTAAAATATTCCAAGGAAACTCATAAAAAATGGGTACTGAATCAAACACCCATTGAAACCTCCTAATATAGTTCTTACAATAGGTGCTACACATGTAACAAATACTAAGAGGTTTCCCAAAACTAAAATCGTGGTACCGGTACCTCCAGTCATCCATTTTAAATTTCGATTTTTTCAGCACCGGCCAGCGATTTGGGGACCTCCATTTTTTGTGATGGCTTCATCCCCTGGCTGCCCGGTTGGAGCCCAATCTTAACCATCTACCGTAGTCGCTGGTCCACCGAAAGAGGCTTGAAAAACTAAGCATACCTTTAAAATGTGGATACAAGGCCGATGATTGTATACATCAACGGATTTGTTTGAATATAGGGTACCTCAAAATCTAATCTATTTACTGCTAGTTAGTCATGTTTTCCATATTAATGTAGTTCTTTGGTGGGTATCACTGATCTAACTGATTGTAGACCAGCGAAATGTACAGAAGTTTTGTGTTTATTCAATCTGAATTTCTGTTGGGTGTATCAGTGAGTCTGGTTCCTGCATGAGGGGACCTATTTGTGAACTATGTGTGAACTATGTGAACATGATTCATCACTATCATTGCATATAAAGGATTTTGGAACCTATATGTTGGATATAAATACGCATGATCAAATACCCAATGTGGATCATATTCCCATTATATATGGTTTATGTTCACAAACCAAGTGGTTTACAAACTGGCTTTGTTGCTCCCCATGGGGCCCCAAACCGTGGTGAACCCATATATATATATTCCAATTATCAAATACTTTCAAATACCTATGGTGGATCATATTCCCACTATTTACATGTATATTATAATATATATATGTGTGTGTTCCATCGAGCTATATCAACATGACTCCATTGCAGATTATGCTTGGGAGGTCATCCTTGGATTTGAAGCACCATTAATTGTGCTGCATACTCATGCGATATATCATGAAACTAAA
>Ga0126342_10015303_pt1 | contig 13458 bp, 10 predicted proteins | sample Cyp1metagenome_FD_92528 | JGI IMG/M metagenome (GOLD analysis project Ga0126342, IMG submission 92528) | Coral microbial communities from Lord Howe Island, Old Settlement Bay, Australia - Cyphastrea 1 metagenome | ecosystem: Host-associated > Invertebrates > Cnidaria > Coral ...
AAAAGGATTAAATCATTTAATCCGTTTAATCCTTTTAATCCCCCAAAAGGCTCTGGAGGATTAAAAGGATTAAATGGATTTAAATATATTTCTCAAGGGCTTGGACCGGGAATTCCGGACCCCTGGAGGATTAAAAGGATTAAAAGGCTCTGGAGGATTAAAAGGATTAAACGGATTAAATCAGTTAATCCTTTTAATCCTTTTAATCCCCCAAAAGGCTCTGGAGGATTAAAAGGATTAAAAGGATTAAATAATTGAATTCTTTAAATCCTCTCAATTATCCAAAAGGCTCTAAAAATTATCAGAATTAACCGGAACAAAATGGTACCTAAAGGTCTCTCGATCATATATATATATATATATAATTATATATAATTATATAATATATACATATATCTATATATACATTGTGTGTGTCTAATTTTTCATCGAAACATCATGGAAAATCCAAATATTAATTATGTAAAATTATGTCCCCCTTTCATATACTGTAGCTTACAGTACTTGCCCACACTTTCGCGTCTTGGGTGGTGATTTCATGCGATTTCCCGTCTTTGCAATGCTTGCATGGCTGTCACTTCAAAATTGCCACGCTTACCCTCTGGTAATTTAACATAATTTTGGAAAATCACCATTTTTCATGGGTAAATCAACTATAAATGGCCATTTTCAATAGCTATGTTGGCTATGTTAGTTTACCAGAGGATATTTACAATCAATATCAATATCAATATCGACCCGTTATATCCCCCGGCCATGATTCCCATACCCGCACCCTCCAGGATGTCGACAATGTCGAGTCTCCACCAAACCAGAGCACAGGCATCGGGTGCATGGCTGCCATGGCTGCCATCAATTTGGGTATGTCAAAGACATTTGGGTCATGGTTTGTGGGATCCACGAAATGCCATAAACATATGATATAATATAAATTATATATATATATATGAATATACCATTTGAGGATGGTTTATACAACATTCAACCCATTTCTGGTCATCTTGGGCATGTCGGGTTTACCACGCGCCATCCTGGGGCAAAAACCCCGTTTCCTGGCCAAGCCAAACGGCTGTTTTTCATAAAACAGGGACGCTAGCATTTCAGTAGCCACAAGTACTAGCAACCACCATTCATCAACCAGGGGCAAAATCCGGAACAACGGCGATATTTGGAGCGATGATCCAGCGGATGTTCTGCCGAACTCCGCGATCCGCGAAACGCGGACGGCTCCTTTGAGCCGAACATCGCGGCTAAAGGTGCTGCAGGAAGTGAGCGAAAGATTCAGAAAGATGTTTTTGTTGGCAGTAATGATGGGTTTTTCTGGTAGATACATCGAACAAAAAATCCGAAGTGATTTTTTTAGAAACCAACTTCTGGGGGCACAAACCCACCTATGGATTTCTTATGATGGGTACTTGGTGGCTCATCCCACTGCTCGTAAGTGGGTTATAACCCCAGTTAGAAGTGGATTAACCCTACTTATCCCATTTATAACTGGGGTTGTAACCCACTTACTAAGTGGGATGAACCACCAAGTATAGAAATCCACGCCATAATGGATGTCCGATCGGTACGAAAAAAGCCCTGAAAAAATAGATTGATGATCATCCTTCAATATGAATTGTGATGATAGGAGCTTAGTAATATTGTCCATAATGGAAAGTATTGACCAGAAGTCAATAGTTGTTCATTATCATAGTATTTCTATAGAACAACTATGGATAATGGATACCATTTATTTCCATAATATAAATGTCCATAGTTTTTCTATAGAAATCTATACGCTTCAATTAACGTCATCCATCTGACGATCATGATGATCCCAAAGACAGCTTAAGCTGACAAAAATCTGTCGAATCTGCGCCCTGTTTTTTTTAATGGTTTATATATGTCTAAGATATGATAATTGGATATCACCAATAAATGGTTATCATGTTCTTAATAATTACCCTCCGGTAAATTAACATAGCTATTGAACATGGCCATTGAAATAGTGAGTTTTCCCATCAAAAATTGTGATTTTCCATAGTTATGCAACAGTTTACCAGAGGTTATATCCCATTAAATCCCATTAAATCCCATTAAACCACCATTTTCCTATGGTTTTCCTATGGTTTTCCCATGGTAGATACACCCATTAATCTTAATCCAATGATACACCCATGATTTTGTTCACGCTTTCCGAATCCTTGGATTTCATGGCGCCTTTAGAAAGTTTTCTCATCAGTTTCCCATGTCAAAGGACTATTTTGGGGTATACACCATAGGAAAACCATAGGAAAATGGTGGTTTAATGGGATTTAATGGGAGTTACCCTCTTGTAATTTGTTACACAACGATGGAAAATCACCATTTATAAGTGAATTGTCCCATTAATAGCATGGTGATGTTCCATCGTTATGTGAAAGTTTACCAGAGGGTACCCCATTTTCAGACACATACCCTCTGGTAAACTAACATAACTATGGAAAATCACCATGCTATTAATGGGAAAACTCACTATAAATCACCATTTTCAATAGCTATTTTGACATAACCAGAGGGTAAATCCCATTAAATCCCATTAAACCACCATTTTCCTATGGTTTTCCTATGGTTTATAAAGGTTTATAAGCCTTATTAAGTGTAGATGTATCTTCCTGTTGAAAAAATACCCTGGGATTCCCATCGCGTTTGAAAAATTCCGCACCTTGGGCGATGGAACGAAAGAGACAGTTCCCATCGCCAGACACAGAAATGACACCTGGCAGTATCATGGAGGTGTGGGGTAATGTGGATCCATGGGATGTGTTTTCATGTATAAAAAAAATGGATTTATTGCATATTTAAATGTGAAATATGATAGATAGGCTTACCATATATATAGTTACCATATATATAGCCATCTATAGATAGTAACTATTGGTACCGTAAATGTCGTTATAATTTACCCAGGTAAATGTTACTTTGATGGAATGAGGCAACATGGCCTCCTGTTTAGCTAACTTCGTGCAAAAAGTTCTTCAAGTGCTGGGTGTATGGTAGAGATATCATGATACAGTATATCTATCTGGGTAAATTATAATATTTCACTAACCTGAATAGTTCGGCCATAGAAGGGGATGATTCCCCGAATCCTAACCATGAATTCCAGGGCTCGAGAGGACAGGGTTCGGTCGTGATGAAATTTACCCATAGTTTGATAGATGAACATAAAGTACCCTCTGGTAAACTAACATAACTATGGAAAATCACCATGCTATTTATGGGAAAATCCACTATAAATGGCCATTTTCCATAGCTACGTTAAATTACCAGAGGGTATATCCCATTAAATCCCATTAAACCACCATTTTCCTATGGTTTTCCTATGGTTTTCCAGAGGGTAACTTACAACTGGGGGTACCACATAAAGTGCTACCCTTGAGAAGTTACCCCAGCCTCAGGGGATCCGGGGGTTGGGGATTTCCACTACCCTCTGGTAAACGTTTACAGTTTGCGAACTGGAAAATGGCCATAAAAATAGTTGATTTACGTACCCATTAATAGCATGGTGATTTTCCATCGTTTTTTGTATGTTTACCCATTAATAATGTTGATTTACCTATTTTCATTGCATGGTGATGTTCCATCGTTATGTGAGTTCGTTTACCAGAGGTTATATCTAAATCCCATTAAATCCCATTAAACGACCATTTTCCTATGGTTTTCCTATGGTTTTCCTATGGTTTTCGGTGTGAGGATCATTGCCACTGGGTACCAGTCCACAAAAGGCTCCATTTTTGGTGAAGAATTTTGACCCAGACCGAGTCACCCGCGAACCCAGGAATCCTACGGAGTGCTTAGTTCACCCTGGTTTTCTCAGTGAACCAAGCCTACTTACCCTCTGGTAAACTTTCACATAACTATGGAAAATCCAACCATTTTTAATGGGTAAATCCACTATAAATGGTCCATTTTCAATAGCTACGTTAAATTACCAGAGGGTAGCCTACTTAGAACTGCTAACCAACTTGCCAAGTAGGACGAGCCACCAGGAATCCTCTACAGGATGGGGCCCCCGTTGTCGAGCGAGCTCGCGTGAACCGTTGGTGAACAGAAAAGTGGCTGAATAAACTATGGTTTATGGTAGATATTTCACGAACTAGTTACTAGGCTAGGGATTATTTCATGGTTTATAAACCAACTTATAACTGGGGGGGGCATCCTGTATTGTCGTTCAATGTTTCTGAATCGCTGGCACATAGTATCTTGCTGATTACACCCTCCTGCAGATTTGGATGGCATGTTGTATCCCCAAACAACATAATTTATGACCAATATTCACAATAATAATCTCTTTAACTATGAGAACAGTATCTCCAAACCTCTATGATTGATTCACAATAGTAGTTACCTCATACAGCTCATACATCATTGTCTGACAGATGAGGATCCTTCAAGTATGGGCAACTACCACTACCATGACTGTTGCGAAGGAATTGGCTACTTGACACGTCCTTTGGGACAGCGGGGCGGGTTGCGCCCTTTTTTTGTCACAACCAATGGAAAAAGCTGGCTGTAACATCTGCAGTGACATACCTGTCACAACCAAAAAGAGAAACCTCCATTCACTGAAGCAAGATCCGTTCAGCATGTGAAATTTCTGGAGGATGTTTACCTATTAAAAATCGTTGGTTACCAAAATTTTCCACATGGTGAGTCTCCAGTTCGCAAACTGTAAACGTTGACCTTTTTATGGAGCCATTTCCTCCAGATTGACATACCCTCTGGTAAACTTTCACATAACTATGGAAAATCCACCCATTTTTCATGGGAAAATCCACTAGAAATGGTGATTTTCCATCGTTGTGTAACAAATTACCAGAGGGTAACTCCCATTAAATCCCATTAAATCCCATTAAACCACCATTTTCCTATGGTTTTCCTATGAAACATTGATTTTCTGCCCGAAGTCCTCCAGATCTTCCAGCTCTTGGCAGATCCGAGGCACGATATTTGGGTCCAGTCAATGCCTTTGCTGCCTGAGGCGGCCACGGTTTTTATGGTGGAATTCTATGCACGGTTTAATGGTTGGTGTTAATATGGTTTAATGGTGATTATATAATGTTGAGTAATCATGGTGATTAATGATAATAGTTATATGGCTATGGGTCAATACCTATAGATACATTTTTAGTGGGTTATTCACATCCATTTTAACCCAGCTATTTTGATGTGAACAAAAAAGGGGTACAAGGTTTTGACACACTGCCAAATGATGATACCATCTGGTTATGACTAACAGTTTGTCATGGAATATCACTATGCTATTAATAGGTAAACCATCTATAAATGGAACATCTATACCATATTAAATAACCAGATGGTATGTTAAGAAATAGAAACTATCGTGTATCAATAAGCTCATGAATTAATATCATGGCTTATCAAATCATGGCTATTCTTATGATGAATCTGCAAATTCTGAGCCATGTATCACTATATACTCATATAAGATCATGAATCATGCCTCAAACTTTTGTCTTTCACTTCCGATTTTGGTACTTTTACCCATTTCTGTGGATAATGTTTTGTGTGCAGGTATTCAACATCTCAATTTGATCTGCCAATTGATGTTCCAGCAATGTTCTAACATTATCCCACTGTAAAGGGTTATAGCCCAGCTATTAACTGGTCAAGTAGTTGATGTGTCCATGAAATGGTTTCAAACATGTGGCTTCAAAAAACAAAATACCCCCCAACAATCGACTGATGAATCAATGCTCAGTCAAAATAGTTCAAAATGTCATCAGGATTTACTCAATTTCCATTGCAATCCCATATAAGCCCAGAATAATCAATGATCGAACCATTAGTTTCCGTATCATCCATTATTTTCATATATATATATAATCATATGTGTTTAATTGTGTTTATGTATATATATAATCCATGATAATCCCATTATGATCCCATATATGGAGGTTTTCTCTTCAGTGGTGGTACCCCCAGTGATCAACCATTTATAGGATTTTCCATGAAAAAGTCACCATCCAGCTTCAACTTCTGAGCCCCCCAGCGCTCACGGAAGCTGTCGTCAGAACGGCCTAGCTGTTTAAAAGACCGACGGGGCCCCGACCAACTGAAAATCCCCCGAACTAAATGGAGGTTTGGTTTTGTGGGGACAATTTTTTCGATTCGAGAAATGATAAACCTATAATTCATGGGTAAATCCCCTGTAGTTGATTGTTAACCCCACTATAACTCTAGGCTGATACCCCGAAACCAGCGCGACGACTCGACTAAGCCGACCAGCAACAACTGGGTCAATGGATTGGTTTTGTTGGGAAAATCTTAGAAACCATGGAATTTCCCATGAAATTTGATCGGGTTTTCCGGTTGTTCCTGGTAAACATACAAAAAACGATGGAAAATCACCATGCTATCAATGGGTAAATCAACTATTTCTATGGCCATTTTCCAGTTCGCAAACTGTTAGTTTACCAGAGGGTACATGTTCCTTTAAACCAATCCCTTAGTTGGAGGTTCTGACCAAAACTCTTTGAGGATTTATCCAACATGTTCACCAACAAACTAAAGGTTTGACTCACAATTTCTGTGGCTTGTGCCACGCAACAATGCTGTAGGCTACCGGACAATCCAACCGACATCATCACTGAATGATCAGTAGTGGAGTCACAGCCACATCATTGAATGCCAGCAAAACTAGGGTTTAATGTGGTTAAATGTTCATTCAATGGGATGGATACCAACAATGGATATGTTCAGATATATGTGTTGAATGGGAATTACAACAAATATATATATATATAGTAATGGGAATCTATTGGAATAACCTATCCCCCTAGCACCGGAAACACCCCCCAATGGTCCCAAAAAACTGTGGAAATTCCCTGTTAAACCAGGGTTTCTAAGGCGGTGTTGAATATTAGGGGGATGGGATTAACTGTTCTATTTCCAGCTAATGTGGTAAACCCAATGCCATAAACGATTTCCAACATTACAGTGTTTATGGGTGTGGTCTCAACCATCCATCATTTTTGTCAAATATAATGTTGACCCATACTTCGAAGCATTGGAAGTGCAGTTCCAGTTATAAGTGGATATGTTTTTCCATAGTGATGGGGCTTACCCTCTGGTAATTTAACATAGCTATTAAAAATACCACATTTATAGTTGATTTACCTATTCAAAATGGTGATTTTCTATAGCAAACTGTTAGTTTACCAGAGGGTATATCCCAAAATATAAGGGGTTATAAGCATGATTTTACCCATGTGTTTCACCTCAACTGCACCCACAAGTAGACACGAACATCAATATGCCATCAATAGTCCCATTAATATTCCATTAATATTCCCATTGAATCCCTATTATTGTTGGTTAAATAACCATTAAAAACAGATTATATCCCCAGTGTTGGTAAAATTCCACGAAATCACCATCCCATTCACATTCCCATTCATATGTCCATTAAATCCTATCAATATTCCCATTCATATTCCCATCCCATCAATATTCCCATTCATTATATCCCAATATATCCCATATTCCCATTAAATCCCCATGATACCATCAATCTTCCATCAACAGTCCCATTCATATTCCGTTCAAATCCCCATAAAAGACCTCCATTTTATAACTGGTAGGTGGTTGAGCCCTACCCCTCTGAAAAATATGACTTCGTCAGTTGGGATGATGACATTCCCAACTGAATGGAAAGTCATAAAATTCCATGGTTCCAAACCACCAATCAGATCATTTATCATTAATCACCATGATTACTCAACATTATATAATCACCATTAAGCCATATTAAACCACCAACCATTAAACCGTATCAATCACCATATGATATATCAGTAGTTGCTGGATATTACCAATGTTAGGATAAGAATATTGTATAATATATATATAACTATTAGAATAATAATCCCATCAATCAGATAATCGCTTTGTTGTCACTTTCCCCGCTCCAGGTTCGCCGCACCGCACTCCCCTCGAAGCAGGATGCCAGCAGACCTGCGGGCCGGAACCGACCCAGGTTTTTTATGTGGCTTCTTTTCAGGCTCCAACTGTGAATTTACCAGAAGCTAATGTGTTTATGTCTATATATATATGTGAATATAACAGACATATGCATATGCATCTATGTATATGTATATGTATATATATATATATGTGTGTGTGTGTCTATATATATATAATGAATAGAATTAAAGGAACATACTGGGCATATAACCACTAGAGTTTTCATTGTTACCACTCTGTGGATGATCCATAGTCAGAGTTGTGGCCATCACTATATGAAGATATTATGGAATATATCACTATTATTGACAATGGGATAATCACTTTTATGGGATAATATCACTGTATACATATATAATAATAATAATATCATGTTTATTTTGTATAAGGGATAATCCATGTATCACTATTATGAATGTATTGAATATCATTAATTTCTGTTGTGGATCAATCACTTATGTTCGTAAAGCAATAGTAAACTATCTCCAAATTTACCATAAATGGGCCACCCCCTAAAAAATATGAACGGTCATTGGGAATCATCACCCCATATAGTTTAAGATTGAAACAAGGTTGAGATTCACAACCAGCCAGATTCATTAGATGTTCATGGGACTAGATGATCAAAATGATGATTTACCATTCTAGAACATTGTGATCTTCCAGTTCGCAAACCGTTGAACCACCAAAGGGAAAGATCATAAAACTCCCATCAAATTTCATTAAACCACCATTTTAGTTCATGGTCAAATTCCCCCAATATCTTCCTTTTGATCCATGAAATCATCTTGCAACTGCTACATCCAGGGCTTAGAAAAACTTCACTACTGGTCCTGGGGCCCAGGTATCGGACCTCCATTGGGTTGTAGCTGCTGCAACTGCACTGCGAGACGACGTGCAGCACCAACCATCCTCAGCTGGATAGATATCTTCGCCAAGTCAATGGGAGTCAATGGGTTTATGTGAACTGTTTTCAATGGGAATTTCAGGATCCTAAAATGGAGGTACCTACCATATATAAGGCCTATATAAGGCCTATGTAAGTGAATATCACCACAAAACATGGCCTTATATGGTACAGTACCTCCATTTTAGGATCCTGGAATTCCCATTGATGTTTGGCACCAGATATTGGTTCTACCAGCCGATGTTTTTTGGTGGAAAAAAGGCAGGATCGAATCCGCAAGGAATATGATAGAACCAACAGGATTTTTTGCCCCCAGTCGAGCGAAGGCGTGAACCGTTGGTGAACAGAAAAGTGGCTGAATTAACTATAGTTTATGGTAGATAGAACTATAGATAACTATAGTTCTTCGGGTTTATAATGGTTCACAAGCCATCACAAGCCAACTTATAGCATCTTATAACTATGGGGCCCCATCCTGTAGGCAATTCAAAAACATTTCACTCACCTGAATCAAAGCTATATTGGGGAAAAAGAAAACGGAATCCAACCATGATTGCCGTGAGGTCAGGACGTGGGTCATTTTACGCAGAAACATGAAGCAGCCACCCTCTGGTAAACGTTAACAAAAAACGATGGAAAATCACCATGCTATCAATGGGTAAATCCACTATTTCTATGGCAATGTTCAATAGCTTTTTGTATGTTTACCAGAGGGTAAACATCCATAAATCACCATATTTCCAATATATTTCCAATGAATCACCATATTTTCCATCTATGTCCCGTTAGTAAACCTCCATATATCTTCAGAGTGACATGGACCCACTCTTGTTAACCGCAGTCGAACTCGTCGAGCGTCATCCACACTCCCTCGCTGCAAGACATTTTTGTTGTCGAACGAACGGATCTTTGCCTGCAGGCGTCCAATTCGAACCGGGCCCAACTGATGGAATGCCCTGCTGTTCATACTTCTGATGGGGTTATACCCATAAATGTGCGCTCACACACACACATATCATCATATATTTATGTATACATATGTGTATACATATATATATATATATATATGATATCATGTATGTATATATATATATGAATATGTTTTATTATTACTACTATTATCATTGTTGTTATTATTATTAGTATTATTATATTATTATATATTATTACTATTATATTATTATTATTATTATTATTATTATTATTATTATTATTATTTATTATTAGTATTATTATACATTATTATTATTATTATCATTATTATTATTATTATTATATATATATATAGTTACACATGTGTATATATATATATATATAAGTATGTATGTACTTTCCTAATTACATTATATATGACTGTCTTTTGTCTGCAAAACAGTCAGAAGCATTTGGAATTTGGAATGCCATCGAGGGAATCGTGGGTCCCCATCCTTTCTCCCAGCAATGCTTGGATATCATTACCCTCTGGTAAACGTTAACAAAAAACCATAGGAAAATGGTGGTTTAATGGGATTTAATGGGATTTAATGGGATTTAATAGGATATCAGCCAGAATTTTGTGTTTTCGTATTCTGGTCATCAATACCTCCGGACGTTCATGGGATTTTAATGGGATTTAACAATCCATTAACCCATTAAAGTGGGATTTTATGGTGTTTTATAGATCCTTGGCTGGTAAAACGTGAAAAAACTCTACGGTTTCTGGCCATTTAGCAACCCTGAAACGAGGAAGAATCCCAGAGCCGGCGAAATTTCTACAAGCTGCTTTCAACTTCTGTGGAGTCAAAAACCCTATACCCTCTGGTAAACTAACATAGCTATGGAAAATCACCACTTTCAATGGGAAAATCCACTATAAATGGCCATTTTCAATAGTCAATAGCTATTTTGACATAACCAGAGGGTATACCCCTGGTGTTTTGATCAAAATAGTTCTTTTCAATGATTTCAATGGATCTTCATCCCCTCCGCTGATCCCGATATGGGTTCTCTGCTACTCTCGCCATCTTTACTGGTCCTATTTTGATGTGTTGATTTCTGGTCCCTACTTGGGGATTTCTGTCTATTTTGTGTCCTATTTTGTATCAGTAAATCAAGATGAGTATGCCAAAGAGAATTCAAACACATTGAAAAACATCAGGTACCATTTTTGCTGCTGAATTCCGGTGTTTGGCTTCCAAACAAATAGCTCGGTATAGCGATAGCCCGTGATTGAAAACATACTTTAGTTCAATAATTTGTACCCCCAAAAAAGATGCAGAAAAATGGTTTTCCACCACTATGTCATATACAGAAATGCACCAAATTCATCCATGGGTCAAAAGCCTGGTACCTTTGGTTCACCTCAAAATAGCGTATTACCCTCTGGTAAACATACAAAAAACGATGGAAAATCACCATGCTATCAATGGGTAAATCCGCTATTCTATGGCCATTTTCCAGTTCGCAAACTGTAAACGTTTACCAGAGGGTCATATGTTCATCCCACTAAAAATTGATAGTTTTTTAATCCACCCCCAAATCGAATAAATCGATCTTGTTAGGGCCAAATCGATGGTCCCATTTCGGCGCACCTTTCACGCTCCACGCTTTGATCAACGATTCGCTCTTTCAGCTTGAGCTTAACGATCCCAGCGGTGCAAGAAAAACCATGAGAAAAAACCACTGGGATAACCATCAAACGAATGGCAATTTACCCTCTGGTAAACTAACATAGCTATTGAAAATGGCCATTTCTAGTGGATTTTCCCATTAAAAATGGTGATATTCCATAGTTATGTTAAATTACCAGAGGGTATATGGAATAATGAATAATGCAGGATAATCGGGATATTTTTTGGGATGTAACCTATTCATGGTGATATTTTGAGGAAATCTCTGGGATAAATCATCAAAGTAAATGGAAAATATATGGGACGATATACGGGATAATCATCTAGGTGGTGCCCCAAGTCGTTAGCTAAGTTGGTGAGCAGAACCAGGTTAGCTGTTGGGCTTATGGTAGATACTACATCTATCTTGGTAAATTATAATAATTCACTAACCTGAATAGTTCGGCCATTTGGGGATGACTTCCCTAAAATAAACCATGATTCAGGGTTCGGGAGGACAGGGTTCGGTCGTGATCAAATTGACCCAGATCTATGGATAATCACATTTTAATCTCCCACATGAAATCCCACATTTCCCCATAAGTCAACCATAAATGAAGCATTTTCCATGGATTCCATGTAGGTTATAAACCGAAAAACGTCCCCTTGGATGTTTGATCCCTTGGTATATGAGGGGCTCCATGGAAAAACAGCTGGTTTAGGGAAAAGCCCAGAAATGGATGATTTCTGGGGGTATGACTTAGGAAGTCACCCCCCCAAGAAAGGAGGTATGAGGTACTGCAGTTTTTTCCCTATGCTACCATGGTTTCCGGCGTTTCCGGTCATGATTTTCCGAAGAATCCACTGATCCTATGATTTTCCCCCTTGCGATTTCTCAGCAGTTACCAGCCATCACACGAATCCCTTGAATTGAAATGCCCCGGCATCATTGTCCCCATAAACTGAAGTTTTGAAAAATTCAATGGATTGGTTTAAGGGAAAAATTACAGGAACCACCCATCTTTCGTAGGAAATCTACGGTTTCCGGTTTCGATTTTCCCTTAAGCCAATCCAGTGAAAAATGGAGTTTTCTTTAAATGTACTATGCATCTGGTCTTGAACCATGGTTTCACCCAAGATTTGCTTGCCCAGATCATCTTTCGAAGGCTTTTCTTTTGAGGCTGTGTTCCGCGGTTGAAGGAGGGTGCCATGGGTCCAAATTTTTGGTTCCCTGTCCGTGGTCCCAAAGGTTCGAACCCATCGAAAAAAACACAATTCTTTTACTGGTGATGTACCTCTTCTGTGAATTTCTGAAACCATCCCAACCCAAGTTCCTAAAGCGGCACTTTCACTAAATGTAATGTGCATATATATATAATTTTATATAATATATAATCGATGAATATCATTAGTGTCAGTCATGCCAATATGACATTGTCATATCATCATTTCAACCAGTGATTCTTTTGGGGGGTGGTTTGGACTCCCAGCTATGACTTCAGGAAACCATCCGGGTCCCAGGTTTTGACTACGCATATTTCGTTACTGGTTCATCCCACGAATCCTAAGCAGGTTATAAGCCTAGTTATAGGTGGATTAACCCTGGTTATCTCACTTATAACCAGGGATATAACTTACTTAGTGAGATGAGCCACCAAGTAGGGAAGCCCATCTTTTTTCACGGAGCTGACAACTCAGGTGGAGTTTGTGTGACTCAGGTGCCAAGGTGGTGTGATTCCCTGTGTCTTCACAATCCTTCCTGCGGCTGAGATAGAAAGTAATGTGGGATTCACCCAAGAAAGAAGCTACCATTTGAAAGGGGATAGGTTATACCTTATCAAATTTCAAGAGTAATGCTCTGTGGGGGGGTACGGTCCTCAAAAATGATGGTACGGTGAAGGGTGCGGTACGTTGGGTACGGTGGTACGGTACGGTGGGTACAGTGGGTAC
>Ga0126342_10015304_pt1 | contig 13458 bp, 10 predicted proteins | sample Cyp1metagenome_FD_92528 | JGI IMG/M metagenome (GOLD analysis project Ga0126342, IMG submission 92528) | Coral microbial communities from Lord Howe Island, Old Settlement Bay, Australia - Cyphastrea 1 metagenome | ecosystem: Host-associated > Invertebrates > Cnidaria > Coral ...
CAGGCAGGCAGGCAGGCAGACAGACAGACAGACAGAGAGACAGACAGACAGACAGACAGACAGACAGGCAGGCAGGCAGGCAGGCAGGCAGACAGACAGACAGACAGACAGATAGATAGACATATAGAAATATGGGCAGGTCGATAGACAGACAGATAGATAGACATATAGAAATATGGGCAGGTCGATAGACAGACAGATAGATAGATAGATAGATAGGTAGACAGATAGGCGGATAGACAGATGGACAGACAGACAGACAGACAGACAGACAGGTAGATAGTTAGACAGAAAGTGTGTGAGAGAGGTAGATAGACAGACAAGCAGACAGACAGTCATAGACAGATAGACAGACAGTAAGATAGATAGTTAGATAGATAGCCAGAATAGCCAGATAGACAGGTAGAGAGATAGACAGATAGTTAGACATCAACATTCAGAAACATAGAGAGAAAAATGTATAGATAGACAGATGGTTAGATAAATAGAAAGATAGTTAGATAGATAGACAGACAGACCTAGGTAGGTAGATGGATGGAAGGATGGATGGATGGAAATATATAGAGAGAGAGAGAGAGCTTCAACCACCTTTCGGTCCATCAGGTTCGCTCTGCCATCCATGAATCACAACAACTCACCTCTCCTCTAGGTTTCCAACTCATCTCTAAGGCCTGAGGAAGCCAAAGCGCCAAGGCGTCACGCCAAGGTGATAGCCTCGGCTCAGAAATGATGGTGAAATTCAGCATCCAGCAACTTTTTACATCATGAAATTTAAGGGTAGTTGGGGAACATTTAGGTTTTAAACCATGAAATTCGCCGAACATTTTCCCGTATAATGTTTGGACAAAACCACATGAATCCTCCAAGATGCTTATGAACGGTTTTTGTTTGTATATGTTGGTTGTACAGAACCTCCAACTGAGCGTCGGAACTTTGCTCGTTGGAATGGAGTCATCGGGGTAGAAGAGGGTACAGGTTCCAATGATTCTACTGGTTCGATGCTGGTCAGGTCATTCCTTCTCGTGATCAAACATGGCAACGGAAAATACCACATTTATGTTTTTTTTCCATGAAAATCCTAAAAATAGAATATGTTCACTTGCCATGTGTGACTACCAGAGGGTAGATTCAGCTTCCCTCCTAAGGAGGGTGCAGTTGGTTGTTCCTCTTGTGGCAAAATGTGGATGTCAGGACCAGGAAGAATTGTCACCCGATGAGAAAGCAGCCGCCAGGGAACCCAGCAGCCAGTGAGGCAGACAGACGTCAGACTTGGTCCTGGGGAATGCAATGATAATCCCAACTCAAAGCAGAGAAACGGCTGCAGTAGCTGCAGGTGTTTGTAGGTCTTTGGTACTGAAAGAAGTATATACTGAGGATTCGCAAACTGTGCTCAACCTGTGCCGCAGCCAAGCGAAACCATGCCTGCTCATTCGCGATTTGAATCGTCACCAATGGCTGTGTGTGGAAATGGGTAGTATACGACCAGAATGGAAAATTTCTTGGAAAACTTGGATGATAAGGCAATAGATAGTGTTTATCATCCCTAACCCTAATTTTACCATTGTTAAATAAACCATCAAAATCCGGTTGGTTTATGGCATTGCTTTGTGAAAATTATGATTACATTTTTCGCCAGACCCATCTTGGGTCGTGCATCTTGGCACATCTACGAATTGAGGTCCGAAGATCCAGAAAAGCTGCGAGGAAGAAGGGTTTAGAAAGGAAGGTGCCCAATGTTCGGTTTTTTGACATGGAGATGCCCAAGGCATTCCAAGATTTCCATGGCATTCCAAGATGTAGTTTTGGTGGTTCTGACGGGAAAGATTGCGAGGACAAGTTCTGTATTTCCTTCTGAGAAAGGTTGTTCGTTTTCGCAGTTGAAAGCAAAACTTCATCCAAGTATAGAGTGGGAGCTACTTGTACCACCATTGCTTCTATACACGATACCACGCTCTGATTTTTTCCATACAAAAGTGTCAGATTCATTCTGAGCGGAACAAATAACATAGCAGATATTCTGCGGATGTGTATTCAAATATGGGGATGGGTCAAAATCGTTTATTACATTTTATTACCATATGCTGGGGAATAAACATCCATTAGCCAGCTATTTTCCAGGGTTTTGACTCAGAATCCTAATATAGCATAATATAGCCATTATATCGCCCTTTTTTTTTGAATCTGCCATCGATTCTCAACCAATGGTCCCGGCCCCCCGGCTGCTGAATCGACGATAGAAACAGCTGTGGACAGGTGGAAGGTGGTGAAATGTCGTCAGAATCTTGGGACAGGGGAACTGACCTGGTGGGTAGGTCGGGTCACTGGTTCGTATACCGGTAAACTAACATAGATGTGGAAAACCTCAGGAATGATCTACAAGTCGTAGGTTTTCCACATCGATCAGGAGGGTACCCTCTGTTTTTGGAATGTTTGGAGACACTCACTGATGGTGTTTTCATGAGAGCTCTCACCAAAGATCATGGCTTTTGGTGTATGACCATGGCACGCCTGTTCCAACAACTTGAGATTCCTTTCAGATGTATGGAACATCTAATCCCAAAGCCCACAATATGTGGGATCAACAGTTCGTCACCCGACAACTGGATTCTTTATGCTGATTCTTAAAGGTGACCCTTCATCTCTTCCCTCCGCTGGCATCACTGCAAAATCCTGCAGTTCCATGATCGTTTGATCAAAACATCTCCAAAATCCTCCAAATGTCGATGGGGAATTTGCCACAACATGCCACAACCATGTTTGTCAGCAAAACTTGGCTAATCTTTGGCCGATGCTGTTGCATGGCCAAAATTGGACCATGAACGAAATCTGGTCCCAGGTTGAAGGATCGTCGAGATCGTGATCAGAAGCTCCAAGAGAAGAATCAGAAGGTCAAGGCTGAGAAGGCGATCCCAGAGTGTCAGAGTCATTTAAGGGGGATGTGTGCGTTTGTTTTTGTAGGATATTGATAGATATTGGCTATTGGTATCAAATCTAAGCAAGAGACTGGTTTTAATGGCTATAAACATCTATAAAACAATTAGTTTCAGTCCTTTCTTCCATCTAGTGGTGACATACCTGACGCTTTTATGACCAGTACATCACCATACCTTTCAAGGATCATGCAGTGCTCATAGACATGGACTCAATCATGTCAGCCTCCACCCAGGGCATTGCAGGGTCACTCCGCATGAGCTCATTCAGACCTCTGGCATATGGAGCTGTCTTGGTTCATATCACAAGCAGAGATCCCCCAAGATGCGGGGTGCCAGGTGATAGAAATGGAGCATCACACCTGGGACTCCCAAAAGTTGTCCACCATGAGGTCCAGTGCGGTCAAGCCCATAGGATACTGAGTACTACCGAAAAAAACACAGATACCATATGGGAAGAATGTCAGGGAGTGTCCAGGAATGTCACCAGCACGGTGCATTGAAGCAATCATGATTGGGAGATAATCTTAGTATTTGTATTATTATTATTGCTATTATATTATTACTGCACTATTAATATGAGTATTATTAAAGATTTATTACCCTTTTGGCAGCAAGTTCTGTGGTTCCAGCCCCTTCTTAGATACAACAGATCAATCATGAGCATCGAACTGTGACCCCATGGTGTCAAGATGTCTCCGATGGCTTCTGCAGTCACCTGGCAATCGGGGGACCATTGGGAATGGGGATTCGTTGGGACCTTAAGCCAAGCTGGAACCTCATATTGAGGGGATTTTCATGGATTTTCAAGGCCAACTGAACATAGTTTCGGACTCTGGGCTTGGGAATTGCCTTCTTGGCGAGCAGCTGTCAGTTCCACCATTTCTAGATGCCATTTCCACGCTTGAAGCTGCGGATTTCCCAGTGCCTTTGTGAGATGAACTCTGAAAAATGAGAATCTGAAAGGATTTTCTCTCTTCTTTAACCATATTTGCATTGATCTGCATGTGCAAGTAAGCAGCATGTCCCTTTTTCTTGCTAGAAAAACATATGATTAAAACCCCAGGTTGTGATCACCGCAGCTCAACGTCGTCTCCCAAGGCTTACGTTGTTGGCAACACTTGTGCATTGCGAAGGCCTGGAGGGTTCGGATCCAACAATCGGTCAGCTCGGTATGTGTTTTGCACGAGGTCTACTTCAACAGTTCTACCCTTACTGGTGCGAAACGTAGGGAATTTTCGGGAATGATCCCAGTCATCACTAGTAGTCATCCCAGCAACCCCCATTCCATCCATTCCCAACTAAGCATCCAGGTGCGACTGCGGAGTCAACACTGGACTTCGAGGACAGATGGACGTGGAGGATGGCCTTTTTCGAAAAAGAGAAGGGGAAACACTGGCTGATTGGTGGACATTGGTGGTGCTATAAAAAGTTTTAATATAACATAATTAACATATAATTAACATATAATTAACATATAATTAACATATAATTAACATATAATTAACATATAATTAACATATAATTAACATATAATTAACATATATTAACATATAACATTATAATACATTATATATATATATATATTATACATGTTGTTTTATCTACATCCTTCAAGCATATTTGGGACATTTTGAGACCATGATCCCCAAAGGATGACAGGTATGGCAAGCCACCAATCAGCTCGTGTTTTTAGGCTGTCAATTGAGCAGTCAGAAACTGGCTGGTCAAATTTGTAATTTCGATATTCATATGGAAGAGGGATTAATAGAACACTGCTCAATTGATCAAAATTGGTCAACATGGAAATTGTTTAAAAAATGTGCAATGATTTTCGTACATCCAAAGATGCCCCCTTTCTGCCCGTTTGATCTTTGATGTTTGGGGTGTTTTAGTTGAGACATGGACCATCGACCAGCAACCCTAAAAACCACACCTGCCGTAGGGAACTCAACCCTGCGGCGAGCGCTTGCGGCAAGATGGTCAGTGTGAGGTTCGATGGCAGTGCCGTGTGTGCCATGGATATGAAAAGCGAAGTTCGGTTGGATCAGTTACGACAATTGTCGTGGCATTTATCCTGGAAACCTATCAATCCGGCAACCCTTCAAATTTAGATAGTTTGGGAATTCAGATGAGATTCGGATGTGAAATGATTCAACTACATACAGTTCTTCTTGCGACCCTGAGTTGGTAACCCCCAAACATCACACAGCCGAAGGGGAAATCAATCTAGGTACTGAACCCATCCGTACCATTCCGTACCTATGGTCTTGCTGGTCCCCAAGCCTGAATTCTCACATCTCCAAGATGCATTGGAGCGGGTGGGCCTTCTGCCTGTCATGTTCTTACGGATTGCAGTCAACTCACCAGCAGTTTAGCTCAGTTTCTACCGGTAAATGAACAGTTCGACCCTGCCAGGGGCTGGAAGATGAGTTTCCATAAAAAATGGGTCATTTTCAGGGTCAAAGTGTTAGTTTACCAGAGGGTAAGTGAACTCAAACTCAACACATCTATCTACTACGGTATTTTGCCAGGCAGATCCTGCTGAGTTTTCACCCTCCTTGGGCTGTGAGGTGCGTGTACCTAGTAGGATGCAAACGCAGAAAGATAGGATTATAAGATATTATAAGCAACCTCCAAAAGGATGCTGGAAGTTCCTAAAATCCTACTAAAATAGGATAGTGGATGATAGTGGTAAGTTACTTTCTTTAATTTAAGCATCTTCAAGCTATTTTTTTTGGGGTTACCATACTGTAATTGACATGGATTGACCACCCCAGCTTTTGAGGTCCAGTGGCTACTTAAATAAGACACAACTCGTGTGTGCAAAAAGTGGTGTACAGTACTGATCAAAAGATATAGGCAAAAGCCATGATAAATCATGGCCAAGACATCCCCCCACTTTTGGCTTTGAGGTCTACAGAATCAATTATAATGTATATATATATATATGTATTTGCTTTGGAGTCCCATAGCACCATCCCTGATGGCTGTACCCAGCTGTACCACATGGTATCATTGTTGGGGTTAACTAGGACTGCAGCATCCAATATCATCTAATGTCCATACTATGATTCTGATGGTACTTTTCAGTCCCGAGCGATGGGGGTGAGGGACGGCGCACATCATTCCACATGATGTTTTTGAATGAAGCCATAGTTGTGTGTTTTCCAACACTCATCAGAGGTTGGTTGTACTATCATGAACCTGTTCTTGTCGGTTGCATCCATGACGAAGCTGGTAGACATATTGGCATCCTTTGTATTCATTTGTTATGTTTCAATTTATGCTCTGCTCAACCCACAGATGTGACCCAACTTTCATTTTGGCTTCCCAACGAAGTCATGAGATTGTGAGGTAGCCCCTGGTACGGGCTGGTTGTCGTCCAGTAAACCAACATAGCTATGGAAAATCAACATTTCAATATTTTGAATAGCTATGTCAGTTTACTGGAGAGTATGCAAAACAATGGATGTTTGTTCACAGGGGTTAACGGATTACTCCTACCATCGCCATCATGGAATGGATTGAAAAAACAAAAATATTAGTATGAATTAGTAGGTAGCTATTTAATACCAGTACTGCCATAGATTCTGGTTTTATTCAAAATTAGTATGGTTATGTACCATACATGGGGATACATTTATCAATTATAATGTATATATATATATAATTATAATGTATTTATACCTATTCATAAAATATCAATTAGTGGGATAGCTATTCAAAAACCTCTATTTCATTGGATTGGTTTGAGGGAAAACCTACAGGACACCCCTATATTTTATAGAGTATAAACATGTAAAAAACCATCAACCATCATTAACCATCATCAGTCATGATCAATCATCATCAACCATATTTTTTCCAAAATATAACCATTATGATAATTTTATATAATTAATTAATAACTATCATTTCCCATAATCCACCATGAAAATTATATAATTAATCACTGGTTGGTGGTTTGGAACATTGTTTGTTTTTCCATATATTGGGAATAAACTCATCCCAACTGACGAAGTCATATTTTTCAGAGGGGTAGGTCAACCACCAACCAGATAATTCATCATGATATGGGTCAATACCTATTAATACCACTTTTAAATGAACATCCATTTACCAGCTATTTTGATGTGAACTACAGGGGTACAAGGTTTTGACACACTGCCATATGTATCTCTAGCATTTGCAAATGAAAATAATGAAACACGAATAAACATGAATAAACCAGACATATGTAGGCCATATTATCATGATGAAGCGTTGTTAACCACTGTCAAGCCATTGGTTTCAGCAGGCCAAGGGAGCGGTCCCCTGTGGCAGCCGCTGCTGTTGCCCCAAGGATGCCACCCTTGATGGCGATCGGCGTGTGCTGAGAGTCTTTTTGTTAATGTACAATTAACAAGCAATCTCTTGTCTCTATACATATATATATATATATACACATAGTTACATGTAAATGTAGATTATTACTTTATATATGTGGATGTTTATGCTTCTTTAATACATAAGGTACCTCCATTTTTCCGGCCAGGCAAACCGGTGGTTGTCTACAAGGGGTCGAGCAGTAAAACAAGACCATCCCCAAAAAAGTCATGGTATACATCTATATACATCTTACAAACATGATATTTAGTACCATTTCATACCCAAAAAAACATACCCTCTGGTAAACTAACATAACTATGGAAAATCACCATTTTTAATGGGAACATCCACATAAATCCACTATAACTGGCCATTTTCAATAGCTATGTTAGTCATTACCAGAGGGTAATTTGTTGATGGGTCCATTCGAATCGATGATTTTTTCGATGCGGATCACAGGAGAGGCCCTGCTGGAGGTCAACGTCGTCGCAGGACATAGCCATGGTATAGATGGCCCATAGAAATAGATGGTGTACCACAGGTGTACCTATTAAAAATGGTGATTTTCCATGGCTATGTGACAAATAACCAGATGGTATCATTTTTGGAGTGGGGAACATTGCATCATATACATCAAACAAATCATCAATTTGATGAACCCTTGATTTTTTTTGGGGGGGGTTACATGAAAATTATACTCAGATCTCTCGTTTCCCCTGTATTCACCCAAGGAGTCTCGTTGCAGCAAATGTGCAGGTGCGAGAGCCCGGTTCACCCAATGTGATAGTCTGTTTTGCAGGGGGAACCAACGACAATCTTATATGGGGATGGGTAAAAAATTGGGGGGAATAAACATCCATTAACCAGCTATCATAGGGAAACATCCGGGTACCAGGTTTTGACTCATCGCCATATTCAATGTAATCCTGTGCAACCCCACGTTTGGACACCAGCTTCTCCTGGGATCCCTATCGCTGCCAGGCGCCTTTGTACAGTGGCGTGAAACACAAGGTTTTTCTGCGGAACGGATGTTAGCAGGCCACCAGATCAATGCTTGCAGAGATTTGCGGATGGTAAGTGGACATGTTTCGAGTGGATTCCATCCACGTGGCCGTGAAGCAGCTTCCAGCTTTGGATCTTGTACTGGCTTGGGTAGCTCCCTACTCGTTGGCGCCCGGATCTGCCCGGTCAGGTTTGCTGCTAGCACCCCGTTCAGCAATCTTCATCCAGGACGTGGCGACATCATGGCAATTGATAACTGGAAATACACTAATGTAGTCTAGAAGAACGAAACATGTGTGGTATCGGTGTCACTTCGGCACATTGTTGTTTCATATGTAGGGAGCCAGTGTCAGGTTGGATGCCTTCTGCTTTGCAGGATCTTCTGCAAGCATGTGGAAGCACATCGCCTTTTGCTGATCGATCTTGGGTCGGTGTCACCCAGTGAGATGATGGCACCTGCGTCAAAGGGTCATCGCTGAACCAAGTTTCCTGGATGACCAAGCTGGTTTTGAGGCTTGGTTGCTGGCGAGGCTTTTCGCCCCTCAGGCAATGGTGGGACCTGCTGGATATGTGAGAGATGTGGAGAGAGTGTACGGGGGGAAGACTGAATGCCTGAAGCTTTCAATTCTTGAGATTGATCAAAGTGCCGAGGCATGCCAAGACGTAAAAACGAGGATGCAACCGAGGATGCAACGAGTCCCAACAGTTTCAACTTGGGTGTGTCTGAAAATATGCGACCCCAAGATCCATGGGGTTATCATCGATTTCCCTGCAAGAATTGTGGGTGAATTTCCCATTTTCAGGTACCACACCCGCATGGAGGTTTCCCAAATGTGGGTCCCCCCAAATCATCCATCAAAAATCAGGATTCGCATGGATGTACGGATTTTACCATTGGTACACCATCGAATTTGGTGATTTCCCCATTAGGGAAACACCTGTTTCAACATCCGCCTTACACCGAGCTGCAACCAGTTGACAGAGATGCCACACATCATGGCGTGGGCTGAAGACTCCTTTTGGCACCTTGACTGCGCTGGAGATTGGGAGGTAGTACGGAGGAGAGTGGATTGCTACACGAGTTTTATGAGGATGAATGTGGAGTTTAAGTCACGACCTACGATTTTTTTCCATGACAGTAGCATGACTTCTTTGGGATCATACATGCATTATTTAGCAGAATTTGGCCAAAAATAGTTGACGACATCTTCATATGCTTGAAACTTTTCCTAGAATTATGATGATTTACCCTCTGGTAAACTAACATAGCTATTGAAAATTGCCAATAGTTGATTTACCCATTAAAAAATGGTTATTTTCCATAGTTATGTTAGTTTACCAGAGGGTATATTCCTTTCGCTTGTTTTACTAGGCGCCACACAGTCTGCAAACCATGAACCCCCGCAGTCTGCAACCATGGTATTCATCACGAGTCGCATCATGGTCGATCATCAGCCCCTTAAGAAAAATGCCATAAATTTGGTATCCATCCGTATCCCATATTGTTGGATCAAGCCACCTTAGTGCTTTGCAGTTTCAACAACTTTCAGAAATTGTTTCTTCGAGATTCTTGCATAGGCTTACACTATCTACGCTATCCAGTAACCAGTATTTCCAACCATTGACACCAACCATTCCCAACTCACTCAACTCACCAACCAGTCAAGCAACCAAGCATTGAAATTCGTGGATAGAATTAACACCCACCAACCATTGACCAACTCATGTAACCCGCTCAGGTGGGCTTTGGGCCTGGTCCACGCTTTGGTTGGACATCTCTTGGCAGAGGTCACCGGTTTTCGTCGAGCCGTCGGGCCGTCGAGTTATGTCGAGTTACGGGGTGATTCTTCAGTCGTTGTGTGAAACCGCAAGGTTTGTTGGTGATGTTTGAACAAAAAACTATGGACATTTCTGGGATAATCATAATGGATAATGATGTTTGATGTTACATTTTGATGGCTTTTGATGATGTGTTTGGTGGTTGTTGATGGTTGTCGATGCTGTCAATCTTGTCGGTTGTGGATGGTTGCGGATGGTTGTGAATGGTTGTTGCATGTTTGAATGTAATTTATTCATAGATTCGGGCTAACACTGTAGGGTAGTTTGCAAGCACGCAGCTTAACAAGCAGAAGGGTTTGTGGTTATATAGACCCCTTGAAGGCAGAAAACAGGTTGAGAAAAGCTGGTATTGTAGTAAATGAAGCAAAAGTAAAATAAAGACTCTTGGCTTGGCTGTTAGACTCTTTCAAATGAAAAGAACAGATCAAGGTTGTTGCACACTTGAAGCAACACCAGCTTGAACAATGACATGCACAATTTAACTTCATCATTCATCAGTCAGCAACTGATAGTTGCGCTCCCAAAAGCACATTGCGTTTTCATGCTAGGCCAGTTTGCTTCTGCGCCTTTGCATCATTTGCATAGGCCGGATGATGCCGGATGCTTGGGACCAATTCCAAAATGAGAAGGAACAATAATGAAAGACATGGATAGATATGGGACATTTGATCATGAAAATCAAAGGGAAGTGTACGAGCGCTTCTCTAAGCCTAGAGAAGGTTTGTGTTCCCCATGAACATTGGCCTTTGAGCACAGCCAAAGTGCAGTGAGATCGTTCCAATGGTTGTATACGTCTCATAGGTATCGGTCAAGATTCAAGAACCCCTATGTTCGGTGTCCTAGTATCCTGCTAAGTATCCAAATCAATTGACCCATCATTCATCATTACCATTTTTTTCTGGTTGAATACTAATCTTGCGTTGCCTAACCCCCCAAGATCGCCAGTGCTGCCCCTCCTCACGGATTGACTCAGAACATCTTTGGTTATCCATGTTTGTTGGTTGAATCCTAAGAAATTGTGGCACAGTAACTCCGCTTTTCCCGTTACAGTAACTCATAGTAACTCCAAATTTTTGCCGGTTTTATTTTATGAGTAATAGAAGAAATCCTCAAAAACCTGGCCATGGGTCTTGCAGGAGTGTTTTGGAGCCAGAGATGATCAAAGAATAGTACCAAATGGGGAGAGACAAAGGGCCTATTCTAACCCCTAAGAATCACATGGTAGCAACCAGCTTATATCCCAGTATCAATCCAATCATCTCGAGTTATCACTCCATAGTACCTCCAGTCTTATCCAGTTATAATTCTACCCTCCGGTAATCAAGCATGGCTGCTGGAAAATCCTCTATTTATATAGATGATTTTCCCAGCTGAAAACCTTTGATCTTCCCAGCTAGAAAGCTCCATTCAGGTCGGGGATTTTCCAGCTAGCCATGTTTCATGAAACCAGACGGTAATTCCAAATTCATGTTCACTATGTCAATCAGTGATCATGGCTTTCTATGATTATATATCCGTTATTAATACCATTATTATCCATTATTAGAATTATAACGACCTCACTGCGACCTCACTATGATCATAGTTAGTAAGGGGAATCATCCCAAAATGGCCTTAATTCAGGTTAGTGAAATATTGTAATTACCCAGCATTATATATATATAGAATATATACATATATAGTATCATGATGATTGGAAACCTATGTAACATATTATCCAGATTATGACCTGTCATTTATCCATTAGTATCCCGGAATCCCCATTAAATCAGATATATCCTCATTAAACCATGCTATCCATATTGACTATCATCTAGTATTCCCTATTATTCCACGAATCATCTTGTTATCCCATTCTTATCAATTATTCATCCATCATGAACACTCATGAGCCATATTAACCATCATTATCTGTATATTATATATTGATGTTATTCACTGGTTATGAACGGTTGTGAATATCCAACCATATTGTCTATATATTACCAAAGAATATACTAAATATATTATCCATATGATGGTGAGATATTATCCATATTATTCTCCATATGGTCCATATCAATATATTATCATTATCCACACAATATCCTATATTATATAATGGTTATTGTGAATAGAGGTTACTGAATATATACATATATATCATATTAACCATTAATGATTAATTCATGGTTATTGTGAATCAATATGATCCATATATATACATATATATATATATGAACCATGAATCATCTCCATTGGAGCCATCGCAGGTCCAGGGACCAGATCCCTACGTCGACAAGCCATGACACAGGAGTCGAGTCGAGGCTTTCCTAAAATGGGGGATCTCCATAAAATCATGGGAAGCAATACTAAAAGTAGAAAAATCGTCTATAAGTTTGGATGATTTGGGAGTGTATACTTCCATGGCTTAGGAAACCTCCATTCATGGCTGATTTTTGGCCAAACTTATGGGATACGATTGCAGCTTATAGATGCGCACATGTGGGACATATCATGGAATATCAACAAGCTGCAGGTGGGTTGTTTCAAGCATGTTCACATTTTCTACCCCCCAAATGCGACAATTCTCCACAGCCGGCATATTTGTTGGGTGTTTCCATTGGTGGCAGGAGATTCAGTTGAGCCTTCAAAGCGGCTTAGCATCTCTGGTGTTGGTGGCCGGCACATTGGCATTGCATTTGGCACCGGGAGGTGCGATGGGAGGTGACCAAGGGAATGTTCCTCCTCCTCGCCATGACCATCAAGCACCAACATGGTCAACACATGCCAATACAACTGTAAAGTATAAACCACGAGATCAGTGGGCGAACTCCCCCATGACTATACAACTATTTACCATTGATCATTCACAATTACAAGGACAGCATTCTTCAATGGAGATGTTTTACCATCAGCTAATAATCATGGCGAATGGGATATATCAACATGGCAAATCATATCAGCCACCACCATCAGCCCTGGCTGTTTCTATGTGGAGCTTTTGGGATCGGATTCATCACAGCTGGTAGGTTCCGTGATGCTGGGATGGGCCGTCAGCCTGCTTTTGGCCTGGCGCTGCTGGGAGGTCCCGAGCTGTTAGTGCAATGGATCAATTGAGGGCATCTAATTATATGTATATCTCTCTCTCTATACATATATATATACATAAGATAGCCATGAATACATACATACATTACATTGCATTATTGCATTACATTGCATTACATTGCATTACATTGCGTTACATTGCATTACATTGCATTACATTGCATTACATTGCATTACATTGCATTACATTGCATTACATTGCATTACATTGCATTACATTGCATTA
>Ga0126342_10015305_pt1 | contig 13458 bp, 13 predicted proteins | sample Cyp1metagenome_FD_92528 | JGI IMG/M metagenome (GOLD analysis project Ga0126342, IMG submission 92528) | Coral microbial communities from Lord Howe Island, Old Settlement Bay, Australia - Cyphastrea 1 metagenome | ecosystem: Host-associated > Invertebrates > Cnidaria > Coral ...
GGCAAGGTACATGAACGTTAATATCCCCCCCCACCCCACCCATGCCCAGTGACGTAGCAGCAGCGTAGCATCCACGTATGTAGGCAAGGTACATGAATGTTAATATCCCCCCCCACCCCACCCAACCCCCTTTTGCTAAAATATGTATTTCGGTCCACGGCCGTCTATGCGCCGGGTACCCACTACATAGCCATAAATCCCATTACTTGTCATATTTGATGGTTAAAACATGTTAAAACCCATATAGCATCATTTGATGGTTATAGTGGATAAATGGGCCATGGCTTCCATAGCTAAGGTTAGCAGAGGCTAGATCAAGTTCTTCTCACTATAAATCGATAATGTGGGTAATTAAAACAATAATAAACCATCCCCCAGTCATCACCATAAATAGGTGGTATACACCATTCCCAAATGGGTGGTTTATGGCATTGTTTTAACCACATGAATCATTCTCCCCAAAATCATTCTCTATAATTGGCAAATTGTCTATCAATTGGTCATTCTCTATACCCAAATGCTCCATGGTGCTGGAATATTTACCTACATTTACCCCTTTTTTTGGGGCCCAGTTTTGTAGGTTCATATTCCAGTTATTCCAGCACCATGGAGCATCTGGGATAGCTACCCTCTGGTAAACTAACATAACTATGGAAAATCACCATTTTTCATGGGACAATTCACTATTTCTATGGCCATTTTCCATAGCTTTTTGTTGGTTTACCGGAGGCGATTCATTACCCATGACTTGCGAAATCCCCAATGATTTCGGGCCAACCTCCGCTGCCCAGGCTTCGTCTGAGCCGCCTGGATCGCTGGGAAATGCCCGACGCTTCGCAGGGAAAATATGGGGAAAAATACGGGACACCAAGAAAACACATGGGAAAACATGGGAAATATAGAGGAAACATCATGATTTTTTGGAAGATCCAACATCCCCTATAAAAAACAAGGGGAAGGTATTGGAAAATGTGGGAAAAGCCTGAGAAGATCCATGGGAAAATCCCTGGACTTAGATGCTGAATGATGCTAAGTCAAAATCATGACAAAATGAGTCAAAATGAACCCCATGACAAAAAGACGCTTGCACATCTTTGTTATCATGAAACCCTGGATTAGAAAGCATAAGAACATCGTCTGGTTGGTGGTTTCAGCCCCTTCTGAAAAAATATGAGTGCGTCAATTGGGATCATGAAATTCCCAATCTATGGAAAGTCATAAAATTCATGTCCCAAAGCACCAACCAGATCATTTGTTGCGAAAAATCTATAGTCCCTTCCCAACATCACCCAGAAACGCCATGGATCTGCCAGGGTGTAATTCGCCTGCCGGAGCCGCGGCCATGTCCAACAAGTCATCCTCCTGGAGAGTTTTCATCCTAAGGGATGCCCATCCCACCATTGTTGGGATAAATGACCATCATTTACCAGGAAAATGATCACATATATCAACTTAACTAGGGGTTATCCACCATATTAATCTGGGAAAAACATATTAGTAATATTTCACGAACGCTTGAAATGTGAAAAACTATCTTGGGGATGATTCCCCGAATCTTAACCATGATTATAGTGAGGGAGAACAGTGAGGTCCTTATAATCTATCCAGATTATTGGATGATCATTGGATATCATAGATACATATATATATGGGTATATTAACATCATTGGGGAATGACAACATCCCCTTGGGAAAATACTCCAACTGCTCCAAATCCAGGCGTTTTTTGGGGTAAAGCTGGAGGTGTTTCATCATAGCATTTTGTCTGATCATCCAATATCAAGGTCATTAAAGGGTCCAAATGTGTCCAGAATCTGAATATACCCTCTGGTAAACTAACATAGCTATTGAAAATGGCCATTTATAGTGGATTTACCCATTAAAAATAATGATTTTCCATAGCTATGTTAGTTTACCAGAGGGTAGATATTGCATCAATTTCTCCTGACATCTCCACCACCAACTGCAACTCAAGTGGTTCAACCCAAGTGTCTTGGCTTTTTTTGGTCAATCTTGGACTGCAAAAAATGACAAATTCTGAGCTGGTGAACGTAGATAATCCCATCGATACCAAAAGACAATATAGTTAGGATTAGTTTCTACCCATCCAAGATTGACCTAGGCTTTATATCTCTGGCAATAAGTCATTTTTAGTCTTGGCCTTGCATGCTGAAGCAGCGGCTGATGGAAAAGAACCTCGACTTGAGAACAGCTTTCCATCACTATGGCCATGACAAACACCATCTGGGATCATTTGGGCATAGCAAGGTGATTTCTATGGTTTATGGTGTACATATATATATAATATATATATATATATATATGGTCTATATTATATATATATCATATATATATACATATATATATATATCGAAGTAGGTTATAAACCAACAAACATCACTGGGGGGGGCACCAACTTATTAGAGACCAGTAAGTAAGTCCAAAACCGTGCAAAAGCCTGGGATCAACTCGCTGGGATCATGTCCCATATGAGGATTGAGGACGGCAGCATCCACTTCCAGCATTACCGAATCATTCAAGGCCCCATGATTCAACAGGCATTAGGCTGCAGCTTGCAGCAGATTGGACATGTTTAGCAAACTGTATATTCTTGCAGAAGAAATGCCTTCTGGTAAACTAACATAACCATAGCAAATCATCCGTTTTAACAGGCAAATCAACTACAAATGGCCAGTTACAATAGCAAACTGTTAGTTTACCAGAGGGTATCAGTGAAGAAAATGCCATGTTGATCATGTTGGAAGGCCTCCATGCGGAAAGCCTCCATTACCCCATGGTACCCGCAGGTTGATCGTTATCCCCAATGAACATGGCATTCATGGCATTTGAGAGCTATTTATATATGTATAATTATATATATATATATATGTATATATATGTATATATATATATGTATAATTATATATATACACCACATGTTCAGTTCCATTAATCCCTACATTTTTTCACAGAATAAAACCACAATGATCACAATGTACAGTACCTACAGTACCACTGTACCGCCCTTTTGAAACCATCCTTGAAGCCCTTGAATGCTTCCAACAATCAACATCTGAAGATGTTGATTGTATCCCAGTAATGTCCCAATATCATTCAATATCCATTGAATCACATTATCTGGTTGGTGGTTGAGCCACCCCTCTGAAAAATATGAAAGTCAGTTGGGATGATGACATTCCCAATATATGGAAAAATAAAATTAATGTTCCAAACCACCAACCAGTTATGCTCTACCGAGTCAGCCCTGGGCTTTCCAGACTCTCTGGTTCTGCAGCTGGTTCGCATGGCTTCAACACGTCATGGCCCTGCGGGGTCACGGGGTCAGCTTCATCACTGCTGGGTGATGGAAGAATGATGTAACGGATATAAAGCATGTATATATCATATACATATTATAATCTGTAGATGTAGATAAGTATATATATATATTATATCACATCACATAAAATATGCATTAATGTAGGCGAGACATGGTTTTTCGCTTGGCTGCCCAGCAAGAACCAAACGAAAAGACTGGAACATTGGACGAAACTGCTGGACAGTTGAAGCACCAGTCTTTCATGGTCGATGGGTATCCCTAAAAAAGTAAACTGAATATTTGGAGCAAACTGCAGGCCAAATCCTCCAAAATATCTATGCATTTAATATGATTTAATCATCTATGTGAGTAGAAAAAAGAGCAATTCACTCATCTGGGGATTGGTCAAAACCCTATCCCCCTTCTGTTCACATCAAAATAGCTGGTAAATGGATGTTCATCCAATAAACTGTATCTATAGGTATTGATCCATAGCCATCTGAATAGTGAAGCCTTATTGGACTCCAGCGCCGTGCTTCGCAGAGTAAGTCGATTACACAAAGCGCATCAGTTGACACAGTTGACACAAGCAACAACACGGCACTGGAATCATCTCGGTTATCCATGGTATTTCCATGGTTAATGTCAACCCCGGATTAGTAAACGGTTTATTAATTGGGGGGGGTACTCCTCCAATAGTCATTATTTGATACTTAAATGGTACCCACCCAATTAAACAGCCTAGGGGTTTATTAATCCAGGGTTGACATTATTCATGGTTATGCCAGGTATAACTGGGCAATTTCACCCCACTTAAACTATCTTAAACTCGCACCAGTTACAAATTTCTCGTGGCGTATCCAAAGTGGCCTCAATGACACCGGTCAGCATCGGTGTATGACTCTTTTCAAATAAATCATCTATCATCAACTATCATCAACTGGTACTCTGTTTCGGCATCCCACATTCTTGGACGCACTGTGCTGAGTGTTCTTGATCGTCAGCCACCCTAAAGGCACCTCTCATCACTGGAGGTAACTCCAGGATCCGCCCATTGGAAACCACTTCACCACCAGACATAGTTGCGAAACTCCTGCGATCCCTTCAAGTAGAGGGCAACTTTGCCGCATCTGCAGAAAGGTCTCCCGGCATTTGGCGCTCATGCTGTTGCCCTTCAACGGTTGGGCGAAACATCACCATGATCTTTCCATACAGGAAGGGCCCCCTAGTTGCAAGTTGGTTTATAAGCCTATCTAATAGTCTAACTATATATTATATAACATTATATAACTACATATATAGCTATAATGTTATATATAACTATAACTATATATTATTATTTTATTGTATATATATATGAGTACATATGATTACATATGATTACATGTGATTACATATGATTATATATCAATATTATATATCATTATATATTATTATATATCAATATTATATATCATTATATATTATTAAATATCATTATATATTATTATATATCATTAAGTATCATTATATTATATTATTATATATCATTATATACCATTATATATGGTAGTATGGTAGATGTATCATGATGTGTCCACCATAAATCCAAAAAAATCGCCTCCGAAGTCAGTCACCAACACCCAACCCCGGTCCTCTGTGAAGTTGATTTTGTCATCCAGTTTCTTGTCACTGTTCAAAGAAATCAACTGTGCCGATACCTCGGCAAAAGTCGCTGGGAGGGACAATGATAGGACTCGAGCTGCTCTGAAAGTTTCAATCACCCCTCAATCTCAGGCCGTATCTTGATGGTTCCTCCAATTTCATAAGCCTGGTATTCACTCCAAATCCTACCAGCAGTAATAGAACATCTGTTTGCTTATAGATATATAACCAATTCATGGTTCATGGATACTAAGCATCATTTACCGAATCTTTCAGATATTTGCATCTACATGTTATAAACAGTTTAAACTGAGGTCGCTGTCAAAAATCTACCAAAATCCACCAGCTTAAGGCTTACTGAGCTCCTGGCTTGCCCCAGCAACGCCTGAGGGCTTCAACTCATCATGATTTGTGGAAGCCACCGCCCATGTAGTTCCATGAGTTGTCGATTGATTTAGCCATTGATTGAGCAATTCTAAACCATGACAACCTTTAATTACCATGATTTAGATTGCTTTCTTAGCCATTCATGACAACCTCCTATTTAGCCATTGTTTTAATACGGTGTTTTGCCGATCGCAAGTTGTGTCAGATTACCCATCAAAGGGTATCCTCTGACAGACACAACTTGCTAAGGAAAAAAAACACACCATTAAAACAACAGGTAAATACCCTCTGGTTATGACTAACATAGCCATGGAAAATCCCTCATAAATGGGAAATCATCTATTTCTATGGGCCATCTATACCATGGCTCCGTTAGTCATACCCAGAGGGTAAATAAATCATCAATGGGATATCTAAAACCAGCTGGTTCAGATTTAGATGATTTTAGATGGCACATTTCTATACATTTCTAGTTCTCAACATCGGCTGGAGCTTGAGAGGGATGATTCATGATGATTCTAGATGACTCTACTTCTCGTGTCCTGCCTCTTCGGCCAGTTTACCTATGAAGCACGGTAATTTTTCTTGGCAAACTGTGAGTCATTACTGGAGTTTATCAGAAATGTCAGAAATGTCGATGCGTTTTTCCACCAAATGATTTACCTTTGAAACATGGTGATGATGTTACGCCATGGTACGCCAGATGATACTCCCAGATGATACCCAGATGCTACGCCATGGTACGCTTCATCAACTGAAGCCCAGCTGCCTCGACTTTGGCTCCCACCATGGCTTGTGTGGCCACTTGAACCGTGAGCGCATCCATCTTTCCTCCCAGGGAGGACTGGGATAGCACCTGTTTTTCGAGCAGCTCAACCTGAGCGCGAGAATCCACATCAACATCAACAACCACCCATTCTGCCAACAAATGGGGATCAAAAGCTATGAACTTCCCTTCCACCCATCTCCGAATACGTGTGTATCATTCAATTTCATCCAATACTTGGTGATGTATCACATGAAATCCCCAGTCATATCCCATTAAATCAGCATTTCATGTTATTTCATGGGTTAATCTAACTACTCTAACTTACTTGACCATGGCGCCCATCGTGTATGGGTCAAGTCACTGGGTTCCCATGACGGTATGGGTGGTCCCCTGACTTTTTCCATGGCCTCTATGGGAGATGAGGCTTCCCCATCCCGAAAACCATGGGAACATGGAGGTTTTAATGGGAAAACCATAGGAAAACCATAGGAAAATGGAGGTTTACCCTCTGGTAAACGTTTACGAAAAACGAACTGGAAAGATACCCACCATAGCTGGGATTTGCTGGGATTTGCTGGGTAAATCCACGACATTTCGACTGGGGCATGGCTTCGGCATGTCGCTTTTTGTATGTAAAAACCAGGCCGGTAGTCCGCTTGGAGTTCACATCTAGGTGCCATCTGAGTGCCGCACCTGGCTGCTGATTCCAGACAATGCAGCTGCCTGTGTGGGCAGAGTGCTGAGCTTCTCCTGTACGTCTGCCTGAAGTCCATTGAAGTCCGTGGTCCCATGATCACGGCAAAATGTTCGCGAACCCCGAAATGGGATAGTACAATGGGGGGCCCCCAAGATAGCTAAGTTATGCTAAGTTGGTTTACAATGAATAGGGTTTATGGTAATTATAATTATAGTTAGATGTATAAACCAACTTATAACTAAGTAAACCCCACATTTTATAGGGGATTCAGCCAACAAAATATAAGGATCATGCTGGGGGTTGGTGAAACATGATGAAAAACCATCAGCCGGTTGGGCTACAAAGAATAGTAATGGAGATTTTCCAGCAACAAAAAAACGAAGAATCATGAAGATATGACTACAGAGTAGTGGGGAATAATGGGCATATCTAATCTCAACTGACCGCAACAAACTCACAGGCGACAGGCTTGGCTTGGCTGAGAGTTCAGGCTTATGGCTGATCTTTGCGACCCTGCCATTTTTTGAGATAACGAATGATAGGAAGAGAGGATGGTGAATGCATGTGGAACCCCCTTAATAGTTTAATAGTTGAATAATGTTGAATAATCATCAGAGGATGCCAAACTGCGCCAACATGTCTCAACAAATCTAACCTGATTTGCGATGCCTGGTGCAGTTGCTTTTGTGTTGGGCCCCCATGCCAAAGTGGTGCTTCTTTCCTTCTTCTCCTGGGGATTTTTGTCACTGTCGATGGCATCACTCGAACAGGGAGAATGACCGCTGATTCACCAATGGTGATATAGGGAGTATGTAGTTCAGACAAACCCTTGTTGGACGCCAAGGAAAAAATAAGTCTCCGCGGCTATATAAACAATGTCATGAAAAACTATCACCCAACTTTGACACCATGGAAGTGGATGGGATTTTCCATGACTCTAGTAACTCTAGTAACTCTAGTAGGCATCACCAGCACAGATGCTCCCCAAATGGTAAAACCAAACCATTGGCGTTTGGCTGACAGGCTGACATTTACTATCCAGAATCCAATGGCTCATCCCCTTACGATTGGTTCAAACTCACCCTTGGCTCTTCATGATACGGTGAAAGAAATCCTGCACCACCAACCAGATGGTTGAAACATGTTGAAACCCTATAAATAATGGGATAAACTGGGATGTTTATCACCTATCAACTGGTGCAAGATTTCGCTGTCCCGCTGTCCTGTTCAAGCCATTTGGCTTGCTCCTCCATCTTGACCAGTACTTTGCTGATCTGGTCACAGCCAGTGCCAACAGGCCATGTTTCAGATCTGGATTTCAAGGGATTCATGGGGATGAAAATACGGCTTCTCTGATTCTTGGGAATCCTACTGAGTAATCCCATCCCAGTATTTGAGATTTACAGCCCAATGGAAATCCGATGGAACCGTTGATCTATTCATTTTATTTCAGGTCGACCACCAAATTTCTCTGGGGGGAACCTCGCTGGATCCCCCAGCAGCACCTGGGCTTTCACAACGGCCAGTTCATCGTGGATTCCCTTCACCTCCTTTTGCACCTGAAGTTTCCGAGGAGCAAGACCTATGGGAGACATCGGCATACCCCCGTGGACATAGGACAGCTGAGATTCTCGCAGCAGGGTATTCATTTTCTAGAAAGCAGCATGGCTCTGCCACAATGTTTTTGCCGCAGTGACTTCGCTGGCGCCTCAATTGCCAGGTGCTTAGTCTTCTTGTCGAGATCTTGAAGTTCGCGGCGCTGATCTGCAGCTTCCTCGGCTGCAAATCATTGGGTTTTCGTATCATTTTCGAGTGACAGAAAAAAGGGAGAAATTGAAGGAAAAACATTGCAAAACCATGCTGGTTGGTGGTTTTAAGCATCTTGAAACATATGAGTTCATCAGTTGGGATGATTATTCCCAATATATGGAAAGCCATAAAATTCATGTTCCAAACCACCAACCAGAACATGATGAGTCAACCATGAGTCAACTCTGAATGAGAATCTGAGCCTGAAATAGTCCTCATTTACATATTGACTTACCATAGACATCCAACCCGTCCACCCCGGACACCACATGGGATGTGTTCCCTGTGGGTCCTTGGCAGCAAGCTCGGCTTTCATCATGACATCATTCTTGACACCAAGCACTTGGTGTTTCCTGAGTCATGGGGCTACCCCAAGCGAGCATTGGATGGTTTATTTCATGGAAAATCCATCTATAAATGGATGATTTGGGGGTACCCCATTTCAGGAAACCTCCATAATATGACTTTGGGAGCTCGAAACACATGGTGATTTTCTCAAAGTTATTCCGCCAAGTTGTGTTGTACCTTAAGGAAAAACCATCAGTTGCAGGGTCGCATTGAGAAAAATAAACAGTGAGCGGGGTAATCAGGAGGTGATGTCTTCAAGCATCTTTCAACGTGCGATAACATGCATGCCTTTTGTCGGAAAGCAATTTATGGTGCATCTGGAAGTCACTTGTCATTTTCAAAAAGGAGCATCAGCAGCATGATTTCGCAAGACTGAAAGCTTCATGGAGAACAACTCCAGTCGACCCAGTCAAAACTCAGCTTCACCTTCTCTCCCTACACAAATCTATAGCCGAGTGTGTGTGTTTTTTTTATCGTCCACTGGTCAGGCCATCAGCATGGTGAAACCAGCCCAGCTGAGATGGGAACACATCGAAGAAGCCTGACCTGGGCATCTGGGCGTCTTTCTGAAACGATCCCCAGACATTTGTGAAGGTGTTGATCATGCAGTACTCAAACAGACAATGCAAAAGTTGGAAAAAAACCATTTTAAATGGGAAAGTTCATGAAAATTCACCAATCTAAGATTAGTCAAACAATGCACAAGTTGGAAAAAGACAAACTTTCAATGGGAATTTTACTAATCTAAGATTGGTCTTCTAAATGTGGAATTGTCTCACAGGATAGATTACTATCCGGGCTATCCCTGGACAATGCTGGCTTCTGGGGCTTCTAGGAAGTCATGTTTTCAAGAGGAACCATCAGCTCTGCCGAATTGCCGTTCAAGACGTAGCGTTTTCATCCCATTTATGGAAGTCTGTGCACTTGATCAGCTGACACCCCTGTGAAACTGGTATACAATGCTCTCCAAGAAAATCAACTCGAGAAGGCACCGCTGCTTTTCTCAAAGACACCCCATCCCTCCAACCCTATATCCTCCAACCCAGTTCCATCCAATCCCCGTGCTGAAAAATTCCACCGATGTCTTCTCCCTATGTTTAACCCCCACATCTCCATCCGTGGAAACGTCTGGGAAATTCCCAGATCACCATGGAAATTGTTGCTTAACTTCGATCCGCAGAAAGCTACAGTTCTGGGCAAGATTCGGCAGTTCTTTGGATAATTTATATAAGATAACAAACCCGTATATCATCAAACCATGATGGTTTGAAGATGGGATTATATGATTTGGGTCAAAACAAATTGCTTGGATGCTTAAACCAATAAATTCATCCATATGTAATATTTACATAATATTACATATACGAACAAATATTTATATAAGATCATCCTATTTCTTTGCGGCTTTTCATGAGGAAAGTACCCAACCAAACCTGAGGAAACGGGCACTCTCCATCCTCCAGCGATGCTCGTGACCGCTTCCGCCATGTGTTCTGCCTCGCAACTGCTTTTTTTTCTCTTTGAGGCTCCACCCTGGAATTTCCGATGCTGGTTTCAAGATGCTGGGATTACCCTCTGGTTATTCAACATAGCCATGGAAAATGGCCCATAGAAATAGATGGTTTACCTATTAAACATTAAACATGGTGATTTTCCATGGCTATGTTAAATAACCAGATGGTATACAATGAAACTTTTCCGGCAGGGATATCAATGATATCAGAATCAATCCATGGCTTCTCTGAATTTTTTCAATGATAAGCCAACAGTTCTTTGAGCCACCCCATAAGCTCTTGCTATGGTTGAATGGGATATCAGTGTGAACCTTTTTTGGGAAGTAACCAACTTGATATGATTTGGGATTACTCTGGTTATTTAACATAGCCATGGAAAATGGTTTACCTGTTAAAAATGGTGATTTTCCATGGCTATGTTAAATAACCAGATGGTAATACAGTTGATGGCAGTTTTGCTAACCGCCACGGAGATTTGTCCCCAACAACAACGGTTGGCATATCAGCTGTGAAAAAAGGGTGGAAATCACCACATATCACAGTGCGATACAGTTCAAACGAAGTCACACATAGGGTATCTCTTGATTTTCAGGCTATGTTTCTGATTCAGGATTTAATCCCGTGTTGTGTCACCGTTTCGAGGGCTCAATATGGCCCAACAAGAAGGTAACCATGTTAGAAAGCTGCACCGCACCCTTTGTGCGAAGACTGGACAATGAACAACCCCATCTTCTAGCACAATTAGATTCTTTTAGATTCTTTTAGATTCTTTTAGATTCTTTTAGTTCTTCTGTCTTTTTGCCAGCGCCAGTCCACAGTACTCAGATTGTTGGAAAGCTAGCTCTGGTCCATCTGCTGTGTATTCCAGCGTGAAGGTTACGTGCAACACTCAACTCTGTTATTTCCATACGAAGTTCGCTCCAAGCGGAAAGCTCGTGTGATTTTTGCTGTGTCTTAAATCCCCTCTGAATTACGGCACAAGCTCAACCCCAATCGCTTCTTTCATCTAACTTGGGATTGAATAATTTTTCCGCATGAAACCTGCAGCGAATCTTTCCCAGCACCCCGCGAGCCTGCACACGGCCAGCAAAGGAAGCCTCCTGCGGCCGGGCATCACTCGGTATGGTGGTACAAAGTGGGTAAACCATCCATGTTGGGGGGATTGATAAGCTTGGTCATGTGTTTATCAAACCTAAAACATGTGTTCAAGGGTGTTCTCACAGTATTTTTCACCATCCATTTGTTGTGGGATAGATGATCTGCTAGATGCTAAGACCTATAGGTATAAAATGGTATAAATAGCATTGTTTTCGAGCCATGGCGCGATGGCCATCTGTGAAGTCAAAATATCTTGTTGAAGCCTGGCGATCGATGCGACGTCTGCTGGTGAACTCTCCTATCCTCGGTGACATGTGACATGTTGAGCCTCCTGCTTTGTTTCATTGAGAAATCCTGAATCCCGAGGGTCAAAGAAATTCCCTGTGGAATTATGGAATATCATCGAATATCATATATCATGAAGCACGAGATTCCATGACGTGCTCAGATTGATTGAACGGTGGAGAGTTCCATCAGGGTCCAGGATGGTCCATGCCATGTCCTTGTTCATCTTGTCAAAGAGCTTCAAGATGTCGGTCTTATTTGCAGGAACTTCCATGCTGTTCAGAATCTGCGTTACCTGAGGTCTTGCTTGGCCTTGTTGTCTGTTACTTACTCCGACTTCGATTACAGGGAAATTACTTGAAATGAAAAGTGAATTGACTCCCACTTCAAGCAAATTTTCAAGATGAAATGTGACACTCTGAGAAATTCACCGGAAGCCGGAGGAAAAGTCATAGAAGGGGTGGGAGAAACTTATCTATTGACACAGCTGTGGAGTGGTCCCGGCAACCAACCGACCAGGACAAATGAGCATACCCCCTGAACGCATCCGTTTCCTTCTACTGGAGTCGTGTAAATTAATACTTAGAAACGCCTGGATGGCTGCCATGTGCCTTGAGGCCTTGAATACAAGTCAATACATATCATATATCAGAGTTAACACCCCCAGTTCCAAATGTTTGGCCGAAAGCGGTTTCGCCGTTCCAAACTTCCTACCTCTTCCTACTCAACACCGGATGAAATTTCTCCAATCATGATGTGTTTCATCCCATGGCCATCATCCATGGCCAAGGGACAAACCCTTCCTGCACCGCCGCTTCCAATTCCTTGCGGTTGATGAAGCCTGGGAAGCTCCTAGCGCCCACGGCGCAAAAAACGGCCGAAACCAACGGTGGCCGCGGCGCGGAAAGCCGAGTGGTTTCACTCCCAACGTCCTCTTGCAACCGACAAAAGAATCGGAATTGGCAAATGATCAATCCTCACTTATTAGATCATTGATTTGTACATAAAGGATAAATCACTAATTAATTTGTATTAATATGTATTAGTCATTAATGATTCTAATATTATATAATTGTGTTGTATTATTAGACTACACTATACAACACAAGAAAATGCTTCAACTGAGGCATCCCAAAAGTCCCAAACAGCCATGGCAGTTTATCACCATATATATTTACATAATTCTATTTATATATATATATCATCATATACAGTATTTACGTCTATTTACCTACAAAACTGGCTCATTTATGGGGTACATTACATACCCTCTGGTAAACATACAAAAAACGATGGAAAATCACCATAGCTATAGTGGGTAAATCAACTATATATTTCTATGGCCATTTTCAATAGCTCTTTGTATGTTTACGCGCAAACACCCCGATTCGCCCACACCCCTTCTATGCTGTACACTTGGGGATATCAAACGTTAGACTTTACATTCAATTGGGAAGATCAACCAGGGTATTTAGGGAATATAATTTTCCCACCCCCGTTAAACTTCTACATTCATTGAAGATCTTCAATAAGGGTTTATTTCTCCCACCCCCGTTAAACTTCTACATTCATTGAAGATCTTCAATAA
>Ga0126342_10015306_pt1 | contig 13457 bp, 11 predicted proteins | sample Cyp1metagenome_FD_92528 | JGI IMG/M metagenome (GOLD analysis project Ga0126342, IMG submission 92528) | Coral microbial communities from Lord Howe Island, Old Settlement Bay, Australia - Cyphastrea 1 metagenome | ecosystem: Host-associated > Invertebrates > Cnidaria > Coral ...
CTTCTCACATCTTCTGAGCTCTTCTCACATCTACTCAGCTGATCTCAGCTCTTGTCAGCTCGTCTCACCTCATCTCAGCTCTTCTCAGCGCACTCTCAAATCATCTCACCTTTTCTCTGGCCCGAAACCTGCTCCAAAAACGGATCTCGGCGCCAAAGCAAGCAGCCCCTATGCTTTCCGCGAAGCAGATTTGACACAGAGAAGCTTTTACACACAGCAAGCTTTTGCACGGAGTTAGGGAAGCTTTTATTCACAGCCAGCTTTTACACAAGCAAGCTTTTGTACACAGCAAGTTTTTACCCAAAAAATCTTTTACACACAGAAGCTTTTACACAGAGAAGCTTCTACACACAGCAAGCTTTGACACAAAGAAGCTCCTACACAGAAAAGCTTTTACTCACAGAAAGCTTTTACACAAAGAAGCCTTTACACAGCTTTTACACACAGAAGCCTTTACACAGCTTTTACCCACAGCAAGCCTTCACGCAGAGAAGCTTTTACACACAGAAAGCTTTAACAGTAACACAGCAAAGCTTTTACACCCAGCAAGCTTTTACACAGAGAAGCTTTTACACAGAGAAGCCCTTTCACAGAGAAGCCCTTACACAGAGAAGCATTTTCACAGAGAAGCTTTTACATGCTTTTACACACAGCAAACTTTTACACAGAGGAGCTTTTACAAACAGCAAACTTTTACGCACAGAAGCTTTTACACAGAAAGCTTTTACACAGAGAAGCCCGTTCACAGAGAAGCCCTTACACAGAGAAGCATTTACACAGAGAAGCTTTTACACACAGCAAACTTTTCCACACAGAAGCTTTTACCAGCAGCCAGCTTTTACACAGAGAAGCTTTTTCACAGAAAAGCATTTACACTGAGAAGCTTTCACAGAGAGAAGATTTTAATTACACACAGCAAGCTTTTAAACTGAGAAAATCGGTTGACAAATCACTATCGCAGCCTTGATGCAGCCACACTAATACGATTTACGATGTCCAGCTGCAGAAGACAATAGTATTACGCACGCAGCCGCGGCGCCAAGCAACCTTGGCGCAGCCGTTACAATGCGATTCGCAAAGACTGATTTGCAAAACACAATAGAACGATGTTTTGATAGTGGCGATGTTGTGAAAGTGGTGATATTGTGACAGTGGTGATGCTGTGACAGTGGTGATATTGGTGGTGGTGATTTGTGATAGTGGTGATGTTGTCATAGTGGTGATGTTGTAATAGTGGTGATGTTGTAATAGTGGTGATGTTGCAATAGTAGTGATAGTGATTTCTAATTATCCGTTGCACGGAAGTTAGACTTTCAAACTTCCTTTGACAAGCCACTAGAAACGAGGTCATTCCATGTATCTAGCATGATGATGTCGCTAGCATAAGTCTCTGACAAAGACTAAACAAGCACAAAGAAGCTGCTTCAAGCTGCTTTACAATCTTCAACAAGACAACTGTCCACAACTTAAGGTGGCAATCTGCTGTTGCCTGAGGAAATTGGAGCAGAGTTGGCTTGTCCAAAGATTTCAGCTTTCTCGAAGCTCACTGGCCCATGCTCCAGTGACTCGTTCACCTCCAGTGCAGAATGTGTGCATCAAGCAAACACATTGCAAACACATTGCCCTCAAATGCATTGGATGATCCTGGTGATTTGCTACGTACATTTTTTGTCAATCGTGCTCATATACTCCATGCAGCATGATGGAGACCTGCATACATTGACATGTGCATGACGCTGTGTAAGCGATCGTGTTGGTGATCTTAACCTTCCTTGAACTTGCACAGTGGATTCAACACTGCTGTTGGGGCCAAAAAAACAAGAAATGATGTTACAGGAATTGTGAATTCATCGTCACTTTCAACATCTTGACCTCGCAGCCCCTGGCAAATTACATTAAATGCAGACTTCACAATCTTCACACTGAATCAGAATCAACATGAATCAACCCACTGCCAGTATTCAGCAAAAACTTCATCTACCTGTGCCAACATCTTTTCCCGCAAGCCCAGGAGATCAGATCGGTTGTAGGTCGTCCGCCTTGGCCACATCAACATCATGACTAATTCGTGATGGCAGTGATGGTAGTGATGGTAGTGCTGAGAGATGTACGCGAAGAGCACAGGAGCTGGTGAGTACTGCAGACAAGCCATTTTGAAACCTGCAGAGCAGGGAGAACATGGGAGAACTTCATTAGATCTGCAAGTAGGCACAGTGCGAACTGAATCACAACTGGGAAACAAGCTTTTCGCTATAATACCAAACTGGATGAACGTGAATCAGGCATGATCAGTCCGTCCTGAAAGGACTGTTTGCGCTTTGCCACAACAACTCAAGCATCGCTCATCCACATTCAGCACGGTTTGGCCATCTGCCTTCCAGGTCATGTTTCAAGATCTTCAACATGTAAAAAAGCATATAATCGCCGTGAGAGGTGCCTCACAAGGTGGCGAAGAAGCTCGGTTTTTCCGATTCTTGGTGCCTGGAGGCACTGCGAAAAATCAGGCCCAATCAAAGAAGCAACCAGCTCCCAACTTACGAGTCTTGTGCTTTCTGTTACGTTCCACGAGGTCAGCAAGGGTGAATCATTCGGGCATATATGGCATATATATGCATATATTTTCTATTTTGTGGGCTATCATAGGCTATCAAATGGTCTCACTCGTCATGTGTATCCGTGTATCCACATCCATGGAACATCATGGAACAAGGCACCTCGCGCTTTATCCACCGTCTCGTCCTGCACAAGTCAAACTGGCACATGAATGTGTGCTAAGCTGCTAAGATTGCTAAGTCACCTTGTAGCCCATCAAGGCAATCTTGGCCCGATCTTGATCGTCTTGAATGTCCAGCCTTGAAACCAGGGATAGAACAAGACTGATGGTGTGAATCCGAATTCAGGTCCATTGCTATGCTATATTCTCATAATATTCTCATAATTTCTCATATTTGTTCTCATCTGCTGAGTCTGAAAGAATCTAAATACCACATGAAATTCAAGCAGTTTCAAGCACACCTTTACACCTTCCTGGGCTGCAAACGCCGAAGCAGCTCTCTCACATTGGACCTTAGAATGTCGTCAAGAGTCCTCAAAGATCCCGTTCGCGAAGAAGCCACGACATGATGGATACAAATCAATTTAAGGCAAACAGGCATCAACATCAACATACATCAACATCAACATACATCAATTGAGCTGTGTCTAAAAGGTCTTGTTTTTCTGAAGGCGCTAAGGGAATGCTTACGCGGCAGCTTACGCGCTGCTTACGCGCCCGAGTTTTAGCTTACGCGCGGGAATAGCTTACGCTGATGCTTACGCACCCCAGGGTTTTGCTTACGCGAGGTCCTTAGTCTCAGTGATTCTCCCGTGATTCTGTATGTTTTCCTGAGGACTTAGTACCGTACCATGGTCCAAATCACGGTGCTCAAATGCTCCAGGCTGTTCGCCACATGTTGCGAAGACTCCTGCCTTGAAGCACCGGATATGACAGCGGAGTCTAAAGAGGGCCTAAAGAGGGCTTTATTGGCACTTGAAGGTGCTAGTACGGTGCTATTTGAATGACGACGACACCTTCAAAGAAAGATGGTTAGAGGCTGGCAGAAAATCACGCTGAGACTGCAGCACTATAGCCAGCTGCTTGGCGACTGCTTTGATCTCTACCTGCAACCAAACTGTTAGGCGGTGGCACAAATTACCAAAAAAATGTGTGGCCCTGGTTCAGTCACAACCAAAGCTGATGTGCATGGTTTATTGCTGGGGATCACATTTCAGTAGTCATGGTTTGCTGCACCTCCTGGCTGTTGCGGTCTCGTCTTCTTAGCTTTCCTTGCATTGAAAACGGAGAGTGGGCTGTCACCACATGCTGAACTGCCAAATTTACGTTCAGGTATATCATGGATGTTAATGGTAATTATGGATAAAGCATGATAAAATCAAAATAAACTCCGCTGCTTTCCAAGTAATGTTGAAATGCTCTCAGCTCGCATCAACCTTCATCATTTATCTTAGCATCATCTCCGCTGGCCCTGCAAGCACATACTTGGCGCCAGACCAACTTCCTCGACTTCAGATGTCACCTAGCTTAGCAAAGTTTACCAAAGTAGCATCAATCTACTGCAATCGCTGAAGGTAAAACCAGTAGACAGTTACTTTCCGCACAAGAAATCAAAATCGCATTCATGCCAATCCTGGAGACAGGCAAACACACAGTATTGGGTAGCTAACTCCGTGCACTAGGGTACAGAATCAAAGCAAATACAATGTGATTGCATACAGATGCTTGACAAGCACACAAGGTAACTGCTACTCACTAGAGCGTAGATCAGAATGCCAAAGTATTTGTTCTCTGCGAAGTCTTTGATTCTGGGCCTGCCTATCAGTACCAATTCAAAATCTGCAATTTCTGCAAAACCAGCATCCACACTAATAAGCCCGGAGGTTCTTGAATCCCCATAGACATCCATAGACCCAAAAGACCTGTCTGACCAAGTCTTCAGTTTGAGCTTGGGATGCACCTGTCGTGTCAGTGGTACAGAAAAGCATGTGACAAATGTAAATTGGACAGTGCTTCATGTGCTTTGGATGGCATTGGATGACATTCATTGACATTCCATTTGCATCTCAAGAGCATCGCAAGGAAAGCACGGCAGGTGCGCAAATGCTTTCTTCGAGCGACCGCCGGTATTCACCTAACCCAGATGTCCACCCACAACCAAATGGCAGTGTGTCAAAACCTTGTACCCCTGGTGAACATCAAGATAGCTGGTAAATGGATGTTCATCCCACTAAAAATGGTAGGTATTGACCCATACCCAAATAGGTTCTCTGAAAAGCTCTGAGGCAACAACGCTCGGACTGCATGAACTCATCGACCTGTCCCAAAGTTCAAGGTCCAAAGACCAGCGCGTTCCATATGGATCGATATGGCTTATCCCATAGGATCCATGTATGGTATATATGCTAACATTGGGGGTATATTGATGGTAAATGTTACCATATATAGCATACATGGATCCTATGGGTATGGCTCAAATCAAACCAATGGAGACAAAATGTGTGCTATTTGCAGCTCAAATGTCCAGGGCTCTCCAAGAAACTCATGCCTTTTGTCGTACTTGGGCAGCTTCTTTTAACCTAGCTCAATGTCCAAAGTGGAAGCTGGGGCCACTGAAGATGCTGAAGTCATTTTCTCTGAGGGAAGTGCTCCTCCTGATATGCTGTTCGCACCTTGCAGAAAGGAAATTCAAGCATGTAAATTAATGTAGACAGCAAATGCATGCAAATGCCTTAAAGGTGGTGAGTTATGACTCATGACTCATGACTCTTGGGCAACGTCACAGCCAAAAAAAATAGACACACTCTCCCACTCTGTTTTCTTTCACAACACCAGGCTGCACAACTCTCAGGCTTGGGTCCCATTGCGCCTCCTGCAGCATGGCGGCATTGTGAGCTGCCACTGTGTTGGTGGCAGTTTGAAAGTGCTCTTTCATGTCGCTCATCATCCTTCGCAAAGGCAACTCCACTCACTTGAAGGGTGGATTCATGGGGATAGACATTCGTTCCTGATTTGAGAAGCGAGGCTTCACGAAAATCTCAACCATCTCACCATTCTTGCAAATCTAATTTCGAAACACTTAGAAGGTTGCGATAGTCAAGCCTTTGACCTTGCAAGTCTTCTGATGTTGCATAGATCGGCCGGAAGGTGACTTTTATCTGGGATGCAAAAAGATATGACAATAAGTGAACCACCATCAACCTCCATCTGTCCTGTCAACTGTCTGCTGCAATGCAGTCACATTGTTGTTAGTCTCCAAGGTGAAGTTGTTTACCTGCCAAGATGAACTGCAGAATGATCATGAATGATCCATACGGGCTTGTAAAATCTAGTACCCCCAAAATGTTAATCATCAGTGTTCCACATTCAACGGCCATGTTGAATCATTCGATCCATTCTGGGATATCCATGGGTATCCTCATTTTCAGGACTCACCAACGGCTGCAGGATCTATCAGGGCCTCCTCCTGCACCATCTGCAGCTGGGCGATGCTGGCCTGCGTGGCAATACGTTGCAATAGGCGTCTGCAAATCACATCGAGGCAGCCAGCCGCGTAACCGCGTAACCGCGTCGCCGCGTAGCCTTGTCATGCTTCATGGAGGCAAACTCCGTGCTCATGCTGGTGACCTAAGTTTCGGTGGGCATGTCGTATCATTTCGTGAGGTCTGGTACAGCAATACTCAAACATGCCCAAATCATCTTAAACATCTTAAACCTTAAGAAATGATGGCGCTATTGTTCTAAGGCAGCCACAACCTCATTAGTGCGGGAGAGATCATGCATCACCTTCGCTAGGCCTTGCGCCGTGACAAATGGGCGATTCGAAAGGCAACACACTTCCTCTCCATCGATGATCTGTGTGCCGATTGTGGTGGTGACAAGGAGGAAACTCTGCAAACCAAGATCATAAAATATCATAAACTATCATGAATCATGACTCCATTTTCAGATCTCAGCAAGCTTCACACATAGCTTCAGATACAGTTTCTCCGCTGTCTATTTTACTATTTTTATTTCAGAAAGCCTCTAAATGCCCAGTGGTAGCAGATGCACCCTTCAGCAGGTGGGCCTGTTTCTTCGCCCCACAGGTCATCACTCAGTTTGTTGTATCTGTTCTCCAAATTCACAAGCTTCACCTGCATCACACGCCGGTCTAGAGTCTAGGTCATGACATGTTGATCATTTTGCATAATTTTGCCAGTGATCTGAGCAAACCGTTCAAAAATGATCGAATATGTTGCAGATTCTTCAAACTTTGCTGAACAACAAGGTGCTGATCCGTGATGATTTCGTCTACTAGGTCAAGAAATGCCTGACAAACAAAGCCACACCTCTAGGTCAGTTTTGAAAACATTGAGCATCTTGTTCTGCTGGCCAAGTCGTTTGTCTGTATCAGCTCTCAGCCTCACTTACACCGACTTACACATTCTAGGTCATTGTCATTGTCAGGCTTGCTCTGGGTCGGTAGTGCTTATGCATCTTCAATGTCTTTGTTAGTTTTGTTTGGTGTGCAACTTATGACGAAATTACAGCATTGGTGCATCTTGTAGTGCCATTGATACTTCATGATACTTCATTTGTTGCTGGTTGGGACATTTCACATGTCGTGATATTTTATCATACCTGAGAACTGGGCGAGTCGCCAATGTCCTGGACGCGACCTGCGAACATGTTACAAGATGTTACGAGATGTTTCAAATAGGATCTGTCTGGCCCTGGGATCCTTCCACATCCTTCCACCACCACGATACCACAATATGCCACAGAAATCGCTGTTTGAAACCCGAACATCTCGCATCATCTCGCACATCTCACCTAGCTCCCCCACAACTCGATCAACAGTTCGTTGGGCCCCTTGGACGTATGCATCCATGCCTCAGTTCACGAAATGACTCACTCCACAGGAGACCACAGGAGACCAACGAGACCTAGGAAGTCCACGTCGGGTTATCGGAGGCACTGCCCAACATCTACATGATCTGAATGCACTGGTTGTGTGCTTTGTATTGCTGAGCCCTGAGGCGTTCCAATTCATACCGGAAAACGTCGAGGTCCTACGGGCAGCCAAAGCATACAGCCGACTAACATGGACTCAATGCAAGGCGCGCAGCTGCAACTTGTTGCAGGGCTTTGATGTTTTCTTTCTCGCGCGGTTGGTCACAGGGCGTCACTATGACTGCTCCATTGAGCCACCACGTCCCACTCTTTGGCGTGCAATGCTGTGGATCGAACCTGCACAGCTCCACGCTCCGGCTTTCATGTGGAGCATTGACATCATATGACATCAACTGTTGACATCATTGACTTTTTTCTCCCTCAACTGTTCTACACTTCTGACTCGCCTCTCGCAAGCAGTGGTGTTTTAGCACGGGATCCAAAACAACCTGCGGGTTTGCAAGGGTGGGTGATAGTGGGTGCCATTTACAAGCAAGCAATGCAATCAACCTAAAATATCATAAAGCCTTAATATAAAGCGAGACAGAAGCCTTTTCATTCAAGTTGGAACCCACAAGCATTGTTGCACACAAGCACCTGCCTGAAGGATGTTGTCCAAAACAGAAGTCCTGTGAGCAGTTGCACTTGGATTACCTGCCACGGACTGCTGCTGATGGCGACATGCTCGTAAGAACCGATGGTTATGGAAGAATGCAGAGACGGGGAGTATAATGGCACAAGAAGGCACAACAAGGTATATTATAACTCCATAACATAACATTGTACGAGTATCACTATAGATGTATTACATTGTATTACAACATGGTTCTATTTATATTGCAACTAATGACTATTAATAGAATATTAATAGTGCATCCTATTGCAGTCATATGCAGTAATAATGTTGCAATTACCAACGATTACCAAAGCCAACGTAGAGAATCGTAGAGACCACAACTGCACTTTGTTTTCATCATGGGCCGCCGTGGGCCGCCCTACCTCGAATTGGGTTCAAGGACGGGCCCTGGTTGATCTCCACAAGCCAAGGGCGCATCCATTTGTCAATCAAAACATCTGCACCCAAGACTTCGAAAGACAAGGGGCCTGCCAAGATCAAAGCTCAAACAAGAGGCTCAAACGGCTCAAACAGCTCAAACGGCTCAGACATCCACAATACATCACAAAACTCATCAGCCATCACATCTTGGCTGTGAATCGTTGCACAAGGACTGAAAGATCTGAAAGGGATTGAAAGGGGATGAATTTGGCAAAGTCTGTCGCTTCAACCCTGCCTTCGTCTTGGGAAGTCTCTGAAAAGCGACTTAAAAATGGACCGATGCAAGCCTGCCAGAAGGATCACATTCACTTCCAACACTGCGCAGCTCTTGAATCAACTTGGACCCAGCCTGGAACATCTCGATGACACATGGCCAAACGGTATCTGAGTGCTGCCATGCCGTACTGCTTAACCCATCAACGTCTTTGAAAACATCAAGGGTTGAGTGGACATGCCGAGCTGGATCAGGATCTGCGGCATCATACGTGCGCGGATGCAATCTACAAATGAAGTTCCTGCGAGCCAAGGCTAAAGCAATGCGAGAATCCTTGTCTGCAAACAGCAGAAGGAGAATATAGATTCGTAGCGTCATCTTCCGACCTTTGTCATCCAATAAAACATCTGACACTTCTTGTTGTGCCACGAACAGTGGCTGCTCTTGCGCTGGCAAACTCAGCCAGGCTTTGTGGCAGGCTTCAACTCCCAAGTGGACACTCACTCCCTCGTTGCGTTCACAATGTGTATGCTTCAGGAAAAAGAGGCTGGTGCGGGCATTCAGATCAGTGGTATTGAAGGCTTTGAGTGCTTCAGGGGAAAGGAATGTTGTTGGCGCCCAACCACTTGCACCAGAGCTTTTTAAGTGCAACGCCAGCAGTCTCTTGTCGCCCAGGTCTTGGAAGATATTAAATTTTCGACGCTCGATGACGGCGCGGTGCTTCGGATCCACGTCAGTGTCAGGCTCCACGCGCAGAGATGGTGGTCCGGTACCACGTGCTCGGTATGCACCAAAGATGGCCAGTTCCCCAGGTCTTCCAAAATTCAAGCCCCGTTTGGCCAGCAAGGTCGGCAACGAGGGAGCATTGGAATGGAAAGCCAGATGATTTGCTTCTTTCAGTGCCAAACAAGCTGCATGATCACAACATACCTTGCGAGGAGCGAAGTACAAATCATGAACAAAATCAATCCAGCCGATCTAGCCATATCGAATTTACTGATTTTTCATAGGTCTACACCGCTGGTCGACAGCCACAACAACCAAAGACATACAAAGACTGCAAATCATTGACAATAAGACATGAGAAGACAAGAGAATAAGTCTCTCAATGATGTGATCGGTCACCAATCATGGAGTCTCTTGCCCCATGCCACGTTGCGGTGAAACATGCCATCCATCCTTTCTGACCGCACAACTCGTCATGCCCCAGGAGCCTTGGATTTGAGCCCATTGCAGAACTCGTCATGCTGGACCAACGCCACGTGGTACGATTTGGAGAGACTGAGCATACTCCATCTCTGATAGTTCAGTCCCTGTTGATGGTTTTATATCCCAGTGAAGCTTTACAAAATCCCTATCAATTCCCTATAAATCATATATGAAATACGTATATTAATTCTTTGGATATCACATATTACACCATCCCTGTAAAATCCGTAAATTCTCATATTAATCCCATTGTATGACTGAGTTATTCTGATCAACAGTCCGCCTTCAAATTGGAACCTGTCCAGACCTGTCCTGCTTCATGCAGCTCAAGGAGTCTGTTGCGGTGGCTTGCCACTGCCTGGTCCACGGAGTTACCTTCTGGTAATCAAAGGTAACCATGGGGAAATCCCGCCATCCCCTATAAATGGCTGTTTAAGTGAAGAAATCATCGAAGTAAATGGGGAATCAATGGGAACTATCGATTGCCATGTTTGATTACCCAGAAGGTACACCGGTCAGAAAGTTGTGGAGAAAGTGTCAGGTAGAAAGTGTCACACTTGTGACGAGTTCTGAAAAGTGCAAAAGATCAGATTTCGCTGGGCTTCGTGCTTTCTTTCCGAATCGTACTTTGACAATTCGGCTTTGAAGTTCTCGATGTTTGCAACCTATCAAGCAAGACACAGCAATGGCCTCACTCAGACTGACAGTACGGTAGAGATTGTTCAAGAAAGACTTGCACTTTTCTGATTCACCAAACACGTCCATTTTGAGACATCTTCGAAGGGTAAACGTAGTGCACCTGCTGTTCAACTTTGCCAGCAGTAAGCCTTAGTAATTTGAAATGCTGGACCCTAGCTTTCCACCAATCATGAAAGTCTCTCCAAGCTCCTTGTGCCATTCTGCCAGGCAGCAACAAGTCCGAGATGTGGCTTGATTTTAGCTGAAGATCTTCCTCCAAAGCATCGCTCTAACAAGCGTCATGAGATCAAAAAGGTATCAGAAGTGCAAATTGAACGCAAATTGATGGGATCCAATGGATAGAGAAAGTGCAAAAACCAGCAGAAACCTCGATCTTCACCACCTCTTTCTCCAAAGCCTTGGTTTTGCAGAGTGTGTGTGGGTGGGTGGGTCCATTGCTAGACCAATTCTGACTCATGCCCATGTCAATCATATCATCATGTCGATCATGATCTATAATTACTTGGTGAAAATATGTTCAAAATGTTCAAATACCCAGGCGACAGTGCAATGATCAAGATGACCGTCAGATGACAATTTGCCAAGTGCATCCAAGTGCTGCAACATTGTCAGGAAGCCTGAAACCTTTTCTGAAAACCTGACGAAAAACTGACGAAGGGGTTCCAGGCGGCAGTTCTGCGAACGGTGGGCGCGAAGATGTCGAGACAATGCCTTGGAGTGTGCGGAGATGTGCGGAGTGTGGTTTCTTCCATGGAGGATTCTTCCAATCTTCATAAAAGTAGGCTCCACACTGTCTTAGTCTGACCTTCCAGGGACATTCAATGCGCATCAATGCATTTTCATGCATTTTCAATCTTCAACATCCTTCAACATCCTTCAACATCCTTCAACCCTGAAGCATCCCATCTCAAGTACTGCAATTCCAAGTGCTCACCGGTGCCCACTTCTGCAGTTTCTCTGCCTCCAGAGACGCCATCTGCACCTCATGCTCACTCTGCGTGATGCTCCCTGGCAAAGGCGTGAAGCCTCATGGGAACATCAAAGATATAAACAACATTGAACAACCCAACAAATATCAACAAATCAGGTATCCAAATTATCCAAAGACTCATGGAACATGGAACGCTTAAAAGTCACCCACGGATGTTGATCCACTGAGATCCTCACTGGGTACTTGAGCTGCCTCTGCGAGCAACTTTTCATAGTCCTGGGGTCCCAAATGGTACCAAAAAAATCCAGAAAAATCAAAATGTGCACATCTGAGATCTGCTGAGTCGATCTGCAGAAAAAGTTTGAAAACACCACAAGAAACTCTCCAGTCTCTCCAGGTCAGTTGCCACAAGATCCCGGCCACTGGTTCCACATCCAGGGAGGCGAGGTCCAAACCTACTAGAATGTGTTCGTCTACCACACAGGCTGAGTTCATGAAGAATGAAACCGCATGAAACCGCAACAATCAAAGTGTTGACCTTCCAATTTAGATCAATTTAGCCTAGGAGCTTTGGCGTGTCTGTCCAGTTGACTCATCTGCCATCCCCGTCTCGTCCGGCTCTTCCGGCTGCATGAAGTGCTTTGGTGTTGATGCTTGCATTCTGCTAGGTGGGCACGCACATGGTCGACCGCAGTAATCAAGACAATCGTGCGCTTCATGGATTGGAACAGCTCCCAAATGATCAAACTCTATAGAGGAATCTTCTGGGTTTTCCTGTTTTGCATGACAAGCTGTACTAAAGAAGCAATGCGATGGTACCTCTTCAACCAACATTGTCTTGCCGAGTGTTTGTGCTTGCAGCTTGGATGTGTTTTGACTTTCAGAGCTGCAAAAAAAACTGCACTCTGCCAAACCCAGACATGGCATTCAAACCCTCACAGCGCGCATCTGTTGTCATGTTGCTTATTTGATTTAGATTATATTTCGCATATTTACTCATATTTACCCAAGATGCAAATTTCAGACGGGAAAAAGTTTCACGCTCCTTTGCCATTGCATTTGGGCAAGAGTCTTGGCAGTAAATCCGTTGGCAACCACTTCTTGTGCCATCCCATGTCATACCCGCTACGTCCCACGTCGCACTGTTGTGCTTTTCTCATTTTTCTCTGCAAAATCCAATCGATCCTTCAACCATCTGTCTTGATCCTCCTGCTCAGCAGGCCACTCCCAATAGTTCACCTGAAAGAGGGAACAGCACCAGACAACTGCCCAAAAATGATGACCCCAAACAGGTGATGTTGGTTGATGTTTCTCGATGTGGCGCATAGACGTAGCCACGATATGCCAAGGTTAGCGGATAGCAAGACTGGTCGGCAAAACCGGCAATTTCTCTCATGTTTCCTCATCCATTTGCTGATTCCTTTCACTCAAAAATGCAAAAAAGGATCAGCAAGTGATCTGCTTTGCCCACCCATTTGGGGGATATCAAAAACAACTCTCAATGGTTTAAACATGTTTAAACTTTAAACTTGTTTAAACATGTTCCCCGCAACCCCTTAGTTCGCCCACACTCAGAATTCACATCACGAATTGCAATCGATTAGGAAGATCAACAAGGGTATTAGGGTTATAAATGTCCACCCCCGTTGAACTTTACATTCAATTAGGAAGATCAACAAGGGTATTTGTTATAAATGTCCACCCCCGTTGAACTTTACATTCAATTAGGAAGATTAACAAGGGTATTTGTTATAAATGTCCACCCCCGTTGAACTTTACATTCAATTAGGAAGATCAACAAGGGTATTTGTTATAAATGTCCACCCCCGTTGAACTTTACATTCAATTAGGAAGATCA
>Ga0126342_10015307_pt1 | contig 13457 bp, 20 predicted proteins | sample Cyp1metagenome_FD_92528 | JGI IMG/M metagenome (GOLD analysis project Ga0126342, IMG submission 92528) | Coral microbial communities from Lord Howe Island, Old Settlement Bay, Australia - Cyphastrea 1 metagenome | ecosystem: Host-associated > Invertebrates > Cnidaria > Coral ...
ATGTCAGATAGAATGCCAGAAGATATGCCAGATAGAATGCCAGAAGATATGCCAGATAGAATGCCAGAAGATATGCCAGATAAAATGCCAGAAGATATGCCAGATAGAATGCCAGAAGATTTGCCAGTAACAAAACGTATAAATGTCATGGTGGGGATAACTCGAAGTAAAGTAATTTTTGTTTAGAGTCAAGATATGTCAAGATTACACATGTTAACCTAGGGTTTGAACTGAGACCCAAATCAAATAGAAAAAACGGCCACAAGGGCGACTTCCAGTATATGGATATGAGACGTAGATTAACTTGCAAGAATGCAATCTACCCTTTTCTGATTGTGGAAGCCAATGGATTTCACCTCCAAAAAGTTGTGGATATTCCATGGAATGCCACAACTACTGAGAATGGTATAGAATGGTCAAAACCTAGGAAGTGAACAAACAAAGAGCACATATCCTGGATATTCCTTTCTTTCTTGTGGAGCGTGGACATACAAATCGGAGGTTGCAAAGCTGGAAGCACGTTAAGGTCTTCAGCCAATTCCCGAACCAACCAGAACAGTAACTGCTGCAAATGCCAAAACGAAGCTGAACTGCTGGCAAGTTGCATACTGCGAGTCATTCATTGGAGGAATCCCATCGACCTTGGTGATGCAAGTGATGCTCAACCAGCGAATCAAACGAATGACAAGGAATTCACATGCAACTAGCTACCCAAAGCACCCACTGGTAGCCAGGCGACCCGGTAGCTGTAATCGTTCATGAGCTCTTTCTGTAGCAATTGTGATGTCTCTGTGAAGGACATCATTCGAAGGGTGTACCAGCCCCTTCTGTTGAATTTGAGCCGATGAATCTATTGAAAGGCAAGGATAATGAACATCAATGTGCAAAACAATGCGGCTTTCGCAGATTCGCTAGAATGTGACTACTGCTCTGCACTACGAATTCCACAAGTTTAAGTTTAGCATTCTCCCTCTCCTGCTGTCCTAGATTCAAACTAAACCTAAGCACGTGCACATGCTCTGTGAATGCACAACGACTTTCTGCAAAGAACAACTCGAGAACTTGCAGTTTTTGAAGCTCCCGTCGCGACCCAGACTGGACCTCTCACAAGCTTACTTCAAAACAGGAATTGGAATCGGAGATCATTACAGCACTCCCATCATATATAGTTCACCATCATTTTCCCCATAAATATGGCCATGCATTGGGGGATGCACAATAATAAACCATGCCCAATTGTCAACCATGAAAGGGGGTGATTTTGTTGATTGCCCCAAGTAGGGCTATATACCCAACTGTTGCAACCACACGCAACCACTACTATTAGGGATGGTGACTATGACTCCATCTGTTCAGACATACAATATATTCAGCATCCCTAATGGCTGGCATCATAGGTTATCAAGCCACTGTCTCGGATCATACCAACATATACCTAATTTTATTGAATCTGGGGTGGGTAACCATATTATATTTACCACACCCAATAACATCTAATAACAAACTCTATATATAAACATGTTTTTTTGCCGGGGCTTCTCAGAAGGTTTGCCCTATATAAAAATTGGAATGACAAAGAGGAACTATATCGAACTATATATGTATTCAATTAAATTTATATATAGTTCTACTTCCAGCTGCGCCACGGGCCTGGTCGCAGCCGCTGCCGTGCTTGCAAGAGCAGCTCTTCGGGTGCTTCGACGGAGCACAGGACGTGTTGCAGCACCGCCACATCGAAGCAGCCCTGGAGATTGCAAACAAGCTGCGCTTGGCGTAGCTACAGGGGAAGCTTTATAGGATACCCTGGTTTTAAAAGATCTTGGAAACAATTGTGGGTTTCCTGTTGTTCTTCTGTTAGACGATGTTTGTGAAAATTGGAATTGGTGGAGTTAAGAATAATGTCAACTGAAACCAGGTTTGATGGTTTGAATATCTAGTCTAGGGCTAGGGGGCAAAAGCTTATGACCTTTCTATTTCCACATTGAATCCACATCATGTTGGGCAAATAGTTTCACCTCACCCCCTTCCTGAGGATCAAGCATTGTAATTGGCAGCCGCGCATGAGATGATCAAATGGAACCAACAACAAACATGTAAAACTTTCTTCAACCGCATTATTCTTCGTGCAAATATCGAAAATGCTCACATTATTGGCAACATAATCATCACCAAACATCTTCCAAACAGAAACCAACTAACTCTGTGGACATTTTGATACATCAGAGAGGAGAAAAAAAAAAGGTCTGGAACTGTTTTGGAATTATTGTTTTAACCGTTTTGGTTTTTTTGGGTGGATCTGCTATTCTGCCCATTTTCCTTGCTATATTTGCAAGATTTTGGAGCTGGGAGCTGCTATTTTCAACTGTATTTGCAACATTTTGGAGTTCAAACCTTTCAGATTGTCCATCGCGTTTGCAACATTTTGGCGCTCAAACTTTTCATGTTGCATGGTATTTTGCGACTAGGGTTCATTTAAGTTAGTTTACGGTTGTTTCAGGATTTATTTTGGGTTGTTTTTAGGGTTGGTTTAGGTTCAAGAAGCGAAGAAGCAGGGAAAAGCAGAAAAAACAAAAAGCAGAGAAAGAGTGGGGAAGCAGGCAGACAAAGAAGCAAAGAGGCAGAGAAGCAGAAAAGTGTAGAAGCAAAGAAGCGAAGAAGCAAAGAAGCAGAAGAGTGGAACAGTAGAGAAGCAAAGAAGCAAAGAACCATCAAAGCAGAGAAACAGAAATACCAAAAAAATGCACAAAACGCAAAACATAATTCGCAAAACAATTAGCCCTCCAAAAATGAACCCCCAAATGATTGCCAAAATATGTTTTCCAGGATTTTTCAGATGGTGAACAAGCAGCTGCAACACAATCTCTTATATACATATTGCATCTATCCATTTTGGGTTCATTCTTGTTTCAATTGCCGCACTACGAAAGGTAAAGAAAAAATCATCCCAATCACGACCCAATAGTCAAATAGTATTTAAATGTATTTAGTATACTAATCCCCAGAAAAGATCGAAAGGTAACTCATCACTATTTCAACCGGATTTTACCAACTCCATATTTCTTTTTGGGGGGGTTGCTGCATTTGTTTGGCCCGAAAAAAAAAGGCCCACCTCAGTGCGCTCCAGGTGGCCGACGACCTCACCTCGCAGCTGCCAACGCTGGAGCTCGCGCTGGATGGAGACCCAGTACTGCCTGGGGATGGTGGGATTGGGGTGTGATGTAACGGATACCCTCTGGTTATGACTAACATAGCCATGGAAAATCACCATTTTTAATAGGTAAACCATCTATAAATGGGCCATTTCCCATGGCTATGTTAAATAACCAGAGGGTATCATAAAAAATCTATTGGGGATGAAGATGGGTGAAATTATTGAAATTATCCATGGGGTATAATGTGTGGGAAATTATTTACAATAACATTGGGGGATGGAGATACGGGATGCAACCTTGGGATAAGAGAAGCATTGACACTCATGGGATGTTCTTCATAAGATTCATGGTTTGAATATATCATATCAACTCCATAGAAGTTGACAACAACGGATACATCTGGTGCAAGTTCCATTGCAAGGTTTGACCACCGTTGGGAAAGGCATATAAGTTTCAAGACAACCGGGGCGTTAGGAAAATCCCAAATTATCCTAATCGGGTAGATTATCCAAAATAGCCCAGACTAAACCACTAGACAAAATCAAACCCCGAAACATGCCGTGGTAGGGAACCCACCATAATACAGTAATGTAATATACCATAATATACGTCTAAGTTCATCAAAATATCCAAACATGGTGAGTTCCCCGCAGTACGAACTGCAGCTGTTTACAGCTGGCACTCAACCAGATCCAAGAGTCTGATTGGGCTCGACCGCAACCACCTGGTGGACACCCCCCACTGGCACACATTGTAAGCCCCTTTCGGGATAGCGTCCACGTCTTTGTGGCTGAATATCCCCCATTTAAAAAGGAACTTATGTATATAAATATATGTAATCACTACTCTTTTAAGGAGGCGGGGCGTACCCAAATTGCAAGACACAATTTAGACGTTTTTGAGGGAGGTGGTCCTGTTAAATGTTGGAAATATATTTTTTTAAACAACGTCTTATTTGCAAGATTTCATTTTAGTAGGTCCCCTTACTTTTTACGGGAGTTCATTTATTTTCTTAAAAACACAGGGGGTCGTTCAATATTGTCCATTGCATTTTTGAAAAACATGTAAGAAAATGAAAAAATGTAAAACAATAGTGTGAAGGTCTGCAAATAGCTGCAGAATTGCAGAAAATCATAAATGCAATCTGGAAGTGTGTAGGTCCCCAATTGCCTGGTATTTCCAATACATTCTACACTTTTTCATCATTTCCACATGTAATACAGAGGTATAGAAGGTATATTATTACTTGCAAATTACTGAAAAAGCCTTGAACTTCAAATAAATGTAAAATTAGATGTTGAAGGTCTTCAAATTTGCCTCCTGCCTATGAGAAAGCAATTGAGCACAGGTGTAAAAATCATGTAAACATCTCATACCGATACCTAAGGTCCATGTTTCCTTGCAGAACTTGTTCAACATAGATGATACAAGTAAGATCAAGATCAACCCATGTAACCATCCTACACCTAAGGTCCATATTCACTTGCAGAAATTAGTTGTTTTCATTGCGTGTAGGGATCCATATCCTTTTCATATCCTTACATGTTCACATCGTTCTATGTCACGCAGCGTAGAGATTTATCATGATTTCAACTCAGTCTTGAGGATTAACATCCCAGAACCAAAATGACCGTGTGGGAACTTTCAAAATATAGGCTGACCAGACCAGGTTTAGTTATTATCATAATATATTATGTGCGACTACAAGAATAGGCCCCCCCTAATATATCCACCACCTATGTGGGAGCCGTTTCTGCACCATATTACCCGGAGGCATCACTGTCCAGAATGAAACTTTCGGTGCCTCCAAGTCCACACCTGTGAATCCATGTCGGATGTAGCGCAGGTCTCTGCCTGGAGAAAACGCAGGTGGAACCATGTGGGAAACATATCCACTGTTGTAAAACAAATCATTGCAAAAGAAATGATGGACTACTGTACATACTTTAATGTACAAGAACATATCTCCATCACAACCCCCAGATATTTAAATTTACAGTATTTTAAAGTAATTATTCAATTTAATATTCTATGATGGCATGCATACATGAAAACAAATGAAATATCCTGCAGCGAGGATTGATCCAACATTCTCAGCTTGTCTCAGAGTCTCAGCAGTCCGTTTTTCATCTCGCCGGGAACTTGGCATCACGCCCCGCTCAGTTGGCACTTCAAACAGTTACGGGCGACTTCGCAAGCTGATTGTGTGACGCAGACTTTGATGCGACCATAAGGACTCCAATCAGTTTAAGGCTTGCGGATACCCAGCTTCCTGGGCGGTGAGCTAAATCAAGATCCATGTCAAAATTGGATTCATCACCATTCATCGTATTATAGTATGTTACATCGTATTGATTTTGTTGGCAACATATCAGAAGCAGGAATCAAGGAGTTCCAAGCCGGTTCCAAGCCACCAACCTGGGAAAACACCTAAGATAGACCCTGAGAATCACCTATGTTGACGTATGTTTACAGGAACCATGCGGTCTAAAAACATGGCTAAACCAGTCCCAGTTGCTGTGGGTTCGGGAGCACACTTCACCAAACGTTCGATCTCCTCCTCCTGTCGTTCCGCTTCGTCGGGATAAAATTTGCGCAGGATTCCGTGCTCCAGCTGCAGGTAGTGCTTCTGGGCTTCCAAGTCATCTGCAGTGGACAAGGCGGCCATGTTGTACAACTGCAACCTGGGCACTGCTGTAGATTTGGATCGGGATTCATTACATTCTATATCCGTTCAACTGGTCATTTTGGCATGATTTATACTGTTGGCAATATTTTGGCATAGCATTGGCGTTGCCATATTCTGCATTATTCTGCCAAATTTTGCAAGAAGGCTGCTTCGTCCATGTTGCGTGCACATACGATGGCACATACTGGTGTGGCGAAAGACCAATCATGGCGGCGATAACACCCTTTTTGCATCAGAAAATCCTCTTCTGGTGGTGATTTTCCCGTTGCATGGTTGCTTGAGGCGTAGAGAGAAAGGTGGTATGTATAGTAGAAAATCGTGTCGGTCCGTGTGCCCCCCAAAAATATCCCCAAATCATGCATTCATTCACACCAGGGGATTGCACAATGATTCATGCATTCTTCTCCAGTTTCACTATGTTTCATGGGGTGATTGCGGCTCAAATGGCAGAGCTGCCAATCCAAATCGGTCTATGGCTCCAAATTCTAGCATAGTGGTGGCTGGGATGCTGGATATATGGCTTTGGCCCATACTACCAGCCCGTACACAGAAAATATCAAAACATAGCCAATGCAAAGGGCAAGGAACAATGCAGGATGCTCATTCAATCTGCACACCTTGGAAATACTCTCCACCAAGACCTCCAAGATTGATAAAAATGCAGGAAGCTCCGCGGAATCAGGGAGTCCCTGCTCCACATCTTCCCATAAGGCTTGGACCACCAAATGGTGACGATGACTCAGGAGGTTTTCTTCATCGGCCTGGCGGTTGCCATTCTTCATCGATCATGTATGATACCAAAGCGAGCATAGGTGAATGCATCACCACTTTTTGACAGAGTTTGTGGTCAAAATTTGTTTAAGAAAGGACACATCTAAGAAGAAACTAGTTGACATATGTTGACATCCAAGAACTCGACCTTCATCAAGGCCGCAAAACCACAACTATCCACAATACCTCATGCTCATCTCCCCCCACCTCTGATTCCCCCATCTTTCTGAAGGTATCACTGGCAGGGCTGCCGGGCTCGGGCTGCAGCTCCCGTTCCTTCCTGAAGCACCGCGCGGCATAGCTGGCCTCCGCCACCGCGTCACAGGACAGGCACTGCAGCTCCACCGAGCCCGGGCTACGGGGGCACAGGTCGGGAGCACCACAAGCCATGCAGTTGAAGCCTGAGCGATGATTGGATGGGGAGTTGATGGTGATATTGATGAGCTTTATGTGATATTGATGAGGATTACAGCAATGGTGATACAATGGGGCTTTATTTTTTATAGCGATTCAATGGTGAGTCAAAGGCTGTCTGGCTGTGCGTGTGCACAGCTCAGTCCGTTCTAGAATCCCTGAAAGGAACAAAATTGGTCGTTGGTTCTGACACCCATCCCCCAAGCTAATGCAAACCACACATCAGTTGGATTCATAATCCTATAGACATCCTACAAAAGATTAAAACAGAAAACATAATAGTAAAACCTGAAACCAACAGCTAAGTAGGCAAAGTAACTGCGCTCCACTTCCGGCAATTCCACACATCTGGGGCAGCTACAAATGAAACCCCATTTCTGGAAGGCCTGCGCACGGGCAGAGACGGCACAATAACCCTGTGGGAAGCCCATGTAGTCGATGGTCAAAGCTTCACCCTCAGCGATATCTCGGAGAGCGCGGTAGGTCTGGAGCGTGTCAATGCTGTCACTGTCCCAGGTGCCCAGAAAGCAGTTGGGCAAGCACGAGTGTTCAAACATGCTGCCCGCGAAGAGCAAGTGAATACCTGGGTGCCCCAGAAGGGAAACAACAATGATTGTCGACTGACAGTTTTGGCAAACATCGATCTTACATGCGGCATCCTTCCAGTGAGTCAAAACCATGCAACTGAAATGTTCGTCAACCGTCAACTGAGCAGTTTTGGATTAATTGCCTAAAATAATCCAAAACTATCACCAAGATACCGCGCTTTCCCTGACCAAATCGGTTGCCCCCTAAAATCTGCAGGATGTCACCCAACTCCTCCCTGGAGGTGCTCTTCTGTAGCTCTGGCTTCAAGGCACCCCAAAGGTCGTCCACGCACTCGCGGTGATCCGTTGTGGACTGCACTGGGCTTTGGAAAAGGGCGCAGATCTTCTGGAGCTTCAGCAGGGCCTTGGCATCACACCCTCCCTGGGAAGCCACCAACTGCTGCTTGCAAAGTAGAATGGCAGCGACACAGTCCATCAAGGGGCTGCGGGGGTGCAGGCAATCCTCCTGGAAATCCTCAGGTGCTGCCTCAACATCCGGATGACCATCCTTTCCATTCATCTTGGCCAGAACTGCTTGGGAGTACACCTGCTCACTGTGCTTGGCCTGCACATTCCCTTCAAAAAAGGGCCTCTCTGCTAGCACCACATCCCCAGCCCGCAGGGCACACCGAGCCACTAGGGAGCAGCCCTTGGAGCCGCCATCCGACAGCTTCAACTTGGAAGATGTTTGCTCAACTTCTCGGCGAATGTCCTCGAAGCTCCACTCCTTGTCCTTCGGCACAAGCTTCTCCGCCATGTGCCGCATCTGCGATAAGATCGATAAGACTTTCTCAGGTCGATGGAGATCTATAGAGGGGGTAAAGCAGGCCCAGTGGAACGACGGCCGGGGCAAGGGGAAACCGAGCTTTCGAGCAAAGAAGGTGTTTGACCGAGATCACATTGAAGCTGCAAACCAATGGCGAAGCACAAGTCCTGCCTAATGATCAGGTCACCATAATATCATTAACTTCCTGGTTCCGATCTGAAGATGTGACATCGGTTTGAAAATAGCGTGCCCCAAAATCTGATGGCTCATAATCATCTTCTCAAATGATCTTGGCATACCTTGCCCTTTATGGGCAACCCGTCCACTTTCAGACACATCCGCATTGATCGTGGCACCTGCACCGGCTCCAATGTCCAGGATGCGCAAGGAACTTTGCCTGGTTGGATTCATGCGGGACCAAACTTATAGGATCTTACAGGTATAGACTCAAGATGTGGATCTGATTGCCGTCCAAGCTAGTCTTGAAGTTCAGCTCATGTAATATCAATGATATTATGGGATGATATGGGTCAAAGATGGTCAAAGATGGTCAAAGGGTGTCAAAGTCATGGAGCCCGAGCCTACATCGTTAGGAGCATTACAAAGGAAGGTTCTGCTGATGGCGCTACTGAGGTGCGCCTCGCGTCTCGCGCCGCATTGGCATCACCTTGGCTTTTCTTCATGGTTCCCACAGGGATGATAATGAAGTTAGGATCCATGTTCAGTGGCTGGACTGACACCATCCAAAACATGATTTCCAATCCATCCATGCATCAATCAACTGGGCACCGTGGGATCCCTCGCAGTTAGTTAAAACCATTCTGAAACTCGTGGATCCCATAGCAATCATACCACGGGCCCCTGGGCCTGAGTCACGGAACCTCACACCAAAACAGCTAAATTTATGGATGCTCAGCTTAAAAAAAAAGTCCCATATCATAGGTACACCATCCCACACACCTAACATGAATCGCATGAATGAGACTTGGCCCTTCGAGTCTAAGCGTCTTGACCAGAACAAATGCTGCAAACCAGGTGTTGCCAGGTTGCGATATGTTCGTAGGATTTCAGGCTCGATATCGTTACCTGGTCCAACGATCAAAGCATTTCAAAGCGGATAGGATTCTTCTCAGGTTTGACCAACAGTGTCAAAATGTGTCAAACAAATCCGCTGGAGGAGCCATGCTTATTGCGGGTAGACATGCCCAGACTTCCCACCCGCTAAAGGCACCCTTGCCTGAGATGCTCCACTCTTCCTGGGATGCAACCCTTGTCTCGAAACCAGGGACTTGAGATGGGATCCAACATTATGCCGGGACATGATATGATTACCTCACACGTGAAGGCTGACACAATTAGTTCACATGCAATGGCAGGATGAAGCAGAGGACAACCACGCGATTCCCAAAGTATGGAATTCAGAAAATCCAGCTGTTAGCAAGATGGAACCTCCTGATTTTAGATAAATGTCATCAATATTCATGAATCAGTTATCTGGGGCTTCAGTGATCGGCTGCAAGGTTGGTGGTTTTAACCATCTTGAAAAATATTAATTAGTCAATGGGAAGGATTATCCCATATACTATGGAAAATAAAAAATGTTTGAAACCACCAACCAGCATACTATCACCCCCAAAAAAGGTAAGTCTCAACCATTCTCAAAAACCATCAGATCTGCCGAGTGTCCAGCGCCAACATGGCCAACGTCAGCCGTCATGGCCAGCGGTGTCATGAAACATGTGGGAATGAATGATATGTGACCATCCTGGAGAACAGGATTGAACGTGAACATAGATCAACTATGATCAACTTCAATACAAAAAATATCATTACAGCAATTACCCAGTAAACAAACACCTTATTCTAAAACGATTCTACCTACTTCAGTGACTTCAGGACAATTCGGATGATTCTGGTGTGCAGTGAAGTGTCAAATATGACTGTGCCACTTCTTGAGTTGCGCGGTTTATCACAAAACCGTGATGGAATGTGTAGTGTTCAATCCATCATGACCATGTTGAGCCATTTGTTCCAGCCCACCACTTCGAGCTGGTTCCTTGCTCCCTGAATATCCCTCACATTAATACGTACTGCTTCAATTCGTTGATATTGCGCCTTTGTGAATGCATGTTAAAGGCCGACCAATCTTTAACATACCGCACTTATCCGCACTTGAAAGAATTGGCGCACGCTACCCCAAGGCATCCACGATTCCCTTTTTCAACGCCTGATCATGTTGATCCAGCATTCCTGTTGTCAACTTGAACTGCCACAGATTCTCCAATCTCACTGTGGTGGTGGAGGTGGTGGTGCGCTTGGTGGCCTTGGTATGCCTGGTGGCGGGGGAGGCGCAGGCGGGGCCGGAACTTTGGGCCCAAGCCAAAAAGCCACGTTTTGGGCTTTGCTTCCTCCAACCCCACGAGGTACAGAGGCAGCTTTCTGCCCCAGCTGCTGCTTGGGTGGCGTCCAGAAACGCACCAAAGGGGGAGGATCCTCGTAATGTGCCGGCAACAAAAGCGGCTGACCCTGTGCTGCACGGGCATCTCGTTGCCGGCGTTGTTCTTGGGAGGTTGAAACTGCCAACATGGCAGTGGCAAAGCTTCTTGAACACCACTGTTCTGAAGCTGTGCGCAGTTCTTCCCTTTCAACCCAAGCCTCAAAGAGTCGTACCTGGTGACAAGTGGCATCCAGAATTGGAAGCCCAACTGCCAAAGAGCACTGGAACTCAGCTGTTTTGTTTGGTATGTACCACCTCGACATTTCGTCTAAGCGGCTCAGTGCTGCCTGCTGTTTGGCCCCTCTGAGTTTGCACAACTTTCCACCAAGAGCCTCTCCACCAAGCAAAAACCAACCAGCCCTGAACGACCCAACATCTTGCAGCAATGAACAGTTTATATCCCACTGCGCAGGATCCGCCAATTCCCTCAGCTGCAAAGCTGACACTTCAAAGGCCACTGGAACCACTGCATCCAGCTCACGTGCAGCTGCCTCAAGCAACTGAATTTCCAATTCAACAAAGTAGCGCCCAACCAATTGCTGAAGTTTCAAAGCCTTCTGTCCGAGTTCTTTGGTATGCCGCCTTCTCCACCAAACGCCCTTCGAATCCTCGGAGGAATCCTCAGCAGCTTCAGCCGCTAAGACTTGATCTACGGCTGCTCCGAAGTCACCCAATAGACCGTGGGGCCATGGCGCCAAGCGCTGCAATGGTTTGGGGTCGGTCATGGGGTTGGTTAAATCTGAAGCCATGGAAGGACATTTTCCCTCTACAGATACCTTCGCAAGTTCACGCCATCACACAAAGAGGAATGGTGGCACATGATGGCACACCATGCCTGTGGAATACTTGGTTCGTGTTTTGATCCCATTACCAAACCAAACTGTGTGATTCTGGGTGGGACTGAACATCGCAAATGTTTGAAACCACCAGCCAAATACGTGTCAACAACTGGGCATCTCTCATCACTTGCAGCTTCTCCACTCAGCCCACCACCCTCATCCAGTCCGCACCTGCCGCCTCGTTGTCTCAACGCCGCGGCCAGGGAGTCCCTGGTTCATCAATGGTGGTACCCAGCTTTCGTCCACCATAAACACACAGCAGACAACGTTTTTTTGAGATTGGCATGCGTCAACAGGTGGCCAAAATCCACTCCCCCTGGTGCTTCAATGCTTCAAACAGCCTGAGAAAGTGTTGCGATCCCAAGACCAAAGCAATTACACCGGCAAAGAGGCCCCAAACAGTGCGGGGGGTAGAAAGTCAATGTACCAGATGCCAGCAGCAATAGCTATGGAACAGTAACGGGTGACGCATTACCGCAACTGCGCAGCAGGAACTTGTTTTGGCACAAGAAGCAACGCTTTTTCTACATCAGGGCCTCAAACCAAAAACCTCATACCAGGACATCTAAGAGACTTTCAAAAGATCGTCAAGCAAAGACCTTCTACATAGAGGATCTTAGAAGCCCTTCATAGAAGAACTTCCTATGAACATCCCAGAAGAACTTTCACAGAAACACCAATGCAAAGCATCTTCAAGATTTTAATGCAAGGACCTCTTGAGGAGTATTTCACCCAGATCCCCACAAGATCTTTTCACAAGGACCTGTGCGAGACCATGCAAGGACCTCTTAGAGGATCTCTACAAGAGCTTCTCACAAGGTCCTGTGCAAGATCGTGCTAAGGCCTCTGACAGCATTTCACAAGGATCTCCAGAAGATCTTCTCACAAGGACTGGCGCAAGATCGTCCACTGCAAGGACCTGAGAAGATTTCACCAGGATCTCCACAAGATCTCCCCACAAGGAATTATAAAAGACCCTGATCAGGATCTTCATGCCATGACCCTAAGAGAAGCTCACAAGATCGTGATGAAAGGACCTGCTGCTGCTGGAGAGAATCTTGGAAGATCTTGATACAAGAACCTTCCAAGAGCCTCTCACAAGAGCTTTCATACAAGCACCCCTACTACGTAGCATCTCCAAGATCTTCATGCAAGGACCTCTTAGGCAGGACCTCACCAGGATCTCCACCAGATCTTCTGTTAAGGACCCGTGCAAGATCATGCAAGGACCTCTTAAGGAGGATCTCACCAGGATCTCCACAACTTCTTCTCATAAGGACCCGTGCAAGATTGTGCAAGGACCTCTTAGGGGATGTCAGCAAGATCTTCACAGGATCTTCTCATTAGGACCTGTGCTGCGCAAGGTCATGCGAGGACCTCCTAGGGTTGGCGGATCTTAGGAGGATCTTGACAAGATCTTCTCCGGAGGGGCTGTACAAAATCATTTAAGGACCTCTTACCTAGAAATCCCTAAGGCGTTTTTTTGGCCTTTTTCTAAAAAAGGCGCCTTTTTTGGAAAAAGGCAAAAAGTATCATTTTTGGGTGAATTGCAACTTTGGCGACATTTACATGCCATGTCATGTCACGCATCTCCAAGAGTGGTGTTTGCATTGCATGGCCAGCATGTTTGGTCCAAAGAAGCGTGTTTGGCACATGGACGGGAAGGTGCCACCCCCGCATCTCTGTGCGTGCGAGCTTTGACACATGACATGTCATGCATATGGGAATTTAAACATGGGACA
>Ga0126342_10015308_pt1 | contig 13457 bp, 15 predicted proteins | sample Cyp1metagenome_FD_92528 | JGI IMG/M metagenome (GOLD analysis project Ga0126342, IMG submission 92528) | Coral microbial communities from Lord Howe Island, Old Settlement Bay, Australia - Cyphastrea 1 metagenome | ecosystem: Host-associated > Invertebrates > Cnidaria > Coral ...
ACTGGGCGCCTCAGTCTGGCAGTCTGCTCTGCTATCTTCTGAGCCTTGGTCATTCCACACATGCCGCGAAAACTGTTGAAAAATGTTGATTTATGACAACAATCATTAGAAAACCATTGATGGATAACAATCATCAACATAATGTCATTTCATCTATATTTATCTGGTTGGTGGTTGACCTACCCTTCTGAAAAATATGAGTTCGTCAGTTGGGATGATTCTTCCCAATATATGGAAAAATAAAAAATGATCCAAACCACCAACCAGAGACTGTTTAGACGTTTAGACTGTTTAGACTGTTTAGACTGTTTAGATGATGCAAATCATGGATATTCATGGATATTCATGGTTGATATTGATTAGATGTGGTTAGTATTGGCTAATCAACTTATATAAATATCTTAAATGATTCTAAGCTTCGCTCTGCAGAGATACCACCAGATCAAATCCAGGGGCAATTCTTGGTGTTGGACCCTAGCGGCTTGAAACTGCTGTTGACACCTGCAGTCTGCATGGAATGCCATAGGCCCTATATGGCATGCAAAATGAGTCACTAAGCCTCGAACCGAAACTCCAAATGTTCCTCTTCCAAAAGCTCAGCATGTGTTCTCGCAGCAGAATCCTTGGCATTAATAAGGCACAGGCAGCTGAAAACTCCTGATGTGGTTGAACGTACTTTCGCTGTCAAAACCAAGATGCTTTTACTAGGTGGAAAAATGATGCGAAACACAGTCAAACTCCGCCTTTTTTCGAGTCCGAAATCTGTTTGGGTTCGGCACCAATGCATCGGCGATGATCTGGCACACATCCTGGAGGAGAGTCTCCTGCGACTTCACCAGACTTAGGATGGCGGATGGCAATTGAATGCCAACAAACAACGCTGCGTCAGGTGATCCACAGCAAAGCACCTCCTCAAAGGCCTGCAATGCGGGAGTGTGTAACGGAAGGTTGTGATCAATGTCGATGTTTGGTACAAAGATATTTTCTGTCAGCTCTTGAAGAACAGGGATATTTTGAGAAATGTCTGCGTGCGGGACAGCTGATCACAAACTAAGTGACTAAAATGAAAAAAGTCATTTGGTCTTCTGGGCGAACTTTCTGGGAAACCTCCAACAAATACTGAGCCTGGTTGGTAAATGGGTATCCCGAAAAGGGTTCTCATGACGCCTATAATAAACCAGTTCGTATAACACCCAACAAATCAACCAGTCAACCAATCAACAGAGGTAACAACCGAAACACATCAGCCTGCTGCTTCGCAGAAGAATCCAGAGGCTTGACAGAGAAGCAGTTCAAAGCACCTACAGGTCAAAAAATGTTCCAAATTGATATCAGAGCACCTGTGATTAGTTTGACTATCTAATAGTTGTGACAACATTGGATAGTAGTTGTCCCTATGCTTATGACTGCCGGGTAGAGATCTGGTGAGCTGCAACCGATCCATGACTAGCTCCGTTTTGCACTGGCTGTAAACGTATCAAATCACACTTAAGGAAGGCATTGATGCCAGATAAAACCACGTGGATTTGTTCTAAATCTATGAGTACCTGGATATACAGGTCCCATCTGGTTATTTAAGATAGCCATGGAAAATCACAATTTTTAATAGGTAAACCATCTATAAATGGGCCATTTCCCATGGCTATGTCAAATAACCAGATGGTATCTGTTATTCCAATTGCCCCACTTGGCGCTGTACCTTGTCCTTCTTCAGTCTGCCTGCAAAGAACTGATGCTCAAAGCTTAGTGTTTCTCTATAGGTAAAAAAAAAAGCATGTCATGGCATGTGTCATGTGTCACAGAAACACCTGGTGATTCAAATGGTTCAAATCTGGTAAGTTCCAGGCTTCCATCTCAGCTTCGCCTCCGCCAAAACTTGGAATATATCATTTTGATTCATTTTGTGTCCTTGTGTCGGTCTCTTGGTGCTTCTCACAAACTTCTCATGCAAATTGTGGTGTAAATCAAATATTCAGACCAAATGAAGATGTGTTGGTTTCTTATGGTTTTTCTCATGGTGTCTTGTTGATCTCCTTGAAATCTGGATATCGTTTCCAACTTTTCCAACATCGACCTGCCTCTGCCTGCGCTTGCTTTGCTTGCTCCCTCGCCGCCAAGGTATCCTGCAAGTCCTGCCACGGGATTTCACGGGATTTCACAGATGAAACATACCAAAAAAATCTTGTCAGCAGTGCTGAAAAGCGAAGAGAATCCGGATCTCGATGTCTCACAAACCGTTTCAATGTCATACAGTCATGCCCCATGCATGTCATGTCCATGTTCAAAGTCCTTCATCCCTTTCTGTGCGCAGCTGACCCCTATGACCCAACAAAAATGAGCTGCGCACCTCTACGCGTACGATTTCGGCAGCTTCTTCCTCGGCCACCTCGTTCGAAGACTTCCACGGTTGCTGTCTGATACTTTGGAATACCATGAATACCGGGTTCACCAAAATATACAAAAATAGATATAAAATCATATGCAAACAAGATGAAGTCAACTGAAGTCAGCTTCAATCTGTTGCTTTTGGGCAAACAGATTCAGACCTGCATATTGCAGGGTGTACATGAACCCTTACATTGAAACGCTAACAAATTTCAGACCCAAACAGCCTATACAGCTCAGGAGAAAGATTGTCCCTGTGAGGCTGACTTCTGTAGCCAAAACTTGTAGGTCCTTCCGCAGATCCTGCTCCTGCCATCTCAAATGACATGCGCGGAAAAGATGTTGAATGTAAATCTCAGATATCATGAATGTAAATTCTGTAAATTGGTGTAAGTTGCATATCATATTGGGACCTATTGGGACACATTGAGCAGTGAAGACTGTCATGTCATTCTGCCTGTCGGTAAATGGAAACGCGAAGTGCAGCAATTTGCCTGAGTAGAAATAGATTCCGTCATATTCCGTCCCTTTTCGACACAAATCCGCAGTTTGGAAAGGTCCATTTGCGCCGAGCTTTGCTGGGACAAGGTGGGCTAAGTTGGCGACTGCGCTGTCCTTGACTCTGAAGGTTCTGGTTCAAGGCTCAACTCTCGAATCGGTTGAAGAATCTCCTCAGCAAATAACACACAAAGCCAGCTGTACTAAAAAAATGTACTAAAAAAATGTACAAAATACATCTAAATACATCCAAACAGTGGCAAATGAGAAGACAAGAATGCTTCTTTCCGTCACAGACTCCGTCGCCCCCATAGACCCTTTCAGCTTTGATGGCAGTAGCCCTGATAATTTTGGAGGCAACATGTATTGAACTCATGACTTTAGATCGGATGACATTCACGGATGATCACAAGCACTACTAAATGATCAGCATCATGATCCAAAATGATCCAAAATGATCCAAAGTGACTATGCATACTATGCATACTATGCACTGCTATGCACTGCTATGCACTGCTATGCACTGCTATGCACTGCTATGCACTGCTATGCACTGGCACTTCACCCAGCTTCACCCATCGTTACTCTGCATCCCCATCGCCCCGCCAGTCTCCTGGTTCACTTGGACCTGGCTGGCTTGAGCGTTGCAGTGCGCCTAAGCCGGCTGAACAAAGGTGCCAAGGTGCAACTGTTCTCCTTGATGAACAAACTTCAACTTGTCCTTGGAAGAGTTTTCTTGGACCTTTTTTGGACCTTGGAAGGATTCTAATCATTGTAATCCTCAGCCTCCTCAGCCTGGCACCTGCCGCTCAAATGAAGCCCTTTTGAGCTCCTCTCTTCAGCGACGACCAGCTGACCAGTGCCGACCAGTGCTGACCAGTGCTGACAGCTGACACTCAACGTGTCCTCCAGTCGACTCTGTAGCTGCTGTCGCTCCTGTTCCCAGCAAGTTGACGCAACCTCCTCAGATCTAAGGCACCGTTGCCACCATTGCGACCGGGTTTCCCAATATGCCAAAATTAGCTTCCCAATGATGCTGAAAGTCTGGACATCCAAGCGATCCAACAACATCAGACAACATTTCACAAAGACAGGGACGCAAGAAATTGGCACAGGGGCAAACCAGGGCGAAACCCGCGCTGATTGAACAGAAAAACTCGGGGGAAAACTGCTTCGGCGAAATTAGGGGGCGAAAGAAAAAACACTGGTGGAAATAAGAAATAATGCCTAGTTGGAGGGAAACCCACGCTGATAAAAATAAAAGTTGAAAGATGCTGAAAGCACATTGCAGCACATCTCTTCTACGAACGAAAACAAATCAAACAGGCAGTCAGCTCCCCCAAGATCGAGCGCGTGTTTCACTAACAGTCGAGAAACAAGGGGTTTGGAGCCTTACATGTCGCACGCAGACAAGTCGTCGTATGTTTTTTTTTGCGATTCTCATCTATACTTGCCACTGTGCAGCACAAACGCTTCACTTGAGAGACTGTCAACTGCTACTGGGATCTTTGAGTTTTTCCATGCGGTATGAAGTCTAGATTTTCTGTACTTGGAAGCCAAAGCAAGCTTCAAGAGGCACAGGAATTACATGATATTTGGGAAAATAGTGAATATCCACAAAAAGCATACACGGTTCAACTCAAATTTCATGGGTCTTCTAGCAGTCCTGCAAATGTCGTTTTTGGCAGCTGCTTGTCGACAGCTGATTGTCGCTTTCGGCAGAGTCAAGTCTGGCACCGGCAGCACTTTGGATACTGCCCCAGCGGCTAAGCAGAAACAGCCACAATTTGGGATTCAAAAAGGCCATCAATGGGTGTCCTGATGTCTTGTGAATTGTATTTTTTTATGTTTTTCTGGTGTCACTTTTGCACATGTTTTCGCCACGCGATCGCCACACCTTTGCTCCAACTCTGCACATCTCGCCTTGGGAATCGTGTGGTGACTGGGATCAATTGTGAAATTTGCCAGGCCTGATGGGTGGATAGACAGCTCTTTAGCTCTTCTATCCTGACAGACACTGAAAAGTACGTGGACAAAGTCGATAGAGTATCTGTTTGATCACACGAGAACTTTCTTTAGACAGTGGGAGTGCTAAGTTTTTAATATTTTCAAACACAAGGGTGGTTTTGAACTTCTTTGATTTCTCTGGAGTCTGTTTTTTTTCAACCTCTTCAGAACCCCCAAACCTCCGCAATTCCTGAAGTTCCTGAGCCTGGCGTACAAATGGATCCGCTCTGACGACTTTCCGATCGATCCGATCTATCCGACTATTCTGGCTTTGATGTTTTGATCAGGCTGATAAAAATTTTGTTAAAATATTGATGAACATTGATAAATATTGATAAATATTGATAAATATTGAAAAACATTGATAAATATTGAAAAATATTGATAAACATTGATAAATATTGATCAACATTGATAAATATTGATCAATATTGATAAACATTGATAACTATTGATAAATATGGATAAATATTGATAAATATTGATAACTATTGATAAACATTGATAAACATTGATAAATATTGATAAACATTGATAAACATTGATAAATATTCAAAAATATTGGTAAACATTGAAAGATATTGATAAACATTGATAAATATTGATGTACATTGGTAAATATCGATAAATATTGATAAACATTGATAAACATTGACAAATATTGATCAACATTGATAAATATTGATAAACATTGATAAACATTGATAAACATTGATAAATATTGATAAACATTGATCAATCGTGATTAATTTTGACAAATCTTGATCAACATTAATAAATATTGATCAATATTGAAAAACATTGATAAATATTGATCAATATTGATAAATATTGATAAACATTGATAAACATTGATAAATATTGATAGACATTGATAATTATGAAAAACATTGATAATTATGATAAACATTGATAAACATTGTTAATTTTGATAAACATTGATAAATATTGAAGAGCATTGATAAACATTGATAAATACTGATAAACATTGATAAACATTGATAAATATTGATAAACATTGATAAACATTGATAAATATTCATAAATATTTAAGATAATGATGATAAGACTATGATGTTTGATACTTTTAGGACATTCACATGACAATGACATGACAATCTCCATCAGTCTCCATCAGTCTCCATGATTCCCAGCCTTGAGCGCTTTCAACTGTAACACCGCACACGTCATGGGGCATGCGGCATACTCGATGTTCACTGTGTACCAGCTGCGTGCTGTTTTCACTGTTTAAGCTGAGCAATGAAGAATTTCTTCTGTGACATACAGATTCGATCAGATTCTCTTATGGCTTCTCTAACCAATATCGAGTTTCTGCAGTGACAATACGTCAAAATCCATCTCCCAAAGTGGCACAATGGCATCAGTCCGAATCAATCCTCTGATCAACAAGCACGCACTCCTGGGTGCTGTAGAGAGCAAAACATGGCCAGCGGTGGGGTCATTGATATAGCCCACGGAGAATGCACCTGTTACCGGAGCGTGCGCCTGAGTGAAAGTTCAAGAAATGTGCTACCCATGTGCTACCCTTCGGCCTTTCTTTTTTCTTGGCTGCTTCATCATGGGTTGCGAATCATTGCGCAGCCACTACATCACACCAAATGCCGTGCACATTTGCATTGTCGAACTTGAAACTGTGTTGAAACACGGCAGATGTGCAGATTTGCTGCTTCCATCTGCTTTGTTTGCGAAAGCAATTCAAATAAAAAGTAACAAAAGCAAGATAAGCCGCAGATGCGTGCTTTTTTCCCAGGGTTTCATTGACCTAAGTTCCACAAGTGCGAACAGGAGCCACACCCACACCCTTGCCTCTGCAAGAACAATCAGGTCTTAACAAACTCGAGAGAACTCATGAACTGAACTATATGAATACACATGTTGGAGTTGGAGATGGTTCAATATCATCGCCAAGATTGCACGATATATGCTGATGTGGCAGTCCGAAAGTGTCTTAGAACCCGTTGGAGAAAAACCTTTCGGAGACCTGAAACAAAGTGACTCTTTCGAACATGTTCGAACTATTTTCTGGTTTCTGAAATCGCTGTAGTCTTTCAGTCACTGAATCTGAACGTGCCTTGCATTGCCTTGCAGTCTTGGAATCGAGCTTTTTCTGGGTGTGAGAGGCGCAGAAGCCGTGCCCGTCTGCACAGCCGCCAAAGGTGCCACTGACCTTGGGAAGATTGAAAAACCACAAACAAAGACACCATGGACCAACCAGTTGGGCTCCCCACGGCACTGCCTGGCGTTGAAGATTCTGGAAGATGGGCCGGAGATGGGAGATGGGACTATGAGAAGGTTCTAGACGTGGTAAAACAATGAACATAGGAAGACATAGGAAGACCTTTGGTCACAGGATTCTACAGCTGACACATAAACAATCATAAACCTGTCACAGCTTGGCACCTGCGGTTGTTGAGGCACTCCCTGGACAGGGCAGGAGATCCGCCACGGCGCAAATGTCTGGCCCTACAGCCGCCCTACATGTCCTCCATGTCCTCCGGCCTTCTCCTTCTTGGGTAAGGTCATGTCGTCTCTCAACCACAACATGACCTTAAGACATGTCGAAAACTCGCAGCATCGCGAATCATGGTTGGTTTGGACCACCAAAAACTTAGCATCGCTCCGGAGACATAAATCGTAGCACCATCGCCAATGTCTGCAAGCGTCATTCGCTATTTACCATGCAGCATATGCGATGCATGCAGAAGTCAGAGGCGGTATCCAAACATGCCAGGAATACAAAGAACATGTGAAATACAATACCTTCAGTGGTTGCAATGCAGCATGGTGAGCACAAATTCAATTGGTTTCCCGTGATTTCTCTGCAAACTTTTGGGGGTCCAGGTGAAACGGATTGGGTTCATAAAATTCACAAATTTCACCAAGGCACAACCTAAGCTGACACAAGATCTCTGAGTTCAGTACCATCTTCACTCAGAAAACACTGTGGAAGTCGGAAAGCAACTGCCAAACCAAGCCCTGAGAGTGGTCTGAGAGTGGTCTTATCAGTTTCGACCATACGCAGCCTTGGCATGAAACACTTTCTTGCGCATTTCATGTATGCCTACCTCAATATGTAAAATGATTTTGCCAAAGGCATCGGATCATGATGTTTGCCCATCCTTTTCAGGTTTTCTCCATGAACCATCCACTAACCATCGCTCACCCAGCTGAACCCATCTCCACCCAACCTATGATGTATATGTATATCGCTACACCATATGTAGCTATAACCATACAATAATAATAATAATAATACATACATACATACATACATACATACATCGCTTGTATCTACGCATGTGAAATATTACCATATCATATACATGTACACATAGATATACAATGATGTATGTATATTTACATCCTAAATATAAATATATATATATGACATATCAAAGATCATACGTTCCATGGTTTTCCCATGGTTTTCCCATCTTTTTCATCCATTTCCAGCCCAGCCTATGATAATCTTCACCCAGTGCTCCGTCAGCACGGCCGCCAGCAGCTCCTCTTGGGAGAGAACCGACAAGCGCGTGGTGCTGGAAGAAGCGCTGGGCCTGGCACAATCTGATATCAATATAAATATAATATATATATATATAAAGAGAGAAAGAGATAAATTAATATTTATATATATATTGGATATATACATATATATATATATACATTGGAAATATATATATATGTACCTATATGGTCACCCTCGCACCAGAACCTACCTTTAGAATTGTTGAATGACATAGGCATGTTTGTTCCCAAAAAAACAGGACTGAGAAGGAGGGAACGTGAATCAGAGCGATAAGAGAATTGGTGACAAATTTGGTCATGTAAAAAAACAAAAATAGGAATTGAAGAGGATGAAAAGCCAACAATGATACATTGTGCTTACTAAACCTGTCTAAACAACAAAAAGTAGAAATAAGGAAGGGGGCCAAACGTGGAAAAGCCACGAAAAATACTTTCTTCGAGTGATCCACACACAGTGACATTCTATCATTCTATCTAACATTCATTCGGACATTGCGTTTTGTCACGCATATATTCTGACATTCCACCGGGCATTCTATCTGGCATATATACTGGCATTCCACCTGGCATGTATTGTGACATTCCATCTGGCATTTTATCTGTTATTCTATTTTACATGCGTTCTGGCACCTATCTTGGCATTCTTGTTCGCATCTATTCTTACATTATCTCTGTATTCAGGCCCAGCTTGCTCCACTGCCTCCGGAGTCCAGGCGACCAGTTAGAGTCAAAGCATGCGACTGCTGGTAACATCCCGCCTCCTCCCCAAGCTGCTTGGGCGGTCGCCTTTACTCTTTCGTTCCTTCTGCTTGCACCAGTTAGAGCAGCAACATCAGACAACATCCAGGAACATGACAAAAGTTCCCAAAGCGGAAGCCTGTTCAGACGTGTGTCAGCCATGATGTTAACATGTTCCATCATGCTCCGATAGGATCCAATGGCTGACCCAACTGCCTGTCACTGACATAATTGGTACCTTTTGGCATGGTTTCGGCATGGGCTAGGCTTCAAAACGCGCTGGTTTAGGATTCCTTTGGACGTGTTTTTTTGAAGGCTTCTTTTTGGAGTGGTTTGGCGCATTCGCGCTGCAGGGCTTCCTAACCGCATTTTCTTTCAAAGCGCGGTAGAGAGCCCCTTGGGCTTCTTTTTGGCATATTTTGGCATGTATTCCCAGACAGCTCCAATAGGGACCCACGGCTTCTTTTGACATGGACCTGCGTGCGGCTAGTCAAGGCTGCCTTAGGGCTTCTTTTTGGCACGTGTCCCCTTTGGGCATGTTTCCTCGAGGGCTTCTTTTTGGAGTTGTTTGGCGCATTCGCGCTGCCGCTGCAGGGCTTCCTAACCGCATTTTCCCTCAAAGCGTGGTAAAGAGCCCCTTGGGCTTCTTGCCGGCATGTCTTCCCACGCAGCTCCAAAAATGGCCCAAGGCTTCTTTTGGCATGGACCCGCGTGCGGCTATTCAAGTCGGCGTTAGGGCTTCTTTTTGGCATGTTTCCCCAAGCAGCTCCAAAAAGGAGCCAAGGTTTTTTTTTCTCGACCTGGACCTGCGTGCGGCGATTCAAGGCTGCCTTAAGGCTTCTTTTTGGCACATTCCCCAACAGCTCCAAAAAGGAGCCAAAGCTTCTTTCTGACCTGCGTGCGACTATTCAAGGCTGCCTTAAGCCTTCTTTTTGGCACGGTTCCCCAAACAGCTCCAAAAAGGAACCAAACCACCTTCGGCCGGCTACCTGCAGAAGGCTTCTCCCCAGCCTTTGTTTGACATTTTTCCCTGGGTACTTGCAGAAGGCTTCTGTTTGTTTCTCTAAAACGCTGCCTTCTCCCTGACTGGTATTGAACAATGCGGGCTTTCTCAGATCCGACAGCCATCCAGCGTCAGCCAGCCAGCATGTTGCTGATGAAGTCATTACGTCCTGTATTTGTGGGAAGCAATCGTCTGCCCAAATGCGGCACACCCCCGCCTACAACTCACGCGCGCCCTGGCTTCCTCACCGGCTCTTGGGCACATGCAGCTGCTGTTGGCAAACGTGTTCTGACACAATTACACATTGATTTTTTCTAACAGTCTTGCCAGATGTGGCCATGCGCTTCCATGCGTTGCCATGTGCTTCTTGTTTCTAAATCTTCCTGGCAAAGGCTTGTTTGGATGAATGGCACGTGCCTCACAACATACTATCTATGTGCTGCAATGCTTCGCTTTTTGCCACTTGCAATTCACTTGCGCTGCCGTTTGGCTGCTGTGCCTCCGAAAGCCTTAGTGCCCTCAGCTCGCTTTCTGCCAGGCTTGGCTCGGGTTGGCACAGCAGCAAGATCGATCTGTCCTTGCAGAGCAGCTACAAACCATACATGTGCACAGTTGCCTCTTTGTGCAAAATTGGCGCATGTGCAGATCCTTCTCCCTTTGTGTAACCGACGGGCAAAACATCTTCGAAAGTATGTGCCGGGGAGCTCCCCCTGAATCACGACGCAGTGGCAGTGAAACAAAAGTTCTAGGTTTGTAGTGCTGATCTTCTTCTTGTCCGTCTCAAGGACATTGGCTTGTTGCAGTGCCGCTTTCAAATCCCTTCCGCCCAGCAACAACATATTCACGATGGCCTCTGCCAGCGCTTTACACACTGTGGCCTTGGCAGCGGCGACTTGATCGGTCGCCTGCGCACGCATCACCCAGAATGATGTCTGTGCAGCCTTCACTTCCACGTGGTGCACATTTCCGTTCTTCTTCGCAGAGAAAGATTCCACGGCCGAATTTTGACCAAGACGATGGAGCGCGTCGCCCGCGAGGTAGATGTTGTCTGGCTCTGGCCGCCACAGCACACACGGAAAACCTGATAAGCAAGATAAGGGTCGAACTGTGGAAAACCTCCATGCTATAACAAGTCTGGGCCAAACCCAGGTGATCATCAATTCTTGAACACACATGGCTTACATCCTCTACCATGCCCCTGCCTCCGTCTTCTTGCATCCACGTTTTCCTAGCGCCATCGTACAGCTTCTGCATGACTTGCAGGATGTGCGTGGGGTTAGCCCGTATCTGATCTTGGATTTGGCGTTGCCAGAAGCTGTGGAATGCTTCTAATGTCTGTGTGCCTGTGGCCGATCCTGGGTGTGTCCCCAAAGCACCTGCCAAATAATCTGCCCACCAAAGTTTCGGTGCAAGATCCGGACTGGAGCGAAGGTGATACATTTTGCCTAAACTCTCTCTTGAAAATTCTTTGACATATTCTTTATGCAAATATTCTACCACCTTACTCTGGTCGTTGCTTTGGAGCTCTGCAAAGAATCCATCCCAGACTGCGTTGAACAATTCTAGTGTTGGTAGGTGGCGAGCCACCCGGATCACACGTAAGACCCTTTGGCGCCATTCCGCCGTTGTCTTCTTGGACAACACTGACTGTGCTGCCCGCATCATATGCGGGTAGTCGTTGGCAGGCCGAGCGCGGGGGAAACTTTGCCGCCTGGCATGCTCGATCCCATCATTGAAACCGGCCTGGACCTGCAGCACCCGGTCCTTCAAGCAGAAGCGGAACTCAGCCTCAACCAACCCGCACACAGCCTCAAACACCCAAGTCCAATTCTCTTTTTATTCAGAATCAATGTAGGCTTGCATTATGGGTTGTACGGTGCTTGTCTTCAATTTCAGCTGCACCTTCTTCCCGTCATTCTGGCGGCTCGCGGTGGTGTTCCGCGGTTCAACGCTGGTCGCCATGATTCCGACGGTTGCGATCACCGCACCCGAGGTCGAGATGCGCTGTTTGCCATCCACCGTCAGGCACAGAGGCTGCTCATCTGGCAGGCCTCGCAGATGGTTCAAGAAGCCACGGGCGGTCCATTTCGCACTGTAGATGGGCGCCCCAACAACCCGCAATGTTGTCAATGTTGCATCTGCAAATGTGGCCGGCTGTTGTTCGACCCAACTCTCCACGGCTGCTTTCATCTCCTGCACAGAAATTGTTGCACGCTGGGGCTGGCCACGTTTGGCTCGATTGTGCCTGGTTATCCATTGTTTTAGTTGCTCCTCTGTACAGCGTAACGGGGCATTGTTGGCTTCAAACACTGCTCGAACTTCTTTCACGGTGACTCTCTTGTCGCCAGGAAAGGCGGGCGGGAATTTGGTAAACCCGTTTATACGTGTCACCGATTAGATGGCGGGACATTTGGATCCCTTACTGAGTGGATGGTCTTGGCTTAGGAAAGTTATAAGTAAGTTGTAGCACTTTCAGCACTTGCATTACTTACAAGTAAATTTGAAAAACTTAGCAATCGACGATTTTTTAAATTAAATGCAAAATTCCCTAAGTTTAACTTGCACAACTTATAAGTGCTCTAAGTTTTTGTTGCTTCAGGAAGCATTATGTTTTGAACTTATTTTTGAAACATTGTCGAAAACAACACATTCAGTAGGTTGTAGGTGCCCTAAAAAAAACTTAAAAACTTATTAGCTGACTTGGGGAGTTTACAACAGCTTATAACTTAGTTGTAGCAGTACTTGCAAGTACTTACAAGTACTCTAAACCAAAACCATCCATCCAGTAAGAGAGTCGTAGCAAATTCCATCGTTTACTCGCGCTTGTTTGGAGTTTGGATCTAATCGCTTTGACATTCAGAGCAATGGGCAGAAGTCACATCGTGCCAACATCTTCTGAGGCCAGCATTGTGCCTCGATGAAACAGCCGGATTCCTCTTGTCTGCTTCAGTTCTGAGATGGTTGTTCACTGCACAGGGAACACGCAAAGGGACAATGCAAGTCCGGCACTCCTCGCCATGCGAAAATCCACTCTGCACCATAGTTCAGCCGAGAAGCGATGAAGATACACCTACAAAGGAAAAAGCGAAGCACGAAAAAAGAGCGAATCAAAGCAAATCACATTGACAGCGGGATGCATTCTGCTTGTTCATGATTGAAATCATGAAAGGGTCAATACACTATAGTTGTGCCATGCTACGTCAACGCAAATAGGTGTAATTAAAGATAAGTGGCATATATTATCTATATATCTAGATTGCATTTTCCTATAGAACAC
>Ga0126342_10015309_pt1 | contig 13457 bp, 10 predicted proteins | sample Cyp1metagenome_FD_92528 | JGI IMG/M metagenome (GOLD analysis project Ga0126342, IMG submission 92528) | Coral microbial communities from Lord Howe Island, Old Settlement Bay, Australia - Cyphastrea 1 metagenome | ecosystem: Host-associated > Invertebrates > Cnidaria > Coral ...
CCGCCCCTTTAGCGAGCCTACTTTTCGACCCTCCGGAGCCACAAATCATTGGAAAAACACAGTGTTTCGCGACTTTCCTACCTTTTCGCGCACCTGCATCTTCTTTCTTCTGACTCTGCCCATCTCTGCTCTTCATCTGTCCATATTGTCGGAAGTTTGACTTCTAAACTTCCTTCGATAATTCATTTGTGGATGGAATCACTCACTTGGAGGACTTGCTAACCAGCGGCTGTCAACCACTGAACCGATCTGTGGGATGATCCAAGTAGTCCCTTCTTCCAAGGCTTCTGTTGGCCTGAGGCAATTTGGCGGATGGCTCGGTGGTCCACGACTTGATTGAACAGATTCAAAAGTTCGATGTGCTGGTGCTGCATAGTAGCGCAGTTGCAGGGATCCTTCTCTGTAGGAGTGCGCCCACAAATGGAGTACCCCAAAATTGAATGGTTTTAGACAATCATTGTCTGCTATGAATCATGGCTACAAATTGGGAGCCTTGGGGTTTGAAGCATCAGCGAAAATGGTGTGCAGATGTGTGTGATTAATACTCGAAGAGGTGATGTTGACTGGGGAATATACAAGGAACCGTGAACAACGACACCGGTGATGTTGTGAAATGGACTTCCATTCTGCATGTGCCCCAGTGCTGTATGTTTCGGAAGCGAAAACAACGTCATCTCAATAAGAATCAAATGGGTTTAGCACAACGATGCCACTGTATAGTGACCTGATAGCTGTGATTATCTGTGGGGTACATGGATTGGGATAGTCACCGCTGGAGGGAATTTACCAGGCGAATGAGGCTTAGTTGGTTTAGTCCCAGACTTGGGTACTCAACGAAGTCAACCAGACGCCTTCAAAGCTCGACCATCAAATGGCCGGTGAGACTAGAATCTCTAGAATATGCGTACCGCAGTTTAAAAAAAAAAACGTTGAGGTAATCTCGCACCATGTTTAACCGTTCACTAACACCACCGATGTCTAATGGGTTATTGGGTTATTAAACGCCCAATGAACGGAAAGCCAACGAATTTCTGGAACCCCCGAAGTGTTAGATTCATTTATGGTTTAAGGTGACTAACCCCCAGCTCTTGGAACCTCTTTTTGGACAAGACACAGCAGGTGTGTTGAAACCACCACAGGCTGCGACCATGACCTTTGCATCGAAGATGGCATCAGCAAACCCAGGCTCTCGAGCCGGATGGTGAAAGGGTGATACAGCTGGGCCATGGCGGCCATGGGTTTCTCACCGCATTTTCTCATAGAAATTGGCATTAAAGATTGGTAGATAAAGCCAAAAAAAAATGTCTTGAAATTGCGATTGTATGAATCAGATTGCTTTTGAGGTTTTCATCTAATCTCGCCAGCGTTTGCTCATGGAATCTCCTTCCGTGGCTCTACTGCTGAATTGGCAGGGTGCTGCAGCATTACTGGCACAACCTGCAGCACCTCGCTAAGCTGTTGCGCAAACATGCTGCGGGCAAACGCATCCTTTGGCTGTCCTGCGCTGCTCAAGGCAATTTGATGTCGACCTGGAAAGTGACGCAAGCACAGGCCTGACCAGATAGATTGTTTCTTGGGGGTTGTGGAAAGAAAATCCATCGAAGCCAAAGACTGCCCACTGTAACAGATTTCTTTTTGGGAAAAAGTTTGAGGGCATGCTCAGTTCCACCGCGTGGCTGCAGAGATTTCTAATGTCCATCAGCTTCCCCAAAAGCGTGTCCACTCGGAATCTAGGTATTCTCCACGGTGGAACCCGTTTTGGGTCGACGGCATCTCGCTTCTGGCTTCGTTTCAACTCGGAGTCACAGAAAAGTGACGAGTAGTCATAGCCTGCTATAACTTTGAACCATGAAAAAGATACCGGTGTTGATTTATTTGTACAAGAAATAACCATAAGTAAAGGTTTTGCAGCCGATAGGGGGCCTTTGGAATTTGATTCTAGGGTCCTTGGCGATTTAGTTCTATTTCTGATTGTGTGATATATGTTTTCTATTATTTATTTCTTTATCTATCTTATCTATCAAGGTAGGTGGCCTTGGTATATACTAGTGAAAATGATCCCAAAGGAAAGATTGTCTTGGGGTAGTGTCCCTTGGATGTTTCAATATTATTAATTTTTATCCGTCATTCGGCAGTCATGCCAAGATGGGGATTGATAATTAGTTTCTCCATCCATTTACCCTTCTATTCGTGGAAGTGCCAGTCAGAACAAACGATCACCATTCGATCGTAGTTCAGATAGGTTTTTTGCGGGTTGGGTATTTCGATATAATATAATATATATATATATGCAGCCGATAGGGGGTCTTTGAATTTGATTCTAGGGTCCTTGGTGATGTAGCTCTATTTCTGATTGTTTGATATATGTTTTCCACTATGTATTTCTTTATCTATCTTATCTTTCAAGGTAGGTGGCCCTGGTATACACTAGCGAAAAATGATCCCAAAGGAAAGATTGTCTTGGGGTAGTGTCCCTTGGATGTTTCAATATTATTAATTCTTATCCGTCATTCGGTAGTCATGCCAAGATGGGGATTGATAATTAGTCTCTCCATCCATTTACCCTTCTATTCGTGGAAGTGCCAGTCAGAACAAGCGATCACCATTCGATCGTAGTTCAGATAGGTTTTTTGGGGTTGGGTACTTCGATAAAATATAAAATAAAATATTGTTATGCGACGGATCTGTGGTTGCGATGGATACGGGGTCCCCCAAGCCAAAAGATCGGCAATTGTTTTTTTTCTAAATCTCAAAAAAAAATCAAGGACCCCGAATCCATTGCGGCAAAAATCATGGCAGAATATAATAGTAGGGTTGTTTCCCAAGTCCACATGCAAATTTCTGCACCCTGAGATCGGCAATTTTTTTTCCTAAATCCCAGGGTACAACCTCTGTATTGCCTAAGTCTAGGTGCAGATTCTTGCAACCTTACTTAGGCAACACCCCACCAAGCACCTAGGATATCGGCCAAAAAAAAAGCCTAACTCAGGCAACTCAGGGTGCAGATTTCTGCGCCCTGAGTTCGGCAAATTCATACTTGGACATTGCATTCAAAGGATATATGATGTAGACGTAGAAATAATGGGGGAAATTTAGTACTTGAAAAAAAAAGAATGATCATCAGGGATAACATTGGTGGCTTTTTGCCAAAGGTATATGGGGGCACCACCCTAGAAAAAACAAGAGCGTGGTTGATACCTTTTCCATTTTGATCCAGCAATTGGTTGGGTACCCTTCAGAAATGGTAGTGGACCCCAGTTTATCCAAAGAATACAATAGAAAAAATTACCGTAACCGATACTGGGCATGGTATAGTTGCATTAAATAACCAATGCTAAGATGATACCCATTTAATGAACCAATTGGTTACCTCATAATAAGGTACCTACAATACAATTCAATTCCATCATATATAAAAAAATGGACAGACCGAAGAATCCATTTCCAGAGACCCCAGATCAATTTCAAAACATAGATATTATGATATAATATATATTATATATTATCGAAGTACCCAACCCAAAAAAAAACTATCTGAACTACGATCGAATGGTGATCGTTTGTTCTGACTGGCACTTCCACGAATAGAAGGGTAAATGGATGGAGAGACTAATTATCAATCCCCATCTTGGCATGACTACCCAATGACGGATAAAAATCAATAATATTGAAACATCCAAGGGACACTACCGCAAGACGATCTTTCCTATAAATTCGGATCATTTTCACTAGTATATACCAAGGCCACCTACCTTGATAGATAAGATAGATAAAGAAATAAATAATGGAAAACATATATCACACAATCAGAAGTAGAACCAAATCGCCAAGGACCCTAGAATCAAATTCCAAAGGCCCCCTATCGGCTGCAAAACCTTAGTAACAGATAACAGATTCCCTGAGCAGTGTTGATTGGGAAAAAATAGCCATAAGTAACGGATACCTTATTAACCAACCAGGAGAATGCGGGGCTGCCTTGGACCTTGGCAGGTCTTGAAGTGGCGATTGGACCGCTTAGCTTTCGAGACGTGCAGACAGCACCTGGGTTGGCGGCATTTCTCCAATGGTGTTCCCCCGACATCTCCATGGGAAGCATAGGATTTTGGGGACTTTCAGGTAATCTTGACTGGACATGACAGGACCACAACTCTTGGGTCCCTTCTTAATCTTATTTTGATCTAGATTTAAGAAACAGGGTTTGCTTTCTGTTTTTTTGCATGACGGTTTGTAGGTTATCATGGAAGCACCCGAAGGTTATGCTTAGCAAAGATGGGATTGAATGTTGGAGCCTTTTTCCTGAAGATGTGGTAGTCCGGATTGCATGATTTAACATGTTTCTTTTGTAGGGCAAATATGGGGTTTCCGGCACATTTTCGCAGACAATTCACATCAGGAGCGCCCTGGAGGTTTCACCCAATCAACCCATGTCAACCCACCCAGGAATGGCTGGGAATTCATCGATGGCTTCTCCTTGATCTCCGCTGCGTTGCTGAAAAACCGCTGGTTCGACCATCGGGGAATTGCTGGCAATCTGCACACCCACACGCATTGTTTCTTGGCAGATGCTCAACTCTCAAGGCCAAAGGACCCATTTTCTCGGCCATTGAAGTGAGGAATCAATTCAGCAGCAGGGGCGTCAACTGAATCATTTGAGATTTTCTGGGTAAAGAGCAAGCCTTAGGTTTTGGACGGGACCTAGCCGAGAGGACATGATGACTTTAGAAGCTTCTCAGGTCATGTTCTGGTTGAACCTCCAATGATCCCCACAGGTTTGATTTTGTGCGGGGTTCCAACTATAAATTTCCCAGGTGTTGTGAAACTGTCGGGGTTGTTGCGTGCGCCTTTGTTTTCAGACGGCCAGTTCATCCCATTTTTTTCAGAATTTCCGCTCATGTGGTGAGAAATTGATGGTAAAGGTTCTCCAAATGGCAGTTGTTTCCGATTGGCTTCAGCTGGGATCCAACTAGCAGGTTGTCCTAGGGGAAGTGCTGCGGAGCTTGAATTCCTTCGGCAACAAGAGGACCAGCTGCCCTACAAATTGGCCTACCAGGCTGGTTCAGCAGATGGACCAGCAACACTGGTGATATGGGGATGGGAACCTATGACATCGCCATATGACTGGAATAAACATCCATTACTAAACTATATTAGGGTACCCATGGTGCCGGGGTTTTGACTCATGGGCCACATCTGATGGAATTAATTAAAGGGGATATAATTTGATTCAACATAAAAGGCAACATACTTGGCTGATCTTGGCTGCTTCTTAGATTTATTCTGGAAGAGGAATGGGATGATTTGCCGCTCCAGGGTGGTGTTGGATACCTCTCCAAGATGCTGGTGCAAGTGATCTTCAACCAGATTTGTACAGTTTCAGCCTGAGAATTGGATGTAGTGATGCCTTAGAAGGCCCAAAACCTGCAGGAGGTGCGCTGGCAAAGACCAGCCAAAGGTTGTCACCCCTACAGATGAGCTGTCAACGTGCCAATTGCGGTGGAAGACTGGATCGCGCCAAAATGGCTGAGAGAGACAGTGGAAGCTTAACAAATAAAAGATCTTAGTTTCCAATCTTCTGCACTCACAGGGCTTTAGTTTCCACATTTGGCAGCCTCCTTGAATGACATGCAAGAAATTCTGCAAGTATTTCATTGGCCAACCGGAAACTGGAGCTTTCTGTATACATATTGATTCAAGGACGACCTAAGACGGGGCGTCCAGCCTGACCAACAATACAACCAGATCATGCAAAAACGGGTTGGATGATGGAATCGGATGCAGGATGAAATAGGCACGAGAGTTTCACTGAGCCCCATTTCCACAGATGGATTTCCTTTCGATTGCTTCCATCTTGGTTCCAGACCCATGCTTGAACCTACCAAAGCAATGCTACTGCGACTGGTCCTAGCTTTCGCTGCTTCGGAATTGCTTCAGTGAGTTTGTTTGAAAATGGGGTACCCTAAATCCAATGATTTATCATTATTTCTCAATTAAACATGCCATAAGTTGGGATTGGTTCCCTAATTCCAGACCCACCTGTCTGGGAATCAACATCGGAAGGGAAGAGCATCCCGTTTGTGAATTGCGTTTGTCGGAAAGGACAATTAGGCAGTGCCCTAGTGACCTACCTGACTTACCTACAGTACGTGAAGTTATTTTATTTAGGGGGAGATCCGTGAAATCTACTGTCCATGGTTGCTGACCAGTGAGGAGCTGAGATGGTTATCCAAGTATACAATCCAGTCGGCGCCAACTCCGCATTCGTTTTGTGTTTGGGCGCGGTTGACCCCGCCATATTTTGCGTGACAGACGTGGCACTTGACGATATTTACACCTTCGTTTCACTCTCAAGAGTGGCACTTGAAAATATCTACCTTCGTTTCGGGTGGTGGTAGGCGTGGCACTTGGTGACATATACTTTCGTTTTGCGTGGCAAGCGTGATACTTTTGGCACTCGGCTGCCTCTGGTGGCGCGCTTGGGCGCGGTTAGTCACCGGTGATGCCGCGGTATTTTACGTGGTAAGTGTGGCACTTGGCGATATCTGTATAGGCGTGGTATTTGGTAAGATCGAATTTCGTTTCGCATAATAGACGTGGTTTATGATGATTTTTTTTTTTAATTATTGTGACAGGTACGGTATATGTATTTATCCGCCTTCATTTGGTATGGCAAATATATTCTTATTATTATTTTTATGATATTTCTTTTGGAATGGTTTTTATAAATTTATAATAATTAAAGTGGAAAAAATAATATATTTTATTAATAAAAATTAATTAAAAATTTAAATTAAATAAAGAAACCCCTGGAAATAGGAATAAAAATTTAGTTAAATTAAAATCTATAATAAATTAAAATCTTAAATATATTTAAAAATATAAAATTAAAATTAATCGTTTTTTTTAAGTTTTTGAAAATATTACAAAAATAATAATTTATGTTTTTTATAAAAAATATATATATTAATTTTTTATTTTAAATTATAAAGCTAATTTTTGGAAAATTTTTATTAAATTTAAAAATGGGAAAAAAATTAAATAAATTGATTAAATTTTTTGGAAATATATAAATTAATTAATTTATTATATAAAATAATTATTTTTATTGTAATAATAAAATAATTGAGCTAATATAAAATAAAGTTTTTATAATAGTATGCTAATTTGATTATATTTACTAACTTATGGTATTGGCTGGTTTTGGTGGCTCGTGGCCCGGTTTTGGTTGTAGTGAGGTCGCGGTACTTTTTATGGATGGGCTGACTTAGGTCGGTGGTATTTGGCTAATTGTCCGTTTATACAGTAGGTATGGTATTTGATAATACTTATTTATTGATATATTTTTGTAAATTATATTATTGGAATTTAGATATCTATACCGAAATTACAGGTAATAATCGGGCCTCGATAACAAGGTCTCGAACCAAAAAAACACCAATTTATTCTGAAAAAAATTGCTTAATTTAGGTGCCAAAGAAACGAACCTTCTCGCCGGGATGTACTGTCCTTGTAGCTAGCTAAAAAATATATCAACACCATATATAGAAACCGCGGATCCGCAATGAATATATCGAGTAATACAGGCCCAGCCCCCACTGTAACCCCAAAAGGTATGCTTATTTTGGGAACTAAAAGTGAAACCTCTGGGCATGGCAAGGTACAGTTCGTAAAATAACAAAAAGGTTAATAAATAAGGAATTACTTTCCTTTTATATTGCCAAAATTTGATATATATAATCATATATTTTTTTCAGGGAAGGGGAAAAAAATTATGTTTTGCTCAGGTTAAAATATTTTATCGGGAAATAAATATTTATATAAAATAAAAAATTATATTTATTTTTTGGTCAGATAAAAATTTCTTGAATTGTTTTCCAGGATTTTTATTCATATAAATTCAAGGAAAGATATATATTCGTAAAATAACCAAAACGATAATTAATTATTAATTCGCCTTAGATTTTTATTTAAAAAAAAAAAATTGTATAATAACGATTGATCCCGGATTTAAAATAAAAAATAAACCAAATATGTACAGAATTTCTTCCATTTATGAATTCACTTTGTGGAGAATATTTGTTCCTGTTCCTACATATATGCTGATTTTTTTTTCATATCTTCAGTTGACATTGGGTGGTTATAGCGCCCAAAAAAAAAACTTTTAAATCGGCACACAATTTTTTTGTCAAGGCGAAGTCAATTTTTTTCCAATACCCAATTCCCTCCGCCAAATTTTCGTAGAATTAAAATCGAATAATATGGGTAAATAAATGCAGTTTTTTTATTTTCACATGGGTTATAATATATGGATTTTTATTAATTTAAATTTGTAGGGAATTTTGCATGTGAACAACCGTACTCAATAATCAAGAAACGGTTGCTGCGCCCAAAACAAACTCATTCCAAATTTGCACGAAATAAACCACCTCTCAGGAAACATTTATATTTTTTATTTTCAATTGACAGCTCAGGGCAGAGTCCGAATTGGATTCGCCGTAGATTTCTTTCCACAATGAGGAATTTGTGAAGCAAAAATTGTTATTGGGTTCAAAATATTGATAAAATGCCCAGATAAATGCACAACCCCTTGGAAAAAATTCATATAATTATTGTAATTAACATTTTTTTTGCCAGAAACATCGTAATATTTTTTTCGTGATCCTGGATGTATGCTTGCATGATCTTTCATAATTTTGTTTTTATGTGCAAAACGAAAGTTAAGAAGTAAGTAGAATCAGTTCTTGGCAAGACCAATCGCCCCCGGGTCAGTATGGAAAAAAATTGGGAACACAAATTTCAGCGATTCTTTCGTTTCGGATGGTTGGTAATTCTTGTATTTTTATCAGTCCATGTATATAGGGAAAAAAAAACCTCCGCGTCCTCGTCCTTCACCTCGTCATCCTCTTCCTCCTCCTCCTCCTCGAGTAGCTGTCCTCTTCCTCCTCGTCCTCCTCGGCTCCTCCTCCAGTTTCTCCTCAACCATGTCTGCATCAACGTCTACCTGCACTTCCGCCTTGCCAACTCTTCGCCAAGCTCTTTGCCAACTCTCTTCGCCGACTCTCTGCACCAAACTCTTTGCCAACATCCCAAATGAGTGTGTACCGCTGGACCCCAACCTGGGACCTGCCAGTGAACACCGCTGAACCTCAACCTAGGATCCGCCCAGCTCAGTGTACACCGCTGAACCTCAACGTAGGATCTGCCCAGCTCAGTGTGCACCGCTGGACCTCAACGGCCAGACAGAAGGCCAGAAAAAATATCAAATAGAATGTCAAATAGAATATATAACATAGACCCGGGCAAGCAGGCGGCGGAAGTTTCCCAAACATAAATGACCTATACTTGAAAGACACCCTGTCTCATGCTCGACAACCGTTTGATTTTTTCAGCGAGAGACGAAGCAAAGTCTTCATACTCCACACTTCACACTGCACTCTTCGCACTCCAAACTTCAAACTTCAACCTCAATACTTCACACGTCTCCCTTTTCACTGCTTCCTTCACACTCCAAACCTCGCACTTCACTGTTCACACTTCACACTGCGCTCTTCGCACTCCAAACTCAAACTTGACACTCCACACTTCACACTTCCAAAACCTTTACACTGCGCTCGTCGCACGCCAAACTTAAACTTCACACCCCACTCTGCACACTTCTCACTTCCCACTGCTTCCTTCACATGGCACAATTCACATTGCACTCTTCTTGCCCCACAGTTCACTCGTCTTTAAATTTATGTGCAACAGAAAAAAACTAGCGCCAAAATAGAGATAATCTGCTGACACATCCATTTCGCAACCTTCATGCAGCAAGTCCAAAACGATTTGCGAGATCGAGATGCAAAAACATTACCCATGCAGCTGAAGCAAGAAGCAACCTTGACGCAGCCATTCCAATGCGATCTGCGGAGACGGAGTTGCAAAACACAGAGAACTAGGCACAACGTCGTGGGAAATTGTAGCTCCAAAACCGGATCTCGACGCAAGAGCGAAAAATGGATGATTTTGAAGCACTTTCAAAGGCATTTTTAAAAGGAAAATCACTAGCGCCAAAATGGAGAAAATTTGCTGACAAATCACTATCGCAGCATTCATGCAGCCACTCCAAAACCATTGTCTAAGTCCAGCTGCAAAAGACAAGCAGGAAGCAAGAGTGACCCAGCGACTACAATGCGATCTGCAGAGACTGATTTGCAAAAACACAATAGAACTACGCGCAACGGCATCGGTAATTGTAGGTTCAAAACCGATCTTGATGCCAGGGCGAAAAAAAAACTTTTTTGAAGCAATTTTTAAAATGATTTTTAGAAGGAAAATAACTAGCGCCGTAATGGAGGGAAAAAAAACGCGTTTCCTGCGAAACTTCCTTGAAAACTCCATCGGCAACTCATCCACCAGCACCACTTGGAATCCCATGCAATTAACGAGAACGATCCTGCAATTGCAGAACACAATGGAATTCTGCCCACTACACACTTCACGCTTCCAAACCTCACACTTCACACTTCACACATCCACACTGCGCTCTTCGCACGCCAAACTTAAACTTCACATCCCACTTTTCATACTTTTCACTTCCCACTGCTTCCTTCACATGGCATACTTCACACTGCATTCTTTACCCCCACACATCACACTTCTCTAAATCTACGTGGAAAAACACTAGCGCCAAAATGGAGAAAACCTGCTTACAAATCCATTTCGCAGCATTCTTGCAGCCAGTCCAAAACGATATACGAGAACCAGCTGCAAAATACATTACGCATACATTCCAATGCGATCTGCGTTGTAGCTTCAAACCGAATCTCGACGCCAAAGCGAAAAAAGAAAAATTTGAAGCACTTCTTAAAATGAGTTTGAGAAGAAAAATCACTGGCGCCAAAATGAAGAAAAAAACGCATTTCGTGCGAGACTTCTTTCAAAAAACCATTGGCAACTCATCCACCAGCACCACCTCGTATCCCATTTACATTCCGGGAACGATCCCACAGTTGCAGAACACAATGGAATTCTTTCCACCGCGCATGCACGGAAAACACTTGAAACCTTATTTGCAATGCGGAACCGACCGACCATGATCCGACCATGTCGCGCACCCGTCGCACTGCAGAAGTAGATCATCGACCTTCGAGGATTCTTTTTGTCTGGAAGAATACAGGATTTCTTGCATCTGCTATCTCTCAAAAATGCACTCATCCACCAGCACCACTTGCAATCCCATTTACATTGCGGGAACAATTTGTTTGACTAATTCGTTCCAAACCAACACTTTCTTTACTAACTTTTTCTTTGGTCTTTTTTTGACTACCTATTTCTTTGCAAACTTTTTCTTTGACAACCTCACAAATCCTGAACAATTCTTTCTTTGACTCACTCTTTCCCTCACTAACTCTTTCTTTGACTAACTCTTTCTTTGACTAACTCTTTCCCTGACGAACTGTTTCTTTGACTAACTCTCTCTTTGACTAATTCTTTTCCTGACGAATTCTTTCTTGCCTAACTCTTCCTGTGACTAAGTTTTTCCCTCACTAACTCTTTCACTAACACTTTCCCTGACTAACTATTTCTTTACTTACACTTTCTTTGACTAACACTTTTCCTGGCGACCTCTTTCTTTACTAAGTCTTTCTTTGGCAAACTCTTTCCCTACCACACTAAAGGTCCGTATCACGGAAGTTTTTTCCCTAAATTTCCTTTGATAATAAACTATATCAAATAAAATATTAAAAAAAATACTTAATAAATTACCAAAAAATATAGCAAATAAAATACCAAAAAAATACCAAATAAAGTACCAAACAATATAACAAATAAAATACCAGATAAAATATAATAAGATATGTCAAATAAACTGCCAAAATATCTATTAAAATATAATTTAAAAAATAATATGAAAAAGGCAAATAAAATAAATTCCATAAAATATATCAAATAAAATACCAAAAAAATTAGCAAATAATATATCAAAAAATATACCACATAAAATACACAAAAATATACCAAAATATATATAAAAAATATACCAAATAAAATTCAAAAAAATATATTAAAATATACACCAAAAAATATACCAAAAAATATGCCATATAAAATACCAAAAAAAACATTACATCCGAATATCCCATAGAATATGTTAAAATCACCATGAAAATTTCCCCCTTTGATCAGGTCAAAGATTGGCTATTCTCAGTCGTTCCCCATCCAATGCCGAGCGGAATCCCCGGCAGGCCCGCGAAGCGCGCCGGGAAGTGCAGGTCGAAGACCCCAAAGTGCGCGATTTTCAGGGCCGTTTTTGAAACCCCCAGATGGAATCTAAATAAAATGAGACCCGATCGCAAATTTCAATTTTGGGATATATTTGGAATTGACCAACCAATTTTTGGGGTATCCACTTTGACCTATAACCCTCATATTCCCTTGTGAACCATACTTCTGTGGGATCCACAGTCTATTCCTTTATTCAATTGTTTGCAAAGGAGTCCCATCTTGTAGAATAATTGGAAAAATGAAAATTTCATTAAATTTTCTGTTTGGGAAAATAATGAATATTATTTTAATTTTCCATTTAAAAAATTCTGGACCACATTAAATTTGGGATGACCATAATAACTTCATGAGGAAACGTGGGAAACGCTGAGACGTTTGTTTGCGGGAGGCATGGGGGGTGGTGGGGGGGGGCAAGGTGATAACGGAAAGTGTTGGAAACGATGATACGTTTGTCTGCGAGAGCCATGGGAGGGATGGGGGAGCGCAGCGTGATTTGCAGACTTTTGGGACCAAAATCAATGTTGAAATGTACAAAAAAACACTTTAAATAACATTAAACAACTGCCCCTTGCGGAGAATTGCAAGGAATCAAATTTCTGCATCGCGCAACATGCCCCAAGATAAGCCAACACAAAGATGGCCCCACAGAGAACATACGAACGCCCATATAAGGAGCCATCAGGGGGGCGGTCCAGGTGGGAAGGGTGATTTGGACCTTGGAAATGAGCAAAAAAAAAAGTAAATAACAATAAAAACTGTTATTTGGAGAAAATTAGAAGGAATTATGTTGCACCATCGCGCAATATGCCCCAAGATAGGCCAACACAGGGCCAAGATGGCCCAAAAAAGAATGTTACTGCATCGTACAAGATACCCCAAGATAGGCCAAGACAGGGCCAAGATGGTTCAACATGGAAGGCCCATATTAGCGCCAAGCTGGGCCAAAAAGAGTGTTGGTTACAGGTAGAATTTTTTTTGGGGGGAAATTAAAGGAGTCAAGTTGCAGCATCGCGCAACATGATGCAAGATAAGCCACCACAGGGCCAATGTGGCCCAAAATAGCACCCAGGAATTCCCAACATAGTTCCAAGCAGGCCAACATAGGCCCAAAACGACCCAACAAAACCCAATATAATCCCAAGATGGCCCCAAGATAGAGAATAGATGGCCAAACACAGAACCCAGGAATGCGC
>Ga0126342_10015310_pt1 | contig 13456 bp, 12 predicted proteins | sample Cyp1metagenome_FD_92528 | JGI IMG/M metagenome (GOLD analysis project Ga0126342, IMG submission 92528) | Coral microbial communities from Lord Howe Island, Old Settlement Bay, Australia - Cyphastrea 1 metagenome | ecosystem: Host-associated > Invertebrates > Cnidaria > Coral ...
ATGGTTGATGGTCATCCCATCCATAATAAGGATCCTTATAATGGTTATTATAAATCCCTATGAACCATTGGATGACTAGCCCCTATTAATGGTTATTAACCATGAGTATTGACCACAGCTCATGTGGGACAAAAATCAGGTGCTATTGCGACGTGCAGTGCAGCCTCCCCTATTACACACGATTCCACCCACGGTCGTCGCGATCTGCGCTTGATTTTGTACCCCGCACATCCTCTTGCCGAGAGTAGGCTGGCTGTGACCGCAATGGGAAGCCATTGTTCCTTCACTATGTGCCTTGAGCCAACCACGTGGGTACAACATATTCATCACAACAAGACTCAGAATGTACGATATCATCTAGCCTCGTTGGTGAGAGGGGGCCCGATGAACAAAATTGGGTACATAAAGTCATAAAGTTCAGAAAAGTTCTGAAAGGACTATCATTTGAACAGATAATAATTATAGCTGTGGAAAAAAAAACACTGCAAGGGGTTCAAGTGGTCATCTTTTCCCTCCTATTCTTTGGGGTTTCAACCCATCTCAAAAGATGTGTCTTTGGTGGGCCCAATGATTCCAGGGAATGGAAAGGTGATGCATATCTGAAGGACGAGTCGCTGCTTCTATCAGTGGTATCGTCATGTTCTTGATGTTGAAACATCTCCAAGCGTCCAGCCATTGTTTAAGATCATTGAACTGCCCAATCGGATGATTCGATATCTGTCATTCATGGGTCCGTTGCAACCTTGATTTGGTTGGTTTCTAACCCAAGCCTGTTGGTGTTCAACATTCCCTTGGTTTCAAGCCACCAAGCAGCACATGTTGCCCCAATCACCGGAAAAAAAAACAACCGGGTCGCTGGTGCGCTTCTTCCTGACTTCGTCTTCAGGCCACTCCTCGGGAAAGTTTTGTCGTGTCGCAGCTGGGCAGGTGGCGTTCAACCCATATCAAAACATATCTAAAGCAATCGTGATTGTAGAATATTGTAGACTCATTTCAAAAAATGGCTGATGACAAAATATGACAAAGACTGTTTCAATATTTGGAGGTTTCCGAAAAGTCATGGCAAAAACCCTCATATCATGCAAGTCATGGATGACCAACGGACACTGAGCTTCCGAGCAATGGCCGGAGGTGTTTCCGAGATCCCTGGCGGCACGCCCCATGGCATCATGGATCCGGGGTGTCTGGCGATCTGAAAGTTTTGAGAACCAAGAAATCTGACCCGCCATCTTTGATTTAACATGATATGGCAGTGTGTCAAAACCTGGTACCCCTGGTGAACATCAAAATAGCTGGTAAATGGATGTTCATCACCCTAAAAATGCTATTAATAGGTATTGATCCATAGCCATATAACCAGCAAAAAAATGCAAAAAAAAAACAGGAAAACTGGTGACCTCCCAACATCTCCCAACAACAAAAAAGGGTACACTTAAGCGCGCGCCTCTGGGAGAAGGGGTCCACTGCTCCAGGGCAACATAGACCTGCCACGGCTGCCATGCACATCATGCACCACAAAACCAAAATGTCAAATTCCGCTACCCTCTGGTAAACTAACGTAACTATGGAAAATCACCATTTTTAATGGGAAAATCCACTATAAATCACCATTTTCAATAGCTATGTTAGTTTACCAGAGGGTATTGGGAAGAAATGTCGCGCCGGTTCTCAAATTGGACATCGCCACCTGGTCGTTCTTCTCCAAATCCTTTGCCTTTCGAGGTACCACGTGCACATGGGCGTGGGGCCTTAAAGGTAAACCCCCGCTGATCCCAGCATGGCTGGGGATGGAGAAAGTTCCACCAAAATGGATGTATAACATTGTATAACCGGGTATAATGAGTATAATCCATAGTGGTGGCTATATCAACTACACAAATTGTTTGTAAATCAATGATATATAGTCGCACCGTTTCGATTGAAGACTCTCACTTGCTGGCTTGTTGGTCCCCTGCAAATGGTAAACCCGTCCAATTCCAGAAAGGTCAAAAAGGGAAGTGTATGGCTACAATCCATTCAAGGTATATGACCAAAATGGAGTTAAGCGAAGAACATTGAAGAACTATATTTAAATATATGATATGTCTAAATTATAAATCGATGTTGACTCCACATCCGTTATCAGAACCACCACATGAGACACCAAAAATAATCCAAAATAAATAGTTTCACCATTGAACTATGGTCTCTCTGTGCATGTTTGTTGTCAAAGGGAAGGGATCACTCTGTAGAATGATCTGATCAGAGAACATGACATAACTCCAACCATAAAAACACTCTGAAGTTCATGAATCCCTGATTCCACTCTTAACTTTGGTCACCATACCAAATCCCCTCCAGCTTCAACCTTCCCCTCTCAAAGATCCTCCCAGGTAAACCAATTCCACTCATTCTGGGCTTCGGACACAGGTTGCCCTGCAAACCAGCCATCAAAGACTGCCCAGTTGCTCGCCTCAGAAGTAACCCGTATAAAACTGATGCTGTGGTGACTGGGGGCTAACATCCTAGTCGTTTTCCCAGTTCTTAGCGCTTGTATAAGTTCCAGTAAACCCACATCAATGGGGTGGTCAAAAAATGAGGAAACCATTTCAAATCATCCCATCCACTGGACCATGTTGATCTTGAAACAACCGTGGTTTCCAAGGTTCCCAGCCGTACTGCCCAGCTGCCTAGGTCGTTGGGGCAGATCAGAGCAGCGGGCTCAATGTTCTCAGAAGACTTGACTGCGGGCAAGTTGCTTTCTCAGTTCCTGCTCCGTTTGGCAAGTTGCTCGCCAGAGATCAAGCCTCACAATGGGCGTGGAAACATCAGCAACTCGAAAAGCTGAGCTGGATATAAAGCCAAATTTCCAGAGGCGTAGCAAAAGCAGATGAAGTTGAAATAGAAGTTTGTAACATGTTCAAGACCAAGGGATTGAATCATGGTTCTCAAAATAAACGTGAGGAAAAGGCCCCATGATCATGGTCTCACGGCTGTTCGACTTGTCCAAAGCTATCAACCTCAATCATCTTTTGCTCACGAAGAATCAGAACTGTTCCAAGAACTCTGATTATTCTCTTGAATTGGTGCGTCCTGCCCACATGCAGTGGCCTCTCGTTTTTTTCACACCAGCTGGTGCTTATGGGTACTCCCAACAGGTCTTGAGCCATACCATCATCTACCCACTGGTAATCAAACATGATCAAACATGGCAATGGAAAATGCCTACAATGTGGGGCCCCCTAGATAGCTAAGTTGGTTTATAACTCCAATAACTATGGTTTATGATACTTATAACCATAGTTAATGGGATTTATAAACCAACTTATAACTGGGGGGGCCCACATTGTATAGATGATGTTCCCATTTCAACCTCCATTCAAAAGAGATGACCCATTGCCATAGGCGGATCCTAAGACCCAAAGCATCTCGTCTTCCGGCAGCTCGCAAAGGCCTAAGCCCAGGGGAGATGCGAAGTGGTCCTCCAAGGTAGGGTGCCCCCAAATATTAGAAACCCCCGAGAAATACACATCTTCGAGACCATTTATGGGGTGTCTAATATGAACCGGATGGGATTAGCATGGATTAGCCAAAGCCAGCCAGGGAACAATCCAAACTTGGCAAGCTACACGTCCCCTTTTGGGCTCCTGGCGGGTGACCTTGTCCAGTGGTACAACAATTGAATGTCCCGGCCTTGGCAGAGGTTGCTACAGGGCTGAGCCAAAGGACGCCTAAGGCCCCACCCTGAGGGTGTGGCAAAATGGGTTGTAGTCCTTGTAAGGTGACCTGGTCCAAAGAAGATCAGTGGAAGCAACTTCTGCCAAGCTCTTGCAACCTCTTTGAGTCCTCTTGGTACGTCCACACACAAGGAAACCTCATGCAAACCCTCATGCAAACTCTCATGCAAACGTATGTGTGATACAGAGGCCATGAGAACATAAGCTAGACTCATCTTCCGTGTTCCAACACATTGATGATGACGCAAGTATGCAGAGATCACATCTTGCTTTTTCAACGCCGTATTGCTAGTTCAGCGGCAGCAAAAGATAAACAGCGCAACAGCTCTTATGGCCGATCCGCTCGAGTCGTCCGAGCGATTGGGGATCGTGGGAATTAGGATGGACAATGGAAATCCACAAAGGACGTTAGGCTCGTTAGGCCGGCTGAAAATAAATCAACCATACAACTGGATAGCCTCTTGTGCCACTTGTTGGCAAAAGAGGGCATCATCCTCCGATTGCAGATTCAAATAGATTTTTTCGCCGTAGATGTCAGTGCTGGTCAAGCGATGAGGCAGGCTGCCCACTAGAACAGAGCCAAAGAAGACTCCATAAAAAACGCAGGCAGTCAAATAGGTGCCAAGCGGTGACGGATGGCTTTGGTCTGCCTCATAGAGAGGAAATCCAGGTTTCCTTTCCCGAGCCAGTTGCCAGGCCAACCCAACGGGAACCAGTCGCGCACCTGTCTGGTCGGCCAGGGCTCGATACTGCGCAGTAACAGTCTGTTGCATGCTTGGATTGAAGGCTCTGGCCCACGTCCTCAGTTGGTGGAAGCCTTTGGATAAATCGGATTGGTTGAAGATGATCGGGAAAAAAATGCCCTTATATACTTATATGCCCTTATCCCAATGATCTGAGGGCACCAAAAAGTTTGGAAACGCCTATGCCCTTCATGCTCCGGCACATGAAGAGGTAGACTTTGGCACCCCGCTTCTGGATCTCTGACGCAAAGAGCTGACCTGTTTTTTCCCCGTGCTGCGACAAGTCAGGGGAAAACAATACAATTCATGTACGTATAGCAATCCCCAAAAAAAAAATGGAAGTTCGATGAAAATGGATGAAAATGGTACAATCCTATCCTAAAAATAGTGATAAAATTGATCTGTTTTTTTGTCTTATACCTTTTTCTGCATCGTTTTGGGGGTTAATCCATCCAAGCGGCCATAGTGCATCATCCTCTTGGGTGCTTCTAAGGCCCCCAGACTGTGATCTTGAAGAACCACGCGGCTGAAGTTCTGGGACCTCCGAAAAGATGGGACCAACCGAGCCAATCCAGCAGGCAAACATGGTTGACCTTGGATATCCTGCCGAAAATGGATGATGTAATTCAGGTTGGTCAATGATTTTTCTTGATCTTTTCTGGGTATCGATCAACCCATTGATCTACCAAGCCAGGTTCAAAAATGGGATGTGGCAGCTTTTGGAACTGTTGTGGTGGTGGAAGTGTTCAATAATACTTGTGTGCCAAATTTCGGGGCCTCAATTGTCATGTCAAGTTGAAGCGATAGAAATCTCTCTCCTAGGTACAAGTGAATTTTCGGCATGTACCATTGGACTATTGGACCATTGGCGCAGACGATGAAGACGATACTGGTGATGTGGGACCGGGAAAGTTGGTGGGAAGATATAGCACCCCAAAAAGGATAGGAAAGTCACCACTATTTTAGCACCCAGCGCCGTCCCTAGGCAACTGGTAACAAAACCACTTTGTTTGCTTTTTTTAAGGTGTTGGGCGGTTTGGGTGGGGGGGGATGTTAACGTCCCTGTCAACTTGCTCAGATCTTGTATGCTTCGCGAACTTCGGGGTTGGCTGGGTTATAATGTATATATATATATACAATTACATTCACATTTAGATACATATATATATATACATATGTATACATATACATTGATTTTCACAATTATATAATTATACATATAAATGTACATATCTTCTTTTACATATGTATATTTTTCTCACTTACGTACATATATATAATTATATATGTAATTTTTTATACAATTTACAATTATGTATAATAATTATATATAATTATATATATACACAATTATATGATTATATATATAATTATATATATATATTAATCACGTGTATATATATCATATATACACATATGTATGTACATTTATCTATGTATATATATATTGTAGACATGTGAAATTAACATATATATTTTGCCAAAGCTTGCAACGCTCGCTGATACAAAAAGGCGCAAAAAACACCAGTTGCCCCAAGACGGCGCGACCTTTTCGCAGGACAGTGCTTTTCTATATTTTTTAGTGTTAAATTCCAAGAGATTGCCAAAAATGTGGCGCAGTGCCTGAGGCGTTCCATGGTCTGCAACTGCCTCTCAGCTTTCCAGTGCTCAGCAAGGTTAGCGCTGCTGGCGGTTGACTGCCGTGCGCGCATGCTGATGTTCTGGCTTTCGGCCATGGCACTCACACTTTGAGGCAAGTTCCAATAGAAGGTATAGCTGTTGCCTGACAAACACATGGCCAAGACCAAGTCCGAGACAACTGTTATACCTACAGTAAGATCTCGAAGCCCAATTGACCCCGAGCCAATCAGGGCATTTCGGGCGATTTCTTGAAATGAAAATCGCGATTTCTGGTCACTCAATCTATGGCGATTGTTAACCATGGTGTCACCAGGCTTGGGAGGTTGAAATCTACCCTCTGGTAATTTAACAATTAGCTATTGAAAATGGCCACTAATAGTGAGTTTTCCCATTAAAAATGGTGATTTTCCATAGTTATGTTAGTTTACCAGAGGGTATGCACCTGAAACAGCTGGTGACAGTTGGCAAAATTCTAATGCCGAGATACCGATGAACAAAACGTCCTCAGCTCCAGACTCTCCTTTTTTTAGCCCAGCAGCCGATGCAATCAGCAACACGGAGGCCACTGCACGTCTCATGGGGGAATGGTACCCTGGTACCCTGCAACGGCGACGAGAACAGGCTAAAGTAATCCTGCAGAACGTGGGGATGCTCTGGGAGGTCCAAAGACGGTCCCATATTTGTTGACCTGTCACGGACAGCGCCCCTAACTCCTCTCCGATGAGAGCACAACCCACAAGTAAACAAAGTTTCACGGTGGGTTTCTAACACCAATGGTGACTAGGATATGACAACAAAGATCAACAAAGCATGATGATATGTTCGGCTTGGCAGGTAATGCACAGGATTTCCTGCGACACAATTTCTTAAATCCATGTTAGAGCAAAATGTTGCGGACAGTGTACCCAGACAAGCAATGGATATTGAAGCGGCTTTGTCAACCCATTGCAACAACATCAGTCAAGTCAAGGTCCTCCCGAAATCGGTCTGGAAAACAAGCAACCATTAATATCATTCAATATCATCAATTTGAAACAACCACAGTTTATGCATTATAAACACATCACTGGTTGGTGGTTTCAATCCCTCTGAAAAATATTAGTCAATGGGAAGGATTATTCCATATGCTATGGAAAATAAGAAATGTTTGAAACCACCAACCAGATCAAGTCTTCATCCTTATCTTTGCTGAAGTCATCCGCCAGTTCTCTTTCCAACCCACCGTGGGAAGCCCCACACTGGAGCGGGAACGCAGCAGCTGTTGACTCGCCGTTAACCTGATCGCTGACGATCAAACTCTGTTGAAGAGAAACTCTACCTGACTCAGATCAATTTCAATTTCAAGATGGTTTTAGCCGAATTTAAGATCTGAGTTTGAATATTTAGCCCAGATGGTTTAAAAAAATGGATCTGATGATTTTAGCCGATTTTAGCCCTTTAGATGTTTAAATTAAAACATCACCGCCATCAGCGACCGTTCCTGATGTCTGCGAAGCTGGACAACGCCAGGGCTTCAGGGCCTTGGCTCCGTAGGAGTTCCGGTTGGTTGATGGAAAATTTATCTGCGAAAAAAACATCCGAAGAAAGCAATGGTTTCTGCATCTCATGATTCTTTTGTATCTTATGTCTCTGGTAATTTAACAATTAGCTATTGAAGATGGCCATTTATAGTGGATTTTCCCATATCTTGTGAGTATCATGAGATGCAGATGTATGATGTATCTTGATTTATTCTCATTATTATTCTCATGATTCTTATGTCTCTGATGTATCTTGTGTGTCTGAAAAATTTGGATGTTCCCTCAAATCTAGGGATTTACCTGCAAATGTTCCAGATCTGAAAGGCCTATGGCAGGGAATGTGGAGTCCCAGATCTAAACCAATGGGCCAAGTGATGTCCATCGTCGATGCAAATGGTCCAATGTACCTGTGTCATACTAGGCTCTCACCAAGTCAAACACTTGGGGCATCATGTTTCAAACAACATACCATATAAATCCATATAAAACACTGAGCATAGATGAATTTTGCAAATTGGATGATCCGGATGCTACAGAAATTCGCCTTTCAAAAATCCTCCACTTCCCTCCCAACGCCCTTTTTGTTCAATCGAGATCAAAGACCAGCGGTTTCGGTGCCTTCACCTGGAGCCGGACTCGCAAGCCCTACAATGCGCAAGCCAAACACCTTCCACGAACCAATTGTTTTCAATCCGGGTTTTTAATTGGCACAGATATATATATATATATATATACCCATATATATATACATACATATACATATATATATATATACATATACATTCACATGTTCATCGTTTCCATATACAGCATAGTCTTTTGATAATATGTATAATTACTGTATACGTGTAGATATATGTTTTTTGATAATGTGCTAAGATGCCCCAGGTTCCACGGCCACCCCATCAGGCAAAAGCACCTCCTTCTCAGCCTCGAGCTTCGCCATGCTCAGCCGAAGAGGACAATGGTCACTGCCTAGAAATTGGATCATCTCAGGCATAGAAAAAATGGGGTTGATCTAATATGTATATGCAATATATACTGCCTGTATATAAATAATACGTGTATATATATATATATGTTTATAGTATATATATATATTGTGTATATATATATAGTATATATATATATATATACGTATATATATATACGTATATATATATGTGTGTGTGTGTTTGTATCTATATCTCCTTGATTCATTGGGATGATACAACCAACAAAAAACCTGGGAAATCTGGGCAAAAATGTATCTAAACGCTGGAAAAAGGAAAAAAAAACATACAAAACATCAACATGAAATGTGTTTCCAACCAGCAACACATTGGGATTTAACATTAATCTAACCAGCAAAACTGGCAACACAACCAATAAAAAATGCTCCAAAAATTGATTGGAAGCAACAAAAATTGAGGCCTTGTCCAGTAATGGACCGCACCACTGGGTTCCAGGCCCAAAAATCCATTGCGATCTGCGCCGGAGCCCAAAATGTCGCAGGCACTCAGCCGCGGCAAAAGCTCCTGCGGGGGAGATTGAATGGAGATCCAGCAGCCATGATGTGAAGATGAAATTGGTTGATTTGTAATGTCAACCCCGGATTAATAAACCCTGGTTTATTAATTAGGGGGTACTCCTCCAATAGTCATAATCTGATACTGATACTTGGTACCCTCCCAATTAAACAGCCTAGGGAATTTAACAGCAATCTAGGTAACAATAATATATAATCAGATGATCGTAAAGAAATCGCTCATGAAGGATATATGTATATGGCATCAGTATTTGACACAAAAAAATAAGAAACCAGGGTGTTGCACTCTGGTAAACTAACATAGCTATGAAAATCACAATCTTCAGATAGGTAAATCAACGATTTATTTGGGCCATTTTCAATAGCTAATTGTGAAATTACCTGAAGGTAAGATGTCTGACGTCCTGCGCCACGAGGGCATAGTCAATCCTCATGCCTGGCATCAATGGGGTGTTTAAACATCAGAAATGGAGTTTAACACGATTTAACAATCCTGAAATGGGAATATATTGCCAATGTAATCTCATTTTTTAATACCTCCCATTCATGGGACCCCCAAGAAAAATAAACTTAGCTTTTGGATGTTTTGGTTGAAGCACGGTGTTGGCCAATATGATTTCCAGTGAATGGATGCAACCATTTTGAGAACTGGCTGGCAGATACCTAAAGCCAGTTCTGGCTTTAGCTAGTGACAGCTAGTGGACAGCTCTCAGTCCTGCAAACATGGTATGCCAGCGCGGCAAAACATTTGGTAAAAAGAGCTTCTAGACATGGAAGAACAGAATTGATTGTGTGTCTATAAAAACCATCCGGATACTAAGGGTTCTATAGTTCTATCAATTCTTGAACCGTTGCCATAAAACCACAAGTTCACCAAGTACTTTGGGTAGGAACCCTATTCCCTTGGTGAGAATTACCTTCATATCACAACCAAGTTCCACCAAGCTCAACCAGACATTGGAACATGTTTTCCACAAAAAATTACCATCAGTTGACAGTTGAAACCTCTGAAAAAAGGCACCCAAAATCGGTCCTGAAAACTACCTGGTTGGGTCTGAAATCGAATCCATCTCCAACCCCAAATGGCCAACAATCCATCTCGCACCAGTGTTTGGACCCCCTCTTGGTTCGCAAAGCCCGATCCGAAAAGCGGCGCCTTTGCCATGGTACCTCGCCACGGCCTCATCCGACAGGCTTTTGGCGATGTTTTTCGCAGAGATGCTCAACAGAGATGTGGGATTCACCCGCCATACCCTGTGGTAAACTAACATAACTATGGAAAATCACCATTTCCAATAGGGAAATCAACTATAAATGGCCATTTTCAAAAAGCTATGTTAAATTACCAGAGGGTAAACAAACCCCAAAATCCAAAATCACCATTTATGATCATTTTTATGGCTGAGGTTCAAACCATCCCCAAAATGACTTCTTCATGGCATTGCCTGCCCACATTATAACAATTGGTGGAATGTGGATAAAGCCATCGCTGAAATGTTCTTTTCAACCAATACCGCATCTCTAAGTGCTAGGTGAATGCCTCTTTGGGGAAGTTATCTCATATTGTTTGGTGGCATTATGGTTGCACCAAAGCCTACTTTCAGGATGTACCAAAGCCATCCCAGCCTGGTGCACTGGAGGATGCCCTCGCCAGGTGAAGAAGGGACCAAGCCTTGGCTACGGCCGGATGATATGATACATATCCTTTATTTGTTTATGCCCTGTTGCATGATGGTTGCAGTGTTCTTTGAATAGTGTATATATAGATACAGTACACGGATGCATCATGATTTAGACAAAAAAAGAGCACAGGTGCGGGCTACGTTGCAAACCAACGTAGAGTGTGAATGTGTATCCGTGCTCCACAAGTGTGTGTAGAATTGTATAGATAGTGGATGAGTGTGGGTCACAGGGCATCAACAAGGAGAAATTAGAAGTCCGACGAAGGCAATTTCTTGATGCTTCATAACAAGGCAAATTCGTCTTCATGGGCCCATTTTGGGCATGATTCCCATACCAACCAGAAGGAAATGATTTTTTTGATATTGCAAATCCCATTGGGATCTGGACGCAGGTGGCACATCCTCCACTGGGTGCAGGTGCCTTCGGAACTGCTGCGATCCAGCTTGGACGGGTCAACCATTCAAAGCTATCCCGAATCTACGTCGCTTGGGATCGTCGCAGGGTGGTCATGGTTTTTTGAGATGTACATAGCACCAACTAGCAACATTCTATCTAGTTGAGATTGGTTGAGCAGCCATTTTGGGGACATTCAGCCAGGGGCCACCCACTGCAGAGTGGGGCCTGAAGGAGTCAACCAGCTTCCCCTCGGACAAGATCTCTTGAAACCGGACACGCTCACCTGGCGGATGGAAGCAGTGTCAACGTGGAAGGGGACCTGGTTTTATGACTGGTCCAGCCGCCGTTGTTCATTCTTACTTACAAGACACGGACTTAAGTGTTGATGAGTCTTGCTGATCTCAAAGAACAAGTTGAAGAGAACACGGTCTTACGATGTATTCAGATCATTGCGAGCAAAAAAAACACAGTTCACACACTCACTGCGGCGCCTTTGGTGAAACCTGGCTGACCCCGCATGTCTTCGGGCTCACCCTGCGCCAGGGGAATGGCAGTGCATGATGTGTTGCGGCTGCTGCCACGAAGTTCAACAACGTATTGCACAGTTGCAACAGGGATCTCGCCATCAACTACCTTGTGGTAATCTTAACATAGCTGCCAGTATGGAAAATGACCTGAAAAATGATGGTTATCCATAGCCATGATTGATTCCCAGGTGGGTGAACTTCCACGGAACCGCACCTGGTAGCATTGCTGGAGAAACCATTCTGGATGTGTTACGTCCTGAGTTGGTTTTACGGTGGCAGGATCTTATGGCAAAATCATCTATGAAATTGTTGAATTGATATTTCAATAAGGGAGTTACCAGGCGGTATTGCACATTTTTCAGTGAACTGTTTGAGAGATAGCGGAAACAACGATGTTCAACACGACTGTCTACTGAGGTCGTCTTTGCACGGAGTACCCAATAACTGTTGGTGTGAAAACATCCAGCGCATCCCAAGAATAGTTGTTAAGAAACATCATCATCCCATTCGCATCGAATCCAAAACGTATTATGTCTCAAATTTGGCTAATAAACGCAGGTGAATCCCCAACAGCTTAAAAGTTTTTGTTTTGTATACAATCATACACATACAAGCATGCAATGGTGCTGCACAATGGTAAAGGAAGCAGGGCCAGGAACCTCAACAGGTATCTGCAGCGGACCCTCCGGAACTTAACAAGGTATCTGCATTGGAACTCCCCGGAACTTTACCAGGTATCTCAACAAACATGAACTGATACAAATGCAATCATGTTGGATGACACGTTGTTACTACATGTATATGATCTTGTGTTCGTCATCATGGCATCATGCCCACATTGTCATACAATCATACACGTACAATCATACAGATACAAGCATACACATACAACCATGCAATGATGTTGCACACAGGTATGTGACGCGTTCCCATGAAAAGTAGTACAAACACAAAATGCGCAAGTGTTCACGTTGCACACTTTTGTGTTCATAATTCGGTCCTGCTGTTGACAACATTGTTTATGAATCTGCGGCAAGCTAACAACATGAACTCGCACATATGCAATCATTGTGGGTTACACGTTGTTACTAACTGTATATTGTCTTGTGATCGTCATGATAACATCATAGGCGCATTGTCACACAATCATACAGATACAATCATACACATACAACCATGCAATGGTGCTGCATGATGGTAAATGAATCAGGGCCCTGGAAAGCATTATACACATACAATGTGCAGCTGCTCACGGTGTCTACTTAGGTGTTGATGTGTTCATTCCGGCACGTACTAGAATTACTTATGGATTTTCGGCAAGCAAACAACATGAATTGATACAAACGCAACCATGTTGGATGACACGCTGTTACTAACTGTATATGGTCTTTTGATCGTCATCTTGACATCAGGCGCACATTATCACACAAGCATACACATACAATCATACACATACAAGCATGCACATACAAGCATACACATACAATCATGCAATGATGTTGCACACGGGTATATGAAACAGTGCTATGAAAAGCTGTACCTATCCCTCCTGGTCTTTGCGCCTGCATCGGTGCAGTTCAGCGGATTGATTGTCGGATCTCTGGCCTCTGCGCCTGCCACCCTTGCAATTGACCGAATTGATTTTCAAACTGTTGGTCTTTGCGCCCGCCCTCGGTGCAGTTTACCAAGTTAATTTTAAAAA
>Ga0126342_10015311_pt1 | contig 13456 bp, 10 predicted proteins | sample Cyp1metagenome_FD_92528 | JGI IMG/M metagenome (GOLD analysis project Ga0126342, IMG submission 92528) | Coral microbial communities from Lord Howe Island, Old Settlement Bay, Australia - Cyphastrea 1 metagenome | ecosystem: Host-associated > Invertebrates > Cnidaria > Coral ...
AGCGAGCCTACTTTTCGACCCTCCGGAGCCACAAATCATTGGAAAAACACAGTGTTTCGCGACTTTCCTACCTTTTCGCGCATCTGCATCTTCTTTCTTCTGACTCTTTCTCTTCTACTCTTCATTTTTCTAATCTTTCTCTTCTCTCTGCCTCTTCCCTGCTCTGCTTTTAATCTGTCCATATTGTCGGAAGTTTGACTTCTAAACTTCCTTCGATAACTAGTATAATCATAGTTATCCCCCCCATTATAATCATGGTAACTGGATTGTAACCATGGTAGCTATCGGTTTCATGACTGTAGGATTATAATTAGTTTCCATAGTTAATCATGATTGTAGTTACCATGGTCAAAAATGACTATAGCTAGTAACCCGTGTATAATCGTGTTTTGAAATGGAATGACTTGAAACGGTGATAGTTCGTAATAGCTAATCACAGTGTTATAGTTAATAATGGTCCAGTTATACGATTATATTTGGGTAGTAACCCACTGGTTATAGCTTTATCACTGTAGCTAGTAGTAACTATAACTAATAAGGATTACAAGTTATAAGTATAGTAACCGCAGTAAAAACTCAATTATAGATGGGATAAGCTACGAATCAGGGACTTACTGACCAAGGTTATTTACCACCTACTAAGTGGGATGATCCGCCGAGTAGGGAGTTTTGTATTGTTGGGTGATTTTGAAATGATCATGGTGCTATTTTGGGTTTTATTATGGTTCTTATGAGGTTGTGACTGTTATAAGCTCATTATTGGCAAATTTTGGGATGATTATAGGATTTTATGGTGGCATCATCGGATTGATGATGGTATCGTAGACTAGATTTAGAAAACGGGAACACTCCAAACTACTATTTGCTTCAAAATCCCGTAAAGGACCCCGGCTTTGGCAGTAGCCGGGACGGCGCCCAGGTCACAAAGCCGTGCTTGCTCTATTGTTCCGTATGCCATGGTGGGGCGCTTCCAGGCCAATGTTTTTGCGCCGTTCAATGTTCACGCCGCGGCCGTGGGCAGGGGTGGTGGCCTCTGCAGCCTTTCCGGGCCCGTTTGGCTGCGCCCACTCTCTGGTTTTCTTGCTGTTCAGCTGTCACGCCGCGGCCGTGGCGAAGGGTGGTGGCCTTCCACTCTGCGGCCTTTCCGGGCCCGTCTGGCTGCAACCACCCCCACCTCACTGCGCAATTCACTTGAAGAGACTGGACTATGGGCCCAACATGCATTGAGACAAACCCATGAAGCTGTTTTGTTTGCAACCCTTTCCATTTTTATCTGAAATGCTCAATACAAACCAAACTCTTTCATTGGTCTCAAAGTAGCCAGCCATACCATGTCATATCAACAGGAAAGAGGCCATTGGGTGCTGCACCTTCTTTTACCGCCTGAATAATTAGGTTGTGAATGACACGAGGTTTTCAGTACGGAAAGACTCTGGGAGATCATGGTATCTCAAACTCTGAAAGCTGTGCTTTCCTCCAGTACTTCCACTGAAAACGGTACCAAAGTCCATGGTGAATAGTCACTGTCCCTGGCTCGGGTTGACAACAATGTAGGCAAAGCAAACAAAAGGGGGTGCCCCGTATACAGGGGGTCGGCGGCACCGGGGCGTCAGCCCATTCTATAATGTCAAGGCCCGATTAATAACCCCCCAGATCCCCCCAGGTCCTTTAGCTGGGACGGACAATTGTAGCAGCAGTTTTTTTATCACTTTCGGAGGGTCGCCCCAGAAGATTTTGAATCAAACAGGGTCTAGAACTTGGCGCATGGTGATTTATTCTAAAAATGATCATCAGGCACAAATGGTACAATATGAATCATTCATCAATTGGGTTGATAATGGCTTATAAAACCCATCCGCCAGTCACGTTTACTTGTTGGAGAACTGCATCACACGCGGACTGATCTTACATGTTTTGGATATTTACATCCGGAAAAATCAATTATTGTACTTTTTAGCTGGTATTGTCAAGGACCTTCATGAAAATATTGTGGAAAGTTCACTATTTCATGACGACATCTTGATGAAACAAATAAACCTATCTAGATGCCCATTTAGCTCACTCATCTCCCAGCCATGCCGTTTGATGAGAGCGGAGGGTACATGACACCGGAAGGTACCGCAGGGTACCCTACACCTTGCCAAAGTCCCAAGCTTCTTGGTTGTGAACCTATATTACACAGTTTGCCACATATGTATTCTACATATCAATATAATGTGGTAAACCCAAATAATAAATCATCCCCAGTGCCATGAACCCAATATAAATCGTAGGCTATGGCATTGGCTTGCCCACATTCACGTTTTCCATTATTCACAAGGAGAATTTACCCCACGTTTCTTTGTTAACAAATATGATGTTATCCATTACCCTCAAATATGATGTTATCCATTACCCTCAGGCTTAACTAACATAGATGTGGAAAATCAACCATTCAAGACGATTTTCCTTGGAATCCCCTCGGTTTTCCACATCTTGTTGTATGCTTACCCAACGTTTGACAAAGTGGCGTGAGGTTCCTCAGATTCCCCATCGTCTCCGGCAACTGTTCGAGCCGATTGTGCTGCAAGAGAAGATACCTGAGCGCATCATTTCTTTTAAACGGTGATGTTAACAACAAAATTGTGGTTGTTACCTCAAAAAAGGTTTCTGGATGTGTATGTATGTAGTAAACAATATGCTTTCATGTGTATATATATATATCATCAAAGAAAGTTTAGAAGTCAAACTTCCGACAATATGGACAGATGAAAAGAAGAGATGGGAAGAGTCGGAGAAGAGAAGAGAAGAGAAGAGAAGAGAAGAGAAGAGAAGAGAAGAGAAGAGAAGAGAAGAGAAGAGAAGAGAAGAGAAAAGAAGAAAGAAGAAAGAAGATCGGAGAAGAGAAAGTCAGAAGAAAGAAGATGCAGATGCGCGAAAAGGTAGGAAAGTCGCGAAACATTGTGTTTTTCCAATGATTTGTGGCTCCGGAGGGTCGAAAAGTAGGCTCGCAAAACACCTCAGCTTTGGGGCACTTTCAGAAGTTGCGATGTCGAAAAAGTGCACGCTGTTGTGGCGCGAAGCACATGTCAAAGTCAAAATGTGCAAAACACACCAGGTTCGGAGCACTTTTAAAAAGTTCACATGTCGAAAAAGTGCACGCCGTTGTGGCGTGAAGCACATGTCCAAGTCAAAATGTGCAAAACACCACTTGTTCGGACCACTTTTGGACATTCCAATGTCGTTTCGCCTGGCAGGCGCAAGGGATTCTGCACCTTGCCAAAAGCGAGCAAAACGTCACGGTTGTGTCGCAGTTTCAACTACAACCACCACTACACTACACTACACCACACCACACCACACCACACCACACTACACTACACTACACTACACGCCACTACACCACACTATAACTACAAATACAACTACAACTACGACTACAACTACAACTACAACTACACGACATAACACTACACTACACTACACTAATTACATTACACTACACTACACTCAATTACACTACACTACATTACGCCACACCACAACACACCAGACTACACTACACTACACTAGCTACAACTACAACTACGGCTACAACTACACTACATTACACTACAGTACACTCCACTTCACTACACTCCACTACCCTACACTCAATTACACTTCACTACACTACAACTAAAGCTACAGTTACAACAGAAACTACACTACACTAATTACAATACACTACACGGATTACATTACACTACACTAATTAGATTAATTACACTACACTACAAGACATTGCAATACACTACACGACACCACACTAACTACAACTACAACTATAACTACAACTACACTACATTACGCTACATTACACTACACTCCACTACACTCAATTAGACTACACTACGCTACATTACATTGCACTACACTACACTAACTACAACTACAGCTACAACTACAACTACACTACATAAAACTCACTACTGTACACTACATTACACTACATTACACTACACTACATGACACTACATTACACTACATTACACTACACTATATTACACTACACCACACCCCACTACGCTACACTACACTAAACTACACAACACAACGCTACACTACACTAACTACAACTACAGCTACAACTACGACTATGCTACTTTACACTACACTAGACTACACTACACTACCCTACATTACATTACACTACACATTACACCACACATGCAACTGCAATTGCACTGCACTAATTACACTACACCACAACTACCAACTCCACTGCACTACAACTACAACTACAGCTGCACTACACTACACTACATCCAGCAGTTGCGGGTGAGGTGACCGACCAGGTGACCACTGTAATCACTCCAAAAAACACAACTCCAACCACCTTTCAGTCCATTAGTGGATTCGCTCTGCCATCCGTGATTCACAACAAACAAGCTCTCCTCTGGGTTTCCTATTTTTGAAACTTCCGCCACCGCCTTGTGCGATACTACTGGTATGCATATAAATCGTAGGTATATCATTTATATATTTGACTCCCTCTTTTATGTATTATATATATACATGTGTGTGTGTGTCGTGTATATGATATGTATATATATATGTATATACATGTATATTTCATAGGCAAGTGTTTAATGTATACATGTATAAATATATATATATATATCAATCAATCAATCAATCTATCTATCTATCTATCTATCTATATATATACACCTTATATATATAGCTATATAGTATGAAAAAATAATTTTACAACCAGGAGGGCCATCTAGCAAGACATTAGGTACATTGATTGCCTTTGATTGTGAAAGAATGTTGATGGGGTAAGTCATCATCTGCTATCTACAAGTTTTGGATCATGTGTTCCATCATCCTAACCATTGCTTGTGAAAAATGGGGAGTGAATATTCCAGGAAAATGACCAACCAGAGGAAAAAGGCCATCTCAACAAACAAGGGATTGTCCAAACACCGCAGGTACACAGCGGTACATGGGAGTGAATGGTAAACAAATGGAATTATCATAGATTACCAATGGCTCTTGTTTATATGTATGTATATATTATATATATATAGCAATAGCATTATCATTGGCCCTTGTGGCTATCATATACCTATAGGTTGGAGCAGCCCTGGAAGCTGCTCCTAGTCTCACTGCCAAGCAGCTTCAATTCACCGAGCTCGGCAACTGATTCAGGCAGGGAGGTCAGCTTGTTCCGCTTCAAAGAAATGAGCCTTCGTTAATGGACTCAAATCAAACTATGGTCAGTCTTGGAGGCTGTTGTGCGGTTTCATGGTCAACTTTTGGTTGTGAAGAATTGAATCTTTTGCTGGTTACGGTTACTTTCCATTTGTAGCGAAAAAAACGAAAGGATTAAACTACCTTTTTTTGAGGTCCGTTGGGGATAGTCGCCCCAATCCTAACCGGCATTCCAGCAACGTTCCGATGTAAGGTCTGTACATGATATCCCCATCCTACCACCATTTTCGTTGGTTCAATCCCCAGTTTTAATGCTTGAATCGTACCACATTGCAGCATTACCTGATTTAGAAGATGTTACATGGGGCCCATGGGGCTAGAATATCCAAGATATCCAGGTCCCCAGGGAGCCAAACCCAGAGCCAGGGCCAGACCTGCCACCGGGACCACCAAGTTGCGATAGACTCTTCAAGTTTCCCACTCTGTCCGGCAAATGGGTCAACTGATTCTGCGACAAGAACAAAGACCTCAGAGGCTGGCTGGGCTAGACCCCCAATTATCCGAATTATCCACCGCTGAATCATCATATTCGAAAAACATGAAGATGGAGATAGTTGCGGACCAAAATTTTCCAGAATCATCTGACCTGCATGAATCATCTGACCTGCATCGCTGATCCATCATTACACAACTGATCGGCGCATCTATGGCCAGATTCAAGCAGATATCCACCTGCGATTTCCGATGTTGCAATGGAAAATTAACCAAACATGGTTTACCTGTTGAAAAATGCGGTTTTCACAGGCCTTCAAGTTATAAGTTATAGCCTTTGTTTCTTCAGCGGCGACACTGCCATTTGCGGAGCGCCGTGGCCATGAACGGAGGTCCAAGTGGCTTGATGTTTGTCAACTCGCAGAGCGTGTCGGGCAGCGATGTCAGGAGGTTGTTGGTCAAATCCGCCCATCTGGAGATGGCCAGCTGGTGATAGGGGGGTGTTTCTAAGGATGAATCGTCCCATCACCAGATGTGTCAATACATTGGGAATGGGAGGGTTTACCAATGGTTTCAGATGGTTTAAGCAACTGGAATTCCCATTTTGTATCCAGTTCATCAAGCTCCTTAATTCGAAGGTCCATAGCAAAAAAGGCCCCCAAAACGTAAAGGATCCAAATTGCTGCTTAGATTCAATACCAAATCATGTTGTCACCTGGGTGTGTTTGTTCTTGAAGGAAAATGTTTCCGCATGTTTTTCGCGAAACAGTGTGCTCACACTATGGTATTCTTACTATAATGGTTAAGGCCTGGTGGGCCGAAGGTGGTTGCACACATGTTCGCCTCTTTTTGGCGACCATGACAGCACAAAAAGTTTTTTGATTTTCTCTTTTCGAAAGACGTCTCGCACGAAAGTGTTCCCGGTGACCTGTTCTGCGGAGGTGCGTTACTACCTCTCGTTCTGTTTTTGGAACTATGCACGTTTTTTGTGGCAGCCACAACAGATCCGGCATTTTTGGAAGGTCAGAGATTGGCTTTGTGTGGCAGGGGCATGTAAGCAAACGCTTGCTCGCTGCAGGCACACTACTTCACGCACGTTGCTAAAACGGTGGCAGGCGCAGCTCAACACGAGAGTTGCTGCCTGAGGTCATTTGCACAATATTTGGTGAACCTGGGCGATGCTTCGAAAGGCTCTAAACGCTTGTTTGTGAGATTGTCGTCATTTTTGGACTTGGTACTTGGTCATCATTTTGCATGGCAGGCGCAATACTTTGGACTTCGGATGCCTCAGACTCATTTTTCGTGACAGGCGCAATACTTTTTAGAGACCTCGACCAAGAAGTGCATGGAACCTAGGAAAAGAATGGCTTTCCACGTTTTCAACTTTCGGTTTTTTAGTGCTGCGCACAGTACTTTGTGAAATTCTAACGTGTGCTCGCGCAACCATCTCGTCACTCTGTGCGTGTCGGATCGCTCTCGTTGTGGCACGGTGCTTATGTTGATATGCTTGCGCAACCCTCTCGTCACTTCGTGACGTTTTAGTTTGGTTAGCCGAGATCTTGTAGAGGCCCTTGTGAGAAGATCTTGTAGAGATCCTCCTGAAGTCTTGTAAGAGGTCCTTGCCTTGCATGAAGATCTTGAAAATGCCGTGTAATTATTCAATTTGCTTGTGTGAAAGCTCTTGTTCGATGCTGCCAGGAGCTCATATTTTTGAAAAAAACTTGTCAGGTCCTCTACAGAAGGTCCTTCTACGACAATCTTGTGAGGTTTTCTTACAGGTCCTGGTATGAAAATCTTACAGAAGGTCCTTGTGAGAAGATCTTGCGGTGTGCTGAAATCCTGTCGAGGTCTTTGCATCAAGATCATGGAGATGCCTGGCTCTTAGAGGTGCTCGCATGGAACATCTTGTGGGATGCTCTTAGGAGCTTCTCGAAAAAAAACATGTAAGATCCTCTAGAAGCTCCTTCTATGACAATGTAGTGAGATTCCCTTTGAGGTCCTGGAAAGATTCTTATCAGGAGCTCTTGTCAGAACACTGTTTGGATCTCTAGCCAGGATAACTATCACGTTTTATCAATCCTCTTCATGAAAATGCAATGATGTTCCGGTTGACTTCTAACAAGTCACCCACCTGAAAAAAAAAAAAACATGTCTATCATGTGGTTGGAAAACTCTTAGTAGCTCCTTGCTTGCCCATTTAGTAGGGAATATGGATACCCCTAGCTCTGAACAACCCCTTCCTAATAGACGCCAGAAAGCTCCAACATCTGCAGCTTCCCAAAGGATTGCGGCAAGGAGGTCAGACGATTGCCCTCCAAAGAAATCCGCCTGCAGCCAGCATCGGCCAGGTATGCGAAAATGTGGCTTTCTGCGAAAATCCCATATTTTATGCCCAAGCCATGGCGGAAACCATCATCAACCGTGATACTTTAGGGTATCCTATTTTCACAAACCCACATGGCATGTTGATCCCCACTATTATCTACATAAATAGCTGGTGATTTCACCGAAATTGCCTCAACGCAAGTAAACGCCCTCTCCTTGGGTGAATCAGTGCAGCCAGTAACACCTGTATCCATAGATTGATTTGTAAAAACAAAAACAGGCACCGTTTGTGTGCCAAATCTAGGGCTTTCCTATTCTGCAACAATACCCTGACATTTATGGGGTTGGGACTGGAGATAGCGATCACGATGCTTCTCTTGATAGCGTTGCGACTAGTGCTGGTGTTGTGAATGCTCAATGTGCTGTTGTCCTCCCTGTACGTGTGGCTGTTTCCCGTGATAGTTCTGCTCTTGTTTCAACTGTTTATTTACAGAAAGTCTCTAGTGATGTTATGTTGTTGTAGTATTGTACTTAGCCAAAATAGAGTTTCAAATAGCGTTTCGCAAACTAAAGCTGCCCTTTTTTCATAACCCAAATGCCATTTTTTCCATTTCGCTCCACGAGCCACCCCCATCAAGCAGCGCAGCATAGGGACCCAGCCGGTTTCAGCCAAGCGGCCACAAGTTCACCAGATCGTCCATGGAGGGCAAAGAAAGTAAGCGATTTCGATGTGCGTCCAGCTCCCTGTCGTTTCCGAGGAGGAGGGAGAAGAGGATGATGACGACGACTTTTTCCAGGATCCATAGATGGATCATGGCGTGTGATAACTGTGTTTCTTCACATTGAGGGGGTCCAAGCCACCAGATTGATCTACTTTGCAGTTTGGAAAGCCAAGTTCGGGGTCCCACAAGGCTAAAGAAACACCCATTTGGCTTTGCCCAACAATTGAATCTACCATGATATACCACAACTCCACAAGTTAATCATACTTAATCATGATCTTCCTTTCTTAAATGGCCATGAGATCAGATGCGGAAAATTCCCCATGTTTGGCCAAGAAACATCAAGTTCACCAGCTTGCCCAGAGAAGCTGGCAACGAGGTCAGCTGATTTTGCTGCAATTCGAGATGCCTCAAATGGCACCCTCCAGGGTGATCCCTCTAGGTCGGTGGCTTAAGGAAGTACGAATTCAGCGTATCGGGGGTTATAGGCTTCTATTGGGTATGAGATGGTTTTTAGTGATGTTGCTAATTGATGTAATCTCTTCCCCCTAATTTCTTTGATACCCCCATATGGGCACCCGTGAATACAAAACCTGATGTATGTCCAATGCCTTGAACCAGGAGAAGGGAGTAATGGCTTTCGGCGGTCTAAAGGCCCTCATAAAGCCACTATTGCTCAGGGATGAACTTGCCATTCGTTTTCATGCTGGAAACGAGCTCGTGAACTTGAACCATTGCCGCCCGGACACCTTAAGTTCGTCAGATCGCCCAAGGATTTTGGCAAACTGATCAGATAATTTTGCTGCACGCAGAGCTCCCTTGGTTCGTAGCCACACAACTTGACACCGACCAGAGATTGGTGTTAAAACGTGTGTCAAAACCCTCTTTCCCACATGCTGATGAAACTGGGGGCTACCCACAAATATATACAGTATATTATACATATATATATATATATATATGCTATCTATATATATATATATCGTATATAGATATTATATAAGTACATATAGATATACATATACGTATATGTATGTATATATATATACGTGTATGTATATCTGTATACATGTATACATGTATACATGTATACATGTATGTATGTATGTATGTATGTATGTATGTATGTATGTATGTATGTATGTATGTATGTATGTATGTATGTATGTATATGTACATATATATATATATACATACTTATATAATATCTACATAATATATAGCATATATATAATATACTGTGGAGGACGGTGATCAACCAGGGAATCTGATGAGTTTTCGAATCGTGATCATGTAAAAAAGAAGAACCCAACAAGGGTAGCAGCTGATCCCTTCCCCTTGTTCATTTTTTTTGGGTAAACACCCAAAAAGAAAACAGGTTTATGGTAATAGTGGATCTATTGGTTCTCTATTTCCTGGTTCTTCAGAAAGGGTCATGGGATGGTGCTCAAAATGTGGCCGAAAGGCGTCAAGTTCTTCAGTTCGCCAATGGAGTCCGGCAGGCGGGTCAATTGATTTCCGCCGAGAAATAGCACCCTTGGACCACTGCAGGCCCATGTCAAGTAGATTTCACCAACAACAAATGTTTTGGGGGAAAAAACCAAACAAATGGGTACATAAAATGGGATAGAATAGGGGATATCATGGGATGTCCCAACTGTGTGGCTTGAATTAAGGTGAACATTACAGGCAAACATGGCGTTTACCTTCCCGTATATGGGAGTGTCCGGTTTCCATGTTCATTTTCCCTTCAACCCATGCTAGAAACATCAGTTTGTTTCTAAACCACGGGTGTAAGAACAAGAGTTGTGCGTCCAAGACAACCTAGGAGTCAGTGGATACTACTCTACCCTCATTGTGCAGCTTGTTTTTTTGTGGCGCGGTAAAACCCTCCAATCGGTCATCCATCCCACACATGTTTGCAACAGAGCATCGACACGTACAAGTCTCTTCTGACAGTACCGCGGACCAGGACAAAAACAACAATCATTACTTCTAAGCTGAGGAAAATGACATCCGGCACCTTTTTTAATGGAATCACAGAGGTCTGCCATTTTTCGTCATCGCCCGAGTGGCGTTAGGCTCTTTAGCTTCCCCAAGTCAGGCACGTCCTTCAGCCGATTGTTCTGTACATATAGAAACCTCAAATTTGGCAATGTTGCAGCCGCCCAGCCGGGCAGATGGACCCTGGCTCCATCATCCTACAGGGATGAAAATAAGACTTCCGTTGGATACCCCAAGTTCGATAAAAGGGGTTAAGTCGGATTAAGTTTCCCCAATTTTGGGGGAAAATCATGTTCCAATCCATTGGAACTGGGGCAACTGGGCTTAGGCCCCTTTCTGTTTTAAGATCCACATGCAAAAATTATCTATGTGGCTTCTGGGAAATGGGCTACCCTAAAATCCAATGCTTGTGGAACACAACACCAATTTATGGAGAGCAACATCTCCTATGGAACTGGAGACCATTTCAAACAAACCCGTATTATCGTAACAACTTTGTCCATTTCAATAGGAAAATCCCAAGGTTAGTGAATGGATTGATTTAAGGGATTTTTGTACAGGAAAACTGTGGTTTCTGTGTTTTCGATTAAATGTTCACTTCAACCAAATCAATCTCATAATACTAACATGTGTTAACCCCAATTTTACTCTAGTCTCACAAGTATATCCCATTGTGTCATAGATGTCACTTGGAGGATCATCCAGCTAAGTGGCGAATAACCACAGTTATAATACATTTATCCATGTATGCATGGAATGATAAACCACGGTTATAATCCATACTGGGTTATGAATCACTCACTAAGAAGGATGATCCTCCAGGTAGGCTATGTTGGGCCCCAGCTGTTGCTGCTGTTGCCCCGCAACACCTCACAGCTGGGCTGCTGAAGTTGCGTGAAGCTCGTCAACCATTCAGGCAGCACCGTCAGTGAGTTGTTGGACAGATCCAGCAGACTCAGTAGCGATTTTCTTGGTGAACCGTTCATGGGATAAGTGTAAGTAGGATGTGCGATATGATCTATGATATGTCATCTATATGATATATTATGTCATAATACTCAATCACATACATAGTATATACACATATACATATATATATATATATATTATTATTATATCAATATAGATATATTATCAATATATATATAATAAAATATAATATAATACAATATAATATGATATAATATGATATAATATAATAATATAATATAATATAATATAATATAATGAACGATTTTTTGTCAGTTGAACCGGCAAATCCCCTATATATGTATAGTGGATGTGTTTCAGAGAATTTGGGGACTTTGGAAATCGGAAGAGGGGTGGACAAAAAGCTGCTGCTTGAAACGGCCTTCCAAATATGTTCCAAAATCTACTACAAAAACAAAAGTGGAAGAAAAAATATTCATCATCCGTGGACAGACTCCAGTCCTGTAAGATCTACAAGTTTTTCCAATCGACCCATGGGCAGCCCATCGACCCATCGCTCCGCTGTTGAAACCTTGGTTGAAGCCAAGAGACGTCAACTTCGTCAGCTCACTGAACGATTCGGGCAAGCCTTTCAGCTGATTTTCGCGCAGAAGAATCAACCTCAGTCCCACTGCTGGAACAGTTGCTGCTTGAAACACGCCCGTTCAGCCTGACAAGAATATCTTCCAGAAACACTTGGCATATGTTGACACAGGCTTGAAATTTCAGGGTGTCAGAATGTAGAATGGGCCGCATGTAGTCTCCAAGCATTCAGTGGCTACTTCGGCTGTGTGATATTGCCAGCAATCGCGGAAACTGTACAGCGGATGTCGAATCACTGTCATGTCCTTGCCAAGTGGCGTTAGGAGCTTCATATTCCCAAGGTTCTCGGGCAAATGGGTCAGCTGGTTGCTCTGCAATTGGAGAGCCCTCAGGAGAGAAAGTCACCATACTTGATATTGTTGTTACTTCTCGGTAACAGATTGAGGAAGGAACTGACCGTAAGTCAGCCGTGAATATACATGCACATTTACACATGTCACATACACATGTCACATAAACATATACATATCCACATATATGTACAAACATGTGAATATATGTGTGATAAAAAGAATAGATAGTCGTGATGATGGTAATGACAATGATGTTAAATATATGTATATATGCAGTGTAATGCAATGTAATGCAAGGTAATGCAATGTAATGCAATGTAATGCAATGCAATGCAATGTAATGCAATGCAATGCAATGTAATGCAATGCAATGTGATGTAATGTAGTGTAGTGGTATGTTCTGTTGTGTTATATTATTTTATATTTGTGTGTATATGTATATATATATATATATATTATCATTATTATTATTAACAATTATCATTGTTATTGATTATTATGATTATTACTATCATTATTATTGTTATTATTGTTTTTTTATTATTATTATTATTATTGTTATTAGTATTGTATTTTCTAACATTATTATTTATTATTTTTATTACTGTATCATTATTATTTGGTGGTTTGTTTCTTAGCGGGTGGTCGATTTTGATTTGCGTGCATGTTGCTGGGAGTCCCAGACCATTATGCCAAGCAACCTCAACCTCGTCAGCTGACAGAAGGATTCGGGAAGTGAGGTCAGTTTGTTATTCTGCAGGGAAAGAGACCTTAATCTCGGTCACACGTGCAGAAGAATCAAGGCACCGCCCTTTGCCACCACTGAACTGCAAGTAAACCAAGAAACTCCAAGTTTGCAAGCTGGCTGAA
>Ga0126342_10015312_pt1 | contig 13456 bp, 17 predicted proteins | sample Cyp1metagenome_FD_92528 | JGI IMG/M metagenome (GOLD analysis project Ga0126342, IMG submission 92528) | Coral microbial communities from Lord Howe Island, Old Settlement Bay, Australia - Cyphastrea 1 metagenome | ecosystem: Host-associated > Invertebrates > Cnidaria > Coral ...
CATAAAATTAAAAAAAAGACTGTAAAAAAAAACATATCTTACTATACTATAGTACCTATTTAAAAAAACCGTTTAAATACGTATAAAGTTTTTTTTTAAAAAAAAAAAAAAAAACATGACAGAATGAGAGGGTTCATGGGTCATCGACCCATCCCCCTCCCAGGTCGGCGCAGCAACAGCCCCACGAACGCCCTTCAACCCGGTGCAGCGCTGTTTCGGGTTCACCGTGCGTCCTGCGCCTCTGCCGTTCTACCGCACGCTCTTGGTTGAAGTGGTGAGGAGGTATACCCTCCTGAACCACAAGGAGGGATGGAAAATCCATGGAAATCCACGAAGCAATGGGAAAGCTGTATAGTGGTGATATTGAATTTGACTTGTTGTCTTCGGATCTGGGATCACGATCTTGACAGCTTCATATTTTTGGAATGAGTTGGAACATGTTGAAACCATTGGCATGGGAATGGTGGAGCGGATTCTGTCCCAGCTACTTTCCAGGATTCTGGGCAAATCTGTCCATCCCAAATTCATATTTCCTGTTGTTGATCTGGATTTGTTTGTCCAGATTCTAATTTTCAGTTGTTTTCTCCGATTTTTTCCAGTTGTTCTAAGAATTTGGAGCCTTTTGCAGGAGCACGTACTGTTCTGTCTCGAGAAGGATGCATGTTTGGCGCCGCTGGAGTACCTTGATCACCATTGATCACCGAGTCCTGGAGGGGTTGATTGAATCGTTATCCATGGATATCCATGGATATTAAAGGATGTTCCCCGAACCATTGGGTCGTCAATTTCAGGACCCCCCGATGTTATCCGATGTTGATGTATGGTAAAGTGATTGTCTGAAGTTTGGCATTTTTATATGGTGTTTGTGTTTGGAAAGGGCTGAATATCATATCATTTGGAATCATTCATAAGGGAATTATCACACAGCAAGATAGGATGGGATATGAAACAACATTTTTTTGGAAATATTTAACCTGTGAAAAGGTTGGCTTTTGTGTATGGAGAAACCAATGTATTTTCCCATTCCCCTGGGCCAAGTATGGAGAATTAATATTTACATATTCACTATTGTGCTATTATATAATACTTGTGCCCTCTGACAATCAAACGTGGCAATTGAAAATCCTCTATCAATGGAATTATCGTGAATTATCCAGCAAGCCATGTTTGACTACCAGAGCGGATGTCTTTGTTTTGCCCCTTAAGCAAACGGATCCACAACAGCAAAAAACTGACAAGGATAATTTGGCAATGTTTTAATTGGACAATCATTCAATGATGCGGGAGTTTTTACCTGGGGCTAACCTGGTTTCAAACTCCAAAATCTATCAAAATCTTGGATCATAGAATCATAGAACTCAAATTTGATGATTTTACCATATTTTACCCTCTGGTAAACTAACATAACTATGGAAAATCACCATTTTTAAAGGGAAAATCCACTATAAATAGCCATTTTCAATAGCTACGTTAAATTACCAGAGGGTACCTCTCATATGTTTCATCCAAATCCCGATTCACCTCCAGCCTCCGTGACATCTCCGTGAAGGCTCCTGGCCGGCGCGTGGGCATCCTTCGATCCCCAAGGAGCGAATCTTCAAATTGCCATCACCGGCATCGCAAATGGTACGGCACCCATCGAGGCTGCCAGGAGGCACCGTTGTGGAAGAGTGGGGAAGCCTGGGTCTTGGGCTGTACATATATAATCATATACATATATATATATATATATAAATGAATATATATATACATATTTTGTTGTGTATATATATTATACACAACACACACGTGTATTTATATATATATATATATTTGTAATTATATGTACACAGTATATGCATATGTATGTATATATATATTATGTACATCATGATACACATATATATATATATGGGTATGTATTTTTTTGGTGGGTTCAAAGTTTTAAAGTGAACAGAAGTAGAGGCACCTCGAATCATACCTCCGAATCATACCCCCCTCTACTACTTCCTGATTTTGGCACTAAAAAAAACAATCAAACCCATACATATTATATCAATATGTGGTAAGTAAGAAGTTAATGAAAAAAACGCAGGGTATCTAAGATTGGCATTGTTGATTAGTGATTTGTAACGAAAATGTAGACCTGAAAAGATCAAGGGATGAACACGTACAACATAAAGTCTTGCATGGAAGCCGTAGATTATGGACTTTTCTTGCTACAGGGTGATACTCCCCCACTTATAAATTGTTATATATATATATATATATTGGTTTATGATCTCCATTAGCTATGGATATCCCATACACCCAGGTTATTGGAGTTGTAAAGCAACTCCGCCAAGAAACTGGGTGTCCCACCGGGGTATACATCTTTGCCAACTCGTGTGACCTGTGAACAAGCTATGAACAATGTCGTTCAATGATGTTCAATGGTTTCATGAATCCATGTCATATTTACATATCTTTACATATTTATCATATATTTACTCTCCTGCAGTTCAACATTACTAGCTGAACAAAAAAGTTTTAAGGGGTAAATCATCTACAAATGGCTATGACCGGTGAAACAAATTGGACTCCGGGGACCACAGATGATTCATGGTCATGATTTGTTTTATATGACTCATCCATTTTGTTGGGGATATAACTTATACCAACAATAAATAATGGATAATAATGGGATATAACTGAAATTGATATGAATTAATGGGATATTAGTGATTTTACCTTCTGATCATCTAACACACTTTTGGAAAATGGTCATGCTGAATAGGTAAATCATCGAGATGTTTAGGTAAATTTCTATAGTATGTGTTAGTTTACTCGAGGGTGCCCTGACCTTGACGCGTACCCCACCGGGATTTTCTCCCCTTGCTATGTCAGATGTTTGTCAGGAGCCAACGCGTCAGCACCCTTTCGCAAGGGCGACAGTCACCGCTGTCGCCCAAACGACGGGCAGTGACATGGGCAGATGCTGGAAACGTGACGCGGAAATTCAGATGATCCAATGCCAAGATGATTCAAAATAAAATTAAGCCCAGTTCATTTTTCGCGATGTTTCAAAATTGGGTCCTCAGTTTCAGGAACTCCAGATTCATTTGCCGGAGACATTTCCCCGATTTCAAACGCCAGATCATGAATCTGCCCATTGCCATCTCCAAACGCTCAGCCAAGCTAGTGTAAACATGTATCACCCGGAACCCCATTTCCGTCAATTGGTGTTGAAGACTGCCTACATACCAACTAATTGTATTGCAAGTGTATAATAGTAAAACGAACTGAAGAAACGACCCAAAAAAATCCCGTAAAACGCGTTCGGGGATCGGTCCCCCTGTGTCGGTGACGGGCCTTCCAACTGAGGAGAAGAGTTGGATCTCGAGGCTGCTGACTTGGAGCAGCAGGAGTTCTTCTCGGCGCCTTTTGTTTTGGCCGAAAGCAGCAGGAGAATTTCATGGGTGACTGTATACAAGTGGGGGGTGTCTCAGACATTCTCAGATTCAAAATGGTGAAAACCGAAATCGCATTCTTATAGGATGTTATAGGAACCTCATGTTCACTACAACAGCATTGTTAGATAATTTTGCGGTATCCCATCGGTATCCCAAATGGGTTTGTCTGGAAATAGGATACCCCAAAATCCAATAGTCAATCATCAATTATCAAATTATCCCTATTAAATGGCTATATACAATTATTTACTGGGTTTATATCCTATTTTCAGAGAAACCCAAATTGTTGACTGCTGTTCTGCTGTTCTTTCTTGGAAAAAAAGATCATCATGTCACTGAAGCACCTTGGGATGAATTTTGGGTGATCCCCAGCTGCCTGGCAGGAGGAGTGTCCAGCTCATGCACTTATGTCACTTGGCCACTGAAGAAATATGGGGATCCTGAGGATTTTGTTCACGCTCAGCAACCTCAGGTTGCCAGGGAAAAATTAGCGTGGTCCAAAATGACCCAAAAATTGAGCAAGATTCTTGCCAGTCTAAAGTGCGTGCAATAAACTGCTTTGCTTGGGTTACTGGGCTGGAGTGATGTCTTGATATCAGCTGCACTTTTTCATGATCTCATCATATGATAGCATCATCTCATCATCTTTCGGCGCTCCTCCCCATCTCTCCCTCCTCCTCCATTTTTTGTTTGGTGGGGACACTTGGTCTCAAAATCATTACCACGCATATACACGTATACACAGACACACAAACATATAATATTACATATACTAATATGGAGCTTGCCTCCATTTTTCGGATTTTCCATGAAATAAACCAACCATAAACCAACCATTGGGATCCCATTTATCTGGGTAAATTATAACGACCTCACTGTTCTCCCTCACTGGAAATCATGGTTAGTAAGGGAAATCATCCCCAAATGGGCTTAATTCAGATTAGTGAAATATTATAATTTGCCCAGATTTATGGAAAATGGCCATTTATAGTGGATTTTCCCATTAAAAATGGTGATTTTCCATAGTTATGGAAACACATCCATCCATCCTTTAAGGCGACCTGTCGCACTGGGACGCCGCTGCGCTGGAGCGTGGCGCGCTCCTGGCGCGCCCTGAGCCACTGCTGGGTCCACCGCAGCCGGCCACGGGCATCGGACACGCCTGGTGTCTGACGGCGGTGGACACCCTGGTGGAGCAAAGCTCGGTAGTGCCATGGCCGGTTAAAGGTGGAAGTCACGGACCCTAGTGGTGGTAAAGAAATGTAGATAGAGTTGTAGATAGAGTGGTATATATATATGGTTACATCATACATACATAATATATATATATATACATTTACATACACATACATTATAGAATATTAAACATATATATATATATATATAGATATATACTCAGTAAGTGTAAATATATTATTATATATATATATAGAGAGGAAGCACACCCCAGAAAAAAAAAAACAGACAAGTGAAGTAGCATTGAATTTTATTCGGCGTGCACCTTCCCTTGTTCCTGACCGTATCATGAACAGAAGACTTGATTGACAAAGTTCATTGATTGGGGTGAACATCCATTACCCATATGCTCCATGGTGCTACAAAACTGTGTGATTTTTAGGGCAAATGTTGGTCAGTATTCTATACATGGAGCATATGGGTTGATTCTAATTGTGAAGAACTAGTTTGTCTTTGAATTTGAAGAACAACGTACTGCCCGTAAGGGCTTTATTGAGCCATGCTGATCCCCATCTTTCTCCACCATCTTTCGGGGAAGTTCCCGTGCCGTGGCTCAGGTGGTTCGCTTCTCCGAACCCTTGCGGCCCCAGTTTCGCATCCTGAACCGCACAGGGCATTCCTTGGGATTGCGACAGGCTATGGGGATGATGGGAGGGCCAGGGTACCCAAGGTACCCATTGTGGAAAAGATATGTTGAAAGATCAGGTTATGATCTATGAAATTCATTGAAATTCTATGAACCATTAAACATAAACAACAGTTGATGGGTTTTATCACGGGGTGTGCTACTATATGGATCTAGGTGGCAGACATATTTTGGTTGATCATTGGCGTCTGTAGCTGCAGCCACAGACACATACTCTGGAAAACTGAATCCACATTGGATAGGATATGATAGAATTTGATGTTTGTTTCTTGGGGGATTTATTCGTTTCGTCCATTAATTTTCCAGGAATCGACTTTGCAAGGGAACACTTGTATTTGTTTTTATTGTTTTTGTCTTCCCTCTTTCCTCGGCCAGCGTGACGAAAAACGCCAGGATTGTGAGAAAGCTCCGGCCTTCGAATTGGCACCGGAACAGCGGATGAGTTTCTGCTGGTTCCAACCAGAGGGGCCCTTGCGGTTGCGCTTGCGCTTGGGGTCTCAAGAGCTTCTTGACAGAGGGGTGCTGGTACCCTCTGGTAAACTAAGGTAATAATCTAAAGGTCAGCTATATAAGGAGCTATTAGTTGGACAGCAAGGAGACATGTCCAATCACCTGTCATATTTGTTCTTTGAGAGTTCGAAAGTGAACTGGAATCTGGAATGATTAAAAATTCGTGCTGGAAGCACTTTACAGTAAATCAACACCTTTCTCATTTATGAATTAATGTTGAACGTTGGAAGGAATGATGGTCAACAGCTTTTGTGAAAATGTGTTGCGGGCACCTCAAAAAGCCACCAAAAACGCGACGTTCAGATCGGGGAAGCCCACTTCAGATATGACTTAAGTAATGATGTAATGGATACTTAGAGAATCTTAGAGCCAGATCTCCACCCATTTTCCCGTCTTTGTTCAATGTGTATTCAACCCCCCCACCTCCGAAAGTGGAGAGGGTGGGGTTGGGTCCCCAGGATGATTAAATCCCCATGGTATTCCCATTCTTATCACCATGAAATAGGAAGATTCCTATGGGAATAATGGGATATTTACCAATAATACCTGCAGCACCTGCGCTACACCCCACAGGTACTTCACGATATACACTTTCATATGGTTTTTGCAGGGTTTCTTTCGGGTTCATTTAGGGTTTCTTTAGGGATGATTTAGGGTTTTTCCTAGGGTTTTTGTAGGTTTTCTTTAGTGTTTATGTAAAAAGTGTTGAAAACAGCAAGAGAAAATGAGCCGATTCCCTGCAGAGGGTCAACAATCACTCAAAGCCTCGTGAGATCTCGTGAGGGACATGAAGTTTAACCATCTCAACATAGTGGAAGGCCACAAAGTACTGTAAGGGTCAGCAAAAATGAGGTTCTCGGCAGTCATCCCAAATGAGTTTGGGGCATAGCACAAGTGCTGGCCGTATATAATTAAATAGGAATCGTGGGATATTCACCATGAATCTCCTCATGATTTGTCCCTTGGCTCCCATGATATTCCCCCCAAAAAAGTGACGTATCCAATGTGTTCATATGAATTTAACGTACTCATCCCATTTCAATACCATCAATTATATTCTATCAGATACTGTAACCCTTTTGGTTAAGCTATGGAACATTGCCCATTTATCTATACTATATAGTTCGATGATTTGTGATCACATACCACATACTGATAACACATGGTGATTTTCCCCCATGCTAACTTTGAAATTACCTCAGGGTAATACCAATAGCATCCCATCAATTCATATCAACTGCCAGTTATATCCGATTATGCTCCATCATATAATCCATTATGTATGGTTGGTTAGCTATATCACCATGTTTTTTTTTCATGTTTTCACGAAAAAAATCATCGTTTACTAGGTTGTTGTATTCCATAATTATCCTTTCTTTCTGGTTGGGTATCCCAGACTGTTGGTTATAACCACTACATCCCATGAAACTTCCAGTTATATCCCATTATGATTGCAACCATTTTTTTTTGTATCCCATATGGCGATCATCCCCAGTAACTACTATGAATACTATAGCTATTGGAGTGAACTGAACCAACTGGACTGGGGCACCCTTTTTTGACCCAAATCTCCTATCAAAATGCCCAGCCAAGGTAATATTCCAGAATTTAGTTTTATACCGTAGTTATGGTAATAACATATGCCATTATGATAATATATATATAATTATATATATACATGATTCTATGATAATATTCCATATGGTTATTTGTTGGTTCTCAAGCCTCCCATCTCCCAATGCGCCAAGGATCAGCTATGAAGTGGGCACGGTGGAGGAACATTCGCCCCCGCTGCGCGTGGAACGGTCCCCCGCCGGCGGCGCCTTTGCCGGCGTCCTGCGTGAAGAGTTCCTGGTGCAGACGAAGGTCTCCCGTGGAAGCCGGGAAGCGCCTTGGGAGCTTAAAGGACTGCCTTACATCCCGGCGGGGGGGATATTCGCACTCACGAAATGAGCGTTTTGTTGAGAAAATCACCATTCACCACAGCGCCAACTATTTTTCATGATTTTAGGATCTCATTTTCGGGTGTTTTTTTGGTATCGCCTGTGAATTCGCATGTATTTTGCATTTCGACAAAAGTTTTATGAGGGATTGACACCTTCGCTTGCGAACTTCATTTTGCCTCTCAGATATTACATGAAAGTGGTTGAGAGCGTATCATCAAGAGCGTGTCAGATGTTACGCAAGCTGCCGCAAGCTCATGAATAGAACGTTATTAGTCCCCCCCCATCCCCCTATGTGCGAACATGAGAGATATCAACAAACGTCAAAAACGCTAGCGCGGTTTTCCCTCCGCGGGCAAAAACAAGGGGGATTTATATGGGATTTATATACGGGATTTACTGTATATGGGATTGATATAGGCATTTGGCACAAGCTTTAGCTTGCCACTTTCCAGCGTTTCGCCGTTACTTACTGCCGCCCCCTCTTGGGAAGCAACCTTATTTTGCACGACGAAATCACAGATTTCGTTTTTTTGCACATTGCTAGCAAACAGCCCAGCCCGTACAGATCAAAAATACAATCCTTCACTGGCATCAGTTTTCTCCCTATCAATAAGTTTATGCACTTTATAATGGTAACCCAGAACACTTCTGTCCCCATTGCAATTGTTATCTAAACCCATTAAGTTGTTTAATGGAATGTTAGTCCACCACATTAAATACTGTTTCTCCCATACCTCACTCTGGTTTTACCGAAGGGGCAAAAGGCAGTATCATGAACAGCTAAAGCTGGCAGGGGTCGCCAGAGGCTTGCCGGGAGACCACGGTCCCTCCAAGAGTCATTTTTTCTCATATCAGCATAATTGCCCTCCTAAACTTCAGACAAGTGGTCACAAACCCTGCCGTGCGTCGCGGGACAGAACTCACCAAAACTTAAGATCCCTCACCAGAATTGCCTCCAGACATGTAAAATATGTCTCCACATGTAAAATAGGCTAGCTCAGAGACACAGGTGGTTGGGCTCCACCTTGCCCATCCCACCTAGTCCCGCGTACAAGGTGCTGGCTAGCAGTAATTCTCAGCGGCGTAATTACCCTCAGCATTTTCTTTCACACACTTCCAGTTCTCGAGCAAACTCTTTCCGCACATATGACGATCGAGACCGTCTTGACGATCCTGCTGCTCGACTTGATAACTTTGCCACTCCCTCACGCATACTTCAACTCTATTCGTGGAATATTGAAACTTTCATTGGCGTCGGAAATTGTTCTCAATTTCAAGCGCTACTTCATTGTGGGCATATACTGTTTACAAGAAACCAAATCTCAACATACAGGTATAGTTAAACTCTCACATACCCATTTTTACCTTTCCGGCACAGCAGATGACCCATATGCAGGGGTTGGATTCGCTGTCTACAACCCTCTGACTCACCCTGTTCCAACGAATTTCTCCTATCACTCGCATACCCCGTCCTCTCCTCATGTATCCCCTCGTCTATTTGCTTCTCCGATTCTCGCATTATGGTATACATACCTTGGACACATTATCCGCCACCCTGCCTCTCCTGAATTCCACATGTGTTTTAACAACTCATTATCTCTACGCACTATTTCCTCTCCGTTTAGAAGAGGCGCCCCCAGAGCTCATTGGCCAGAAATCGCTTTTGCTGAATCTGCACATGGTCTCCAACGTAACATCAATCCTCCTGTATTAGGATTTTTTCTCCACCAATTCTTTACCCATTTCGCCATTGTCGAGCTCAAGACATTCTCCGCTGCCAGCATGAAACAATGGTATAATACAACTCGATTTGTTCATCTCCTTTTCCCTGTAGCTGAAAACCGAGAACAATGCAAATTTTTAACCCCCAAAATGAAATAGACAACCACCTGGGTTTGCTGCTGCTGACGTGTAGTACTCGCTGTACTGCATATCGCGTTCGAAAAAATGGGATTGATATATGGGATTTAATGGGATTTATTTATGTTGGTTTCAATAGGATTTAATGTTGTTTTTTTGACCAAACATCCAAGTAAGTTGTTGTACAAGTGATATGGAGGCCTTTTCCAACATCATACAGTGATTTCCCCAGTGGCAAAAACTAATAAATGGATGGTTCATGCAGGAAAAATTGGCGAAACTACTGGGGAAAGAAGTTCTATAGAGTAAATCATTTTAGTATATATATATATACAGAATCAATGATTATATATAGATATGAGACATGTTTTGATTATGATTTGCCCATGAAGCAGCTCCAAACAATCCAAGGTACACATCCATCCGCACTGTTTGCTGAAAAACTGCAAGGTGGGGTATGGGTCAAGGCTGTCAAGGGCATGGGGATAGTAAAATTGTAGAGTGCTGATTATCCCCAAGTATCTTGAAATATTATGCTATCGACTTAGATATCTTATGATCCGAAAGATTACACACATTCGCGAAATGTCGCAAAATTTGACCCATACAGTCAAGGTTTTTTCAGGACACCAGCGATACTGACAGCCTCCTGAAAATAGCGACATGTTCCTATTCCCGATTTTTTTGTTTTTTAGGTTCTACCCTAAACCCTAAACTAAACATAGATATGCAACATTCATCATTTCGAACGCGCATTTCAGCTTCGGGAATCCCATGGATTTCAGCACCGCGCCAGGGTCATGCCCTCTTGGTGCGTTCCGGCATTAAGGGCTCTGCCGAGATGGTGGTACCCCATGAGGGCTCCGTATGCCTGCAGCGTGAGTCCAAGGTGCTGTGAAAAAATCCATGGGTTTTTCCATGGAATTTGCATCGTATCATCCAATTTAAATCCATTTAATTGGTAGATGGTGATAATGATTGAGTTTTAATCCCATGAAAAATTGGTAGATGATCATAGTCATTGAGGTATTGAATGTTATTGACTCATTGGGTCATTGACTCAAGCTGGGGCTCAAACACACTGATCTCAAACTTCTGGATGGGTGATGCCAGTATATCATTGATAGTCCAGTGATATACTGTGGGTCAAGAGTATATTCAGCTTAAAAATTGTATGGAGATTATGGATCCTCAATGATCATTCGTTTATCATTCATTTATAGATCCTTTGATCATTTGTTTATAATATCATTCATTTATTGTAAATCAGTGACCATTTCATCATTCATTCTAGATCCATGGAGTGGTCGTTTCCACATACCATGGGGAGGGAAAATGGATGATGATGATGATTATCACCATGAGAATCCATTAGATATTATTATATAGTAGATTATAGTAGTATATGTGATTATCATTATATATCATTATATGTTATATATATATTATTACAATCCTTGCTGATGATTGATGATGATTGATGATATGGAGAAGTTACTCTCCAGTAATTTAACATAGACCCTGCCAGATAGGGGTTGACAGATTAGTTTCCACTAAAAAATTGCTTGTTTTCAGGGTTGAACTGTTAATTTACCAGAGGGTAATGGTGAAGCAGTGAAGCCGCCTCTTTGAAACCCATGGCCCCATCCCTCATAGAATTGGATGATGGGAAAATTTACAGGAAAGCCCTATATTTGATGGTAAAAACCATGGTTTCCTGTAGATTTTCCCTTAAATCAATCCAGTGAATCCCCTGGATGTTGATCCCCTGTGTGAAAAACCAGGTGTCCGATCAAGTGGCGCTGGAGATTGCCAGCTGCATTCCGGGCAGTTCCGTTGCCCACTGGTCGGTGCCACGGCGTCGATCTTGGTGACACAGTATCAAGCAGTGCACCTAGAAAATCCTAGAAATGGGTACCCTCTGGTAAACTAACAAAGCTATTGAAAATAACCATTTATAGAGGATTTACCCATTAAAAATGGTGATTTTCCATTGTTACGTTAGTTTACCAGAGGGTAACAATGAGGATCAAGCAGTCAATCCCTGTTCAGAGAAACCCATGTCAGATAGAGTGCAGAATTTGATGGTTGGAGCTGAACAACAACCACCTAATGTTCCACAGTAGACCTCAGAATCCTCAGTTGCTGTCAATATTAAAACTGTCTCAAAAGCCAAAAACAAATCCTCACTAATACAAAGAAACCTCATGGTGTACATCATTCATGACCTAAATTTCAAGGTCCTTGGTGTATCTTGGTGTTGTTGCCCGTTAAACCCGCTGTAGGCTCCCATCATGCTGACCAAAAACCTGGCTGGGCATCGGGGTTTTCTGCGTCACATGAAGAGCGGCGGCAGCGGCATGACCTCCGTTTTCGAAATCACCATGGTGGATGTGAAAAAGGAGCGGGCTTTGGCCGCGCCCAAAAAGGGCGCGAAAAAATGGATGTTGGTTACATAAACCCATAGAATAATAATAATAATTAATAATAATAATAATACATAATATATAATATATAATATATAATAAAATTATCATTGGGTTTGTCGGACAGTTTAGGGGGAAAAAACACAATTTGATGGTGAATGATCGCTTTCCCTAAAAAACAGGTAAGTTTAGGGGGTTTTCCCTGCAAGATGTAGATGTCATTTTCAGAGAGATTCGTATCCATGGACTTAATCTTCATCACTGGGGTAGTTTGATGGGAGGGTGGGATATGGTGGATATGGGCCCCTAGAACTATGGTGAACTCTAGGTGACCACTCGAAGCTGGAAAAATCAGTGATGAAATGGGATATAGTGGGCCCATGTGGGCTGGCGATTACTTAATCTATAAAATCTACTTGTAAGCCTAGGGAATGTTTGTCGGTTTTTTGTCGGACAGCTGCTTTCTCTTCGTCCCAAGAATCCCAATGAATCTAGGACCACCAACGGCCCCGCTGGGTTTTAACCCAGCGTGCCCTGTATGCGCATGTTTCAATCCAAAGGGGATGCAGGGCTCAGCGATGCTCAGCGGTCAGGATCCCATCTCGGACTTTTTGGTGGTGGAACTGCGCCCCTATGTGAAGGCCAACTGTCCTTACTTTTTCGAGAACGACTCGCGACAGGTTTGTAGCGTGAGTCAGCTGGATGGACCGGAAGCTGGGGCGCCATTGGACCTCTTTCCTGGCGAAAGTGCGCCATTTGTTGCCTGATTTGCGATACCAGGACAGGTTCTGATTTTTATTGTGCGATACCAGTACTGACACTTGTGATAAGCTAAGAGAAATTGTCAGAAAGTCGTGCAGATCTCATGATTTCACCATTTTTGATCGTCACATTGATGATAAGTTATCAATTTTGAAACCGTGTTTCCTTTTTTTTGTGCCATATTTGTTCCATTTTGTTACCATTGTACCATATTTAGCAACCTCTCATCGGTTTTTGGGTGACCATTTCCGCACAAAATTCCTCTGCCAAGGTGCCGGTTGGTGCCGTGATTTGCGGCCAGGGCACTTTTTATGTGCGCCTCGCGGTGCTCGGCGCCAAGGATGAGGTCCAGTACAGCAGCGTGATGGACATCGAACTGCCGCAGGAAGCCATCTTTGGATCGATGCACGTGAAGGCCTATTGACGCAAAAGGGGAAGAAAGAGGGTTGAGGGGGGAAGCAGAACTGCATGCAACACATTGAAACACACACACACACACATAATAATACACATGTGTATATATATACCTTAGGAAGCCAAACCCGCAAAAAACGTAGGGTCAGTGGAAAAACCCGAGGTTTCTGGCAGAAACCCGAGGTTTTCCAAACCAGTACTAAAATACGGGGTTAGTACGGGTAA
>Ga0126342_10015313_pt1 | contig 13454 bp, 11 predicted proteins | sample Cyp1metagenome_FD_92528 | JGI IMG/M metagenome (GOLD analysis project Ga0126342, IMG submission 92528) | Coral microbial communities from Lord Howe Island, Old Settlement Bay, Australia - Cyphastrea 1 metagenome | ecosystem: Host-associated > Invertebrates > Cnidaria > Coral ...
CTATATCTATCTATATCTATCTGTATCTATCTATATCTATCTATATCTATCTATATCTATCTATATCTATCTATATCTATCTATATCTATCTATATCTATCTATTTCTTTCTATATCTATCTATTTCTATATATTTCTATCTATTTCTATCTATTTCTATCTATTTCTATCTATTTCTATCTATCTATCTATCTATCTTTCTCTATCTCTTTCTGTATCTCTATCTGTATATCGATCTATCGATCTACCGATCTATCGATCTATCGATCGATCTATGTATCTATGTATCTATCTATCTTTCCATCTAACTATCTATCTACCTACCTATCGATCTATCTATCTATCTATATCTATCTATCTATCTGTCTATCTATCTATCTATCTATCTATCTTTCCCTTTCCCTTTCCCTTTCTCTATCTCTTTCTCTATCTCTTTCTCTATCTCTTTCTCTATCCCTATCTCTATCTCTATCTCTATCCCTATCTCTATCTCTATCTCTATCTCTATCTCTAGCTATCTATCTATCTATCTATCTGTCTGTCTATCTATCTATCTATCTAACTAACTAACTAACTAACTATCTATCTATCCATCCATCCATCCATCCATCCCCTCTCTCTCTCTCTATTTATACATACATAGAAATATTTATGCATAGTAATTATATATATATACATTTATTATCATGTTAAAAACATATTTGATAATATAAACATATATATATATATATACATACACACATAATCCGTCAAATCAACCTAGTTTTTCCTGAACAGAAACGGCCTCCTCCATGGTCTCTCTTGTTCTAGGCCAAGAAAAGATGCCTCTTGTGGAGGTGCCTAAGACGATGCCACCGTACATTGCCAGGGCCACCCAGCCAGCCACGTTTGGTCACGGTTGGGTTTGTAAATGGCTTATGTACCACCCAAGATAGCAACGAAAATATGATGAGAAAATGATGATGGAGTATAGTGGTTGGATTGGGGTAGCTCATTTTGAGACAAAACCATAGGTGTACCATAGTCTAGTGAGAATTCGCCAGCGCGATGCCTGCTGTATTGGCTCGAAGCTTTCCGCCCAAGAGAGCTTGAGCAAAGTTTAAAGTTGGTGCGAAACATGGGGAACCGACCGCCCAAGGACCATTTTGATTTGGAGGCCGCAGACCAGATTTATTTGAACCTGCATCCCAAATCTCATGGTTGATCCTTTTCACCATCAAATTTCCCAATTTTGGGGTATTTCCATTTCCCATTTTTGATATGACAAACCAGTGCAGTGGAGGTGACAACTTCCTCTCAGCCAAGCATCGAGGGGATCAATGCTTACTATGAGGCGCAATGGCATGGATCGCCTCTGAAACTGGTCAAGTCTTACAGGTTCCGGCCAATGGGAGGTATGGAGGCATCCCAAGAATTGCCTATGCATTCCAGATATCAGTTTAATTCATTACATCTAGTGAATATGAGAAAGTGATTTCACCATTTTTTGTGTGATTTCGGGATATAGATGATTGCAGGCTGTCCTGGCATACAAACCCTTCCCAGCATGGTCCAGCGCTGCTGAGAAGGTCGCATTGCCGTGATTTTACCATCAATGGTGGTGTTCGAAACTGGGGTATACCGGTGTACCAAACCCAAATGGTTGTTTTCATGGGGAAAGTGAATACTAGCAGACTAGGAGATGCCCTATTGTCAGACACCCATTTTGCCACCATTTGTGTGACCATTTTAATTAATTGATGAATAACTGTATAGCCATTTGACCATTTACCGTATAACATGTATATATTGTTCATACTGATTTGCTTTACAAACTCATTCATCGATGTCTCAAAATTGTGCGCCGTAAAAAACCCATGGTGTTACTGTATGGCCATGGCAAGCGGGTGAGACAAATTCTTCTGTATGTTCTGGATTCTGTATGTTTTTTTTGTAAATATTCTCATTGCGGTTGGTTTAAACTCCCATTTCTAGGAGGGTAAGTCAAAAAAAACTAGTTACTTTGCATTTTCATTCATTTCCCACCCCCAAAATAACATGCTTTTTGCCCATGAAACTGGCCTATCCTCATTTTCAGACACAGTGAGTATGCCATGGTCAAAGTTGGATTGTACATGAATATTGCCGGATGGTCATCAATCCATTTCCCGGGCATTTTACATACCCTGAGGATTGCCATATGGGATGGGTGACCCAACAAAAATCCGATTCCTGTTATACCCACGCTACCCAGTATCACGAGGGCTAGCTTCTGCTAGCTGAAGTCCCTCTTGCTTTAGCAAGGTATTGGGGGGATGGAATCTCCAATCGCGAGAAACTTCTCAATTGATTACCCCCCCAACTCCCCCCTCCTTTCACAAGTAGTTTGGTCGTGGGCTCAACCCCTCCCGGGACACGGTCAGTAACAGCACCGGCACGATCACTGGTATCCACCCTCTACACTTCGCACTCTGGAGTCCACACTTTACACGCTAAACTTTACACTCCGCATCTTACACGTTACACTCCACACTCAACATGTTACACTTACCTGTTAACGCACTTTATACTCCACACTTCATATGCTCAACGTTACACTCCACACCTTACACGTTACACTCCACATTCGACATGTCACACTTAACTGTTAACGCACTTTACACTCCACACTTTACACATCTTTACAAGCTAAACTTAACACTCCATACTTTACACTCTAAACTTTACGCTTCACACTTTACACTTCGCACTCCGCAGTCCACACTCGTACACCCACACTGTACACTGGGCACTCCACACTCTACGCTCACACGTGGCACTCATACTTTAATCGTGTTAATCTGTACGCTTTGGCACTTTACACTTTACATTTCACGTTAGATCCCCACAACTTTGCCCTTTTCACACTTGACACTGTATGGAACCTTGGCCTAGCTCCATTGTCATGTTGCGTGCGCGCATCTACCTGTCGTCCTGAACTTTCGCCTCTTGCTGCGTTACTTCTTCCCACGCTTCCCAAGGTCCACTCCGGTGCCGACGGTGGACCTTTGAATTTTCCCCTGTACTGTACACTCTGCACTCTGCATTTTGCACTCCACACTCTACTCTCTGAACTTACACGCCACACTTTAGACGCCACACTTTAGACGCCACACTCCACACTCGACAGTTTACACTTAACTCTTAGCGTACTTCACACGCCACAGTTTACAGTCTAAACATTACACTCCGCACTTTACACTCTCAGTTTTATCACACTTTACACCCCACACTCCACGCTCTACACTTCACACTTCGCACTCTACACTTGGCACTCCACACTCTACTTGTACACGTGGCACTCACACTTTAAAGTTTACGCTTTCACACTTTCCACTGTACACTTGGCTTTTAGACCCTCACAACTTTGCCCTTTTCGCACTTGACGCCGCATGGAGCCTTGGCCTTGCTCCATTTTCATGTTGCGTGTGCACATGTGCACATCCACCTGTCGTCGTAAACTGTCGCCTCGCACTGCGTAACGTCTTCCCGCGCTTCCAATGGTCCACTCCGGTGCCGAAGGTGGACCTTTGAATTTTCCCGACTCAGTTGTCATGATCTTGTCTATGCTGAAAGTCTTCATTTGCTTTGTGCAACAGTAGACAACAATCATATGTTCTCATCCTTTTCCCCTCCAACATACATGGCTTCTCACTTAACTACCCTCCCCCGTCACCCCTCCCCGGGGCTACCCAAAAGAGATCGCCGCTGCGCTACCTTCTGTGTTTGATGCCCATCACACTGCCAAGCTAGCTTTCGTCCCTTACCCCTTGCCCTCAAGTATATTCTATCTTGGTTGGTTAAATCCCATAGATACCCTCCTCCTACCTAACCTAACATAGCCATGAAAATCACCATTGTTCATAGGTAAATGATCTATAAATGGATAAGCATCACCATTTTTCATTATTTTCATGCGTAAATTAGCATGTTTATCCGTTTTTCATAGGTCAATCGGCATGGCTTCCATGGCTTGCATGGCTTCCATGGCTTCGTGGCCACGGCGCCAGGCCATGGAGGATCCAAAGAGTCCCATGGCCCGAGTCCTGGCGGCGGACTGCGCCTTTTGCCAGGGAGATGCCGCCAGGGCGAAGGCTGACGTGCGAAGCCGGATGGGAAACATATGGTATGCAAATTACGAAGATGTATGAATTGATGATAATTGATGTATGAAATTGTAAGAATGTATAGTACAAAAATTGTAGAGCTTTGCGCACCGGCAACGCCATGCAGCAGCCCGAAGTGCCTAACGTTGCTTTCTGAACCGATATTTTTTTCGCTTGCTTTCTGCTTCCTGTTCCTCGACACTTGCTTCTTGCAATCTCTTCTCTAACGCGCTCCCCCTTGCCGTCGGCTGGGGTCGGCGGCTATAGAGACTCAGACTATATAATGCTATTTATATGTTATATAAAGTTCTAATACGGCCAGGCGCTGCGTGTTGCCCGGAAGGTTCAAATGGCGTTTAAACATGTTTAGACATTATCCTTCAACATGCTCAAACACCTGCGCAGGGCCAGTGTTTTGAAATTTCCCAGACCCTAAACCCTAAAACCCCGAAACCATCCTAAACCCTAAAACCCCAAACCCTAAAACCCTAAACCCTAAAACCTAGGCTCTGAAGACTTTGAATCCTAAACCGGAAAACACTGCGTATACGCAGTATTTTCTGCAATCTCTCCTATCATATACTCGACAGCACGACATTCTCAATGTTAATGTTTGGGCAACACACGGCGTCTGTGGGTACTAATATGAAGTACTAATATATATAGTGAATATAATATGGTGCCCATTTATGAGAAACATTTTCACGAGATCAGTATGAAGTACTAATATGGATATAGTGACTATGTAGTGACTATAGATGAAAATAGTGTGTTCTAAGCATATAATAATGGAATATAGAGAATCATGTTATATGACAGTATATGATGGATGTGTTTGGTAATATCACAGTCATAGTGTTGATAATAGCAACGGTGTTGATAGTATTCATAATTGTATTGATAATGGTATTGATAATAGTATCAATAGGACAGTATTCGTAGTAGTAACAGTATTAGTAGTAAGAGTAATATCATAATACACTTTTATATACCTTGATATCCACTGATGCATATTTTGTAGCACGACAATGCACGACAATCTCAGCAATTCTATATACAGTGGTGAACAATGACATTGAATGATAGCTATAAGGAAAATAACAATAGGATTACCAACAACAGAACAAATAGCGGCGATGATCGTAGCATCAATATCTTTATTTCATTAAAATCAATGTCACATTATGAAGGCGCCCTGACGGTAAAGTGGTTGGTGGCTTCATTTTTTTGACGTTGCATCCCTAAAAAGGGGTGATGATCCTCTATTGACCCTTTGGAAGGAGCTGCTGGAACAGCTAATTGATGACAAGGAGAGTCTCGTGGATTGTGAGCTCGGCATCATTCCCTTGGAGCCTTGTTGTCAAAACCTGTTTGTTCAGGAGAAGGAGAAGTGGTCTTGGCGTGAATGCAAATATGTGGAGGACCGGATGAGCATTGTGGAGGAAGTGAGATGAGAATAGTCTTCTTGTCATGTCCACTGCTGTACTTCGCACTTATGTTCACCTTGGTGTGCAGGCATGGCGTTCATGGGTACTGATGAGCGATCCTGTCGGGTGTTACAATACTTTGGCTGAGGTTCGATTCTTAGAGTCTGGGAGGCAAGTCAACAATCTCCTTTTTTGTGGAAAAACTGGACGAAGTATTCTGCCTGAATTTTAGGTGGTGAATCGACACCCGACCGATTTATTTGCAGCACCTCGCATGCAAAACAAGTCACCAAACCATGCTGAACATGTGGGCATACATGGCATCAGCATCGGTTGCATCCTGGAATGCAGCAATTTGGAGGTTTTTGAGAGAAACTATCAGGTGAAACGTGGGCACATTATGGGCCTGATACTTGGTGATGGTCAAAAGATGCTTGACATCGTTGAGACGCTTGGCCTGCACCGTACATGTCACGTCTCCGATCCGATGGTCCGATGGCACCAACTTCTTGCGATTTGCGGCACCAAGGACGGCGGCAAATGTGTGCGACGCGTGGCACGGTTTTAGTATTTTCGTTCTTGTTTGACGTTTTTCCCCTTTTTTATTCTGGTTTCAAAATTTCAAGGCAAAGTAAACTTACCCATCACTGACATTACTCTTTGACTCAATCTGATTCGGGAGCACCGCCAATGATTGCTTCATCTTAGGGAAAAGCAGTCCCGCCACCGCGGTATCTGCACGGCATGTGGGCCTTTGGCCTTGAGCAGCAAGGCTGCTACAAGGAGGGGTGATCTGAAATCGGGAACTGCTTGAAGTTCTCCAGCATGAGATACCAGTGGGTCGTGTGTGACAGTGACATGCGAACACATCCAGCGACCTGCTCACGCTTTGTGCTTCAGGAATTTTCAGTATAAGTTTAGCTATGAATGGCTTCTTCTGCATTGTGTGTGTATGTATTCGCAGGCCTTGTGTGTGCCTTGTGTGTGCAGGACGCAGAGAGGATTGCCAAGGAGGGATTGGCGTTTGAAACAACCCTGGGTCCAGATGCCTGGCTTGATCACGGCATGGCACATGCGCTCTATTTCCAAGGCTGGGAGGCCAAGTTTCTTTGCGACGAAAGTGCAAACAACATGCAAAACACACGTTGAAAAACATGCAAAACTACAAGCACCTCGTGTTGGACTTTGGATCTGAGTTAAAAAAAAAATTGGCTGGCATCAGCCAGTGAGGTCGGGATAGATTGGAAGATGCAGAGCGATTCCTCAAAGAGCGAAGTAGTACATGGTCAAAGGAGGCAAGGAGACAGAAAGATCAGAAAGCAAGGTGGTAAGCTTCAAAGGACGTCCCTAGATTCATTCCAAACCCACAGAAATTTCCGAGACATTTCCGCGGAGCAGGCACTGCACCCATTCCTGTACACACATTGCTGGTGGCACCTTGCCCTACTGCTCCTCGGCTTGAACACAGTTGACGACGTTGATGACGTTGCGGAGTTTGTGCTCAGCTCCAAACTGAAGGCATTGCGAAAGAGGAAACTTTGATGACTGCCTAGCCATTTTCGACGAAGCTTGGATGCATCAGAGAGAAGAAACCTGATCATACATCCTTATAGATCCTTATAGCACATTGAAATATGGCAGCCCCAAAGAAGATGCAGATTGGATACATTTTAGTATAACTTAGTAATTTGCCAACTGAAGTTTTAGAAATGGATTTGTTTTTTTCTCAATTTTGATGGGGGGCTATGCCTCAGGAGAGGCTTTGGCCTAAGGGCCCTGCTGGCCTTGAACAAGGCAAAGATCCTCAGGCGCTGGAGCCGGGCTTGCTTAATTAATTATGGCTATATTTATACGTAACTATATATATATATTATATAACTATTTATAGAACTATGATAGCCATATATTATATAACTGTGATTATTTATAGCCATATATGACTATATAGGTTAGGATTATAGAAGTTCTCTCAAAATTGGGGAAACAACTCAGACTTCAAATTGATCCATTTTGGGGGGCCACGTCAGATATGTCACGTGTCCAAAAATAGCTGCAGATGAAGTGTCACAACGAGTGACATTTGTTTTTTGTTGCCAGTTTCCGCACAGGTTCAGCTGAATGCCTTAAATCTGTAGCTTGGATTTGCAATGATTGTTGCAGTGCATTTGAGAACTCAGACAGTTCATAGAAAGGATACTGTGAAAGTTAAAGTCTTTGCACAAACGGATTGTTTCAATTGTTTAGTAAGTTTATGAGTCCGTTTGGATCTCTTTGCCCCAGGCTTTGGCGACTGGAATTGAGACAGGACGGACATCTTGCCATGAAAAAAGTGCTACATTCCAGTACCATCCAGTACCGGTCCTGCAGCTGGCAGGCTTCGATTCTGCCGAGATGGCAAAGAGTACTTGACGGTTGCAAAGGCCTATCTCTGCCTAAAGATGGCGAGAAAGGAGACCTGTCTGCATTCTCAATTACACAACTGCTAACTCGCATTTGTAGGGCAAATGTTCAACATGTTCAACAATCACATGATCAATCATGATCTGAGAAATTCTGAGGGATCATTTAATATCATTTCATCATATTTCATCATTTAATGATCTCGTCAACTTTTGGGGATCACCATGAGTCGTGGAGTCGTGGAGTCGTGGCCATTTTTTTTAGGTCCTTTGCAGCACAGCGATTTGCTGCTGGACATTCTTTTGATCCGCGGGCTTTGCATCGATGCAAAGGACTGCGTCAAAATTGGGGTACAAACGGAGCCACATTAAGAGTCACCATTCATGAATTTGGTCATGGTTAGAACGGTTAGAATTTCAGAATGGATCACCTGGATTAACTGTGGATTAAGCCATTCCCAAATGACGGCATCGGCATCAAATGACAATCCAATCACAAGATATCACAAGCCCGCAGGATTCCGAGCCTCTGGAGCAATTCCTGTCTGCAACACAGGCTCATGCGCAGGACCGTCATATCAGAGTGCGATTGGGATCAGCCCAATGGTACTGGGATGTACTGGGTCAGTACCCTACGGTTTTTCACCAAAAAAAAACAAGACTGGTATATAGTTGCTTAGTTCCTGGTAGTTTTGGATGATTTCTCCTTTCATTTAGGACAAACATAGGATATTAATGGCTATTATATTATATGTTCTGATTCGGCGCGGGGGTCGCATTTGCCCTACCTCGTGTGGGGTCGCACTTGCCCCTACTGAAGGTGGAGGTAGGAGTGCAGCTGACCCTTGGGTAGGGGCGAATGTGACTCGACCTCGTTTTGCGTGGGAGGCGCAATAGTTTTAGAGGTGGGAAAGGATCGTTTTCCAGCTGTGACAGTCAGCTCTAACATCGTTTTCAACCAACTTCCAAGACGTTGTGCATGCTACGCTGTGTACTTCCGCGAAGCTCTGGATGTTACTTTGTAACATGCATTCCAAGCATCTTCCAAGACGTTCTGCATGCTACGTTGCAACAACCATTTCAAGCAGCTTCCAACCTGTTCTGCGTGCTATGTTGCAACATCCGTGTCAAGCATCTTCCAAGACACTCTGGATGCTACGTTGTAACATCCGTTTCCAATAACTTCCAAGACGTTCTGGATGCTTTGTTGCAGCATCCATTTCAAGAAACTTCCACCCGGGCCCCCCTTAAACATCTTAAACAATGTCCTCAAGTGTCCCTGGTCCCCATGTTAAAACCAAAAAGGTGGAATGAAAAAAATAAGTAGAAAGGCAGAAAGGTGAGTGCCCGCGGACCTCCCCTAACCAATGTCCCCAAGTCCCCCCTAAATGTCCCTTGTCCCCAGATTAAACCCTAAAAGGTTGCCCCCCAACCAATGTCCCCCAGTCCCCCCTAAATGCCCCTTGTCCCCGGTTTTAAACCCTAAAAGGTTGAATGACTTATTGAGTAGAAAGGTAATTGAGGTAGGGGCGAATGTGACCCCCGTCCCTTCTGATTCAGTATCCTGAATCCTTCGGCCAAGATGATTGCAGGAGATGGCCAAAGGGGCTGCTGGTGCCGATGGCCGTGGGGATGCTTATGGAGCTCTTGCACGCCATGTCGCTGACATCTTTCGTCACCGGCTGAGACGAGTGTCAGTGATGACTCCCAGTGGGTCGGATTTTGGCTGTGTGCGGATAGGGGTGCGGAACAATGAACAGTTTCTAGATGTTTCATGATGTTTCTGGGGGTTTGGTTGAACATCAACTTTTCAGATCACTGTGTGAGCTTTTGATGATTTTTGATGAGGTTCTGATCTGCCTGATACTGCCGATACTACAGAAAGGCGTGCTAAGGCCAGGAAAAGCCTGTTGATCCCATCCCACGATATCCCTGCAGCCAGGATTCCATGTTAGTTCATATGGGGTTTGTCTCCAACTTCGGAACCCCAAAATCAGCAAGTTAAACACATGGCTTCAGAATGCCATGATATTAGCAATTATTAGCATATTTTGCCGAATTTTGCCCCATGCAACCAACATTTTGGTGGATTTTGATGGATTTTGGCTGTTGGCGGCCCCAGGCCAGGGAAGGAGTCTGGGCCCTGCAGTCACAATGGGGCTGCCTCGGTGGAAGTGTGGAGCAGCGAGGCATACTGCTTGAGGTGTGGTTGGTGATGAGAATTTCATAGAATTTCTGCATGACATGGACGATTAATGGGAGATTCATGGGAGAATTAACGGGACGTGTCTGAACATTGGCATGTTGCATTTTCTAAATGGGGAAAACACTATTAAAACATGCCACTACAAAAAGGAAGTTGGGTTCAAAAACCAGATTTTCGACCCGCATCCGAGATTTTCAGGACATGGAGTGACAGGGCATATAAACGCACACATATGTACATGTACATGGACGCATATAATGTGATATGATTGATAGATACATTGATATACAATGATATACAATGATATACATGGATATATTATAATTATATTGTATTGAACATCAATATACAATGTATTGGTATTTTATTTATCAATGTATGTGTGTGTATCGATGTGAAGCACACCGGAGATTCAGCTGCCACAGGCAGTCAAAGGCCCAGTGATTTGTGGCGAGCTCAAGTGAGCGCGGCGATGGGAAGCAAAGAGTAGCAGGTGGCACAAGTCCACAGGCTGAATCACAACAGAAAAAGATTGGATGTGCCTACAGGATACAGGAATGTGTTGATATTTTTAGTGTCCTGCTGGATTCATATTCCCATGATGTCACGATGTCCGTTTCCAAATCACGAAATCAAGTGGTTTAGAGTTTAGAGCTGGGTAGCATGACACCGACACCTAAGGTCCTGGAGAACATGATGCGCGATTCGCAGCAGTCCGGGGACCCATGGGGACCCATGGGGACCCGATGTCCGCAAGAAACGAAGCTGTTTTTGAAGTCATTTTTTGAGGTATTCTTTGGTCATTGACATGACAAATATTGACAATGATTAATATTCCCATCTTATCCACTTTTGTCAATGAGAACCATCCATATTATATCATATGATCTTATTATAATCCATATTAATCCATATTATCCAGTTTTATCCATCCAGTGGAATCCAGTGGATAGTTTCATCATGTTTCATCAGTGAATCCCCATCAAGCTGAGGCACAGCAGCCGTGGTCTCCACGTCGTGGCGACCGCCCAGAAGCCGTGGGGTGAAGCATTGGATGAAATTGGGATGACATTATATATTATTGTAGTAGTATATATATATATGTATGATGTATGGTAGATAAATCTAATATATATATATATATTATATATACAAACACAATGATCCTTAAATATATACAGAAAATGATCCAAATTGCCTCTCCAAAATTGTTTCCTGAATCCACAAAAAGCCGTTAGATCCCTGGCACTGAGGTTTCCCTCGCAGAAACCAAGCTTCTGAAGCTCGGCAGAGGAGCGGGAAATCATGGAGAAACGCATGAACCATGGAACGATGATGGAAATCGATGAGCTTCGATGAGGTTTCACCCCTCAATTCATGTCTTACTGGCAATAAAACAAGAACTTCAAAACCAATGAGGGACAACCCAGTTTTGCTCGTGACATCGTCAGATATCGTCCGTCACTCAAATGATGGTCGATGCGAAAGCCCAAAAATGGCCTTGAACGCCCCGAGTTCCGGGGTTTGAGCGGGGAGTGGCAAAGGCCAACTTTGACTCTTCGCTGTGTCAGGCCACGAAAGCAATGTCCGCATTGCAGATGTGTTCCGCCCCCGGTTGCAACAAACAGAATGAGAAATGGGGCAGTGGAGGATTCGCCATTTCATCCGAGGTCCATCAGCCGCCTTCATGCCACAATTCGCTATCAAAAGGGACAGGTGCTCAGCAATTTCGCCCGGAGAACACATCGATTTGGCTAAATTAGGCATCAAAGGTTCTAGAAATCTGTTTGGTGATACCTTTGATTTCTAGATTCTAGATGCTCATGGCTCCAGCAACTCAGGCAGCTTCGTCCTCGAAGATAATAACTCCAAATTCGGTGCGAAACTTGGTCGCTGAGTCGTTGACAAGCGACCTATTGCTGAAAAGCTGTTGAGTGAACGCCTGTATTCTTTATGCTGATTTCTGAAGGAATCGTTTCAAAAAACCAGGTAGTGGATTGAACCATGGACCCAGTTTGATGATGTTTCATGTGCGTGCATTTTGTCATCAAGGTACTCTTGTTGCCATGAAGAAGCCGCGCCAACTGGACCATGGCAGTGCAATTTCAATTCAAGTTGGGCCAATACCTCGGAAATTGGGTCCTCCAGCTGGACCTTGCTGGACCAATTCGACCAACGCATTGGAAGAACGCCCTAGGCGAACTGTGTTGTCTCTCTCCCTGCAGTCGGAGCCTGCCGGTCCTGTCCGAATCACAGCACTGAGATTTTTCACTGCGAGTATCCGAAGGCCCGAAATCAAGGGATTCACAGTCGACTGGACCATGGCAAGACACGTTTCCTTTCTCTTGTGGCTTTGAGTCATTCCAGATAATAGTTAGGTCAACAGTCCGGTAACGACTGACGCAGAGATTCCAATTTAACGTGTGGTCCTTATCAGCTGACACTTGTGCAGTCAGACTTGCAGGGTTTAATGTTCGACATAGCTGCCACAACAATACAGAACCATCGGAGGATTGAACGGAGGCTGAAAGACTAGACTCCATCATGATACGTAAGACAATGATTTTTCTTGACATAATAATTCAAACTTAACATATCAAAAAGGCACTTTTTTGAAATCTCAATCAATCAATGGTCATTCCACTGAGGCAGCGGCTATGAATGGCTATATCCTAAAAAGATCTTCGTGGTCGGAGCTGTTCTGCCCTTGGGCCCTTGTGGAGTTCTCTCCGAGATGTCGACTGGACATGACTGGACCACAGTCGACACATGTCGATACCGAGGTGTCGGTGCTATGAAAAGGACGTCGGCACAACTTCAGCATAGAACGTCGTGACCTTTGCACCTTTCTGAAGTGTCCATGAGCAAGCAAACATTTAAAACATGTGCTCAGAGCTTTGGTGCAACAATATAAGTATTCGTAGGTTACAACTTAAACCATTGGTTCCATTGGTGATATTCGATGTCGCATTTAATTATAGTTTATTGATGTTTATTGTTTAGGCTATATATATATAGATATTACAGTACAGTAATTATATAATATTATATAATATGATGTTGTAGTTTACAATAGGTGGTTTTATGGTTGGTTTTCATTGCAGATTTTCCTTCGCCAAGGCGTCAGTATCTTGACTGAGCGGACTGGCAATGCCAGGGAGAGTTCAAACTATGAACATCCAGCTCAGAGGAATCTCAAGAAAACCACTACATATATAATCAATTATAATCGTATATATGGTCCCGTCCTCCGTCTCTCCACCCCCCCCCCCAATGGGTTGGGTCCCCAGGTAGTAGC
>Ga0126342_10015314_pt1 | contig 13453 bp, 14 predicted proteins | sample Cyp1metagenome_FD_92528 | JGI IMG/M metagenome (GOLD analysis project Ga0126342, IMG submission 92528) | Coral microbial communities from Lord Howe Island, Old Settlement Bay, Australia - Cyphastrea 1 metagenome | ecosystem: Host-associated > Invertebrates > Cnidaria > Coral ...
ACGTCCGACAGAGAACACTGTGCGTCGAGGGTCGCGGTTGAGCAGGAGGAGGCGGAGAGGAGAGGAGACGAGGAGAGGAGAGGAGAGGAGGAGAGGAGGAGAGGAGGACGAGGAGGAGGAGGACGAGGAGGACGAGGAGGAAGCAACTGACATAAAATCTAACAACCCTCACCTGGCAGGTGGGGAAAAACATGAAAAACCCATGGGAAACACCACTGTTTTGGATTCTATTTTGGAATTTCAGGTGTGGTTTCAATATGGTTTCAGTTTTTTGTTCTCTTTCGCTGCTGGCAGTGTGAACATGTGTACGTCATCCTCATGGCCATGTTGTTTGCAAATGAGAACAAGACACCACGATAGTCTCTTTGACATCAAATGAAAGGGATGCAATTATAGTAATTATAAACATTATGGGCCGTCCTATGGTTTCCTATCCTATTTTCCCTAAATTGCTTTAGGTTTTCTTAGGTTTTCTATGGTTTATCCATGTTTATCCCATTTTCCCCTCAGAAAGATCCCATTTTCCCAGGCATCGAGGAGTTCTGTGCCGGCCTTGGGGAAATCGCCGTGTCCGATAGCCCGCTGGAGCTCAAACGCATGCAGTGCCTTGGTGGACTCGGATCAACATCTACCGGTTATGACTAACGGTTTGCCATGGAAGCCATGGCCCATAGAAATAGATGCTTTACCTATTAAAAATGGTGATTTTCATTGATTTTCCATGGCAAACTGTTAGTCATAACCAGAGGGTAACTTACCATTGTAGTAGGGTGATGTAGGGTGTCACAGGGTCAATCTTTTGAACTATTTTGGGAATTTCGATGGTGATCAATTTATGGCAATGTAAAACAGTGGATTTCCCAGAGTTTCTTATGGCCATTGGAATGGGGGGATGAACCCAAATTTATGACCATTTACGACTATTTATGGCCGTTGAAAACATGGGAAGATGATGGAAGATGATGATCAACCCCTGAATTTCTATCCGTTGGTAACATCGTTCTCTAACACTATTAGCGAACTATGCGATGGAAGAAGGTTATTCTGAGACCCAATTTCTATCGGATGATCAACAACGTCAGCAGTGAGAAACCCAACTGCGGGCTGAAACTTTTGTCGTTGAAATCTGGGCCAACTGCGGCGACAACATGCGACACGTCACTGGGATCATCTGTAGATCCAGGTGTTGCTCCAACCAAGGATGCAAGTGGATCACATCAAGCACCACTTGGCGCGCTACATGAACGAAACGGAGGAGATCAAGTCACTGCGACTGGTACTGGGGAAGGAACGACATGGAACGACCACGGCCCGGAAGAAATGGCTGGTTGAAGCGGTGAAATTTGATTATCCCCTGTAAATGCTACCCTCTGGTAATTTAACATAACTATGGAAAATCACCATTTTGATGGGAAAATCCACTATTTCTGGCCATTTTCAATAGCTACGTTAAATTACCGGAGGGTAAGTCAAATGCTAATCTTCTGAGACCATTGGTGCCACATTTAGAAGCCATAACTGCCATCACCATGTAGGTTCTAGACCCGCCACATCCGGTGTCATCATGGTCATCTTGCAGTCGGGAGGTCCATCTGCCAGTATCTATATTATCTATATGTCATTATAAATTCATTATAATGATTATCTATATTATCTATATGTAATTATCTATATTATCTATAGTATCTATTATTTATTTACAGTTATCTATCTTCCAGGTTGATGCGGGAACGATAAGAGATGATAAGAGCCATCCAGCCATATCCAGCCGGCTCGCCATCCAGGTTGACCCTCTTCGACTTGGTCCGCATGACGCAGAGACTGGAGTCAGGTGATTTGGAGGGTCGATTCCCTTGGGGAATGACTCACGGATGATCACTTTTTGAATCACTATGAGTTTTAATAATAGTTTTTTCCAATTCCAAAGAGCCCAAGAAAGCTAACATCAGCATCATCCCATCAGCTAACGTCAGCGAACCAATGCGAACCATTGGTGCTTTTTTGTGCCAGGCTTCAACTCGATGAATTCATCGCTCAACCCGTCCATGTTCGTCGGACATGGCCAGCTGCCGTGGTGGCGTGTTGAAGATATTGAAGTGTCGAATCATTCGAATCTGATGGATTTGGGGGGTAGATCCAATTTTGAGTCACCAAATAATCAGACCTCATCTGATTATTTGATCTACTGCAGTCCTTAAGTTGGATGCTTGCCCCAGTTGACCTTCATGTTGACAGGGGTTAAAACATGCGGGTTTGTCTGACAAATAGTGTGGTACCATCTTTAATGGTATATCATCATTACTTTAAAACATGTTTCGGATTTACATTGCCACTATTCTGAGACAGACCCAATCAATTAATATCTAATCATATTTAATCCCTATGTTTGATGGTTAATCATGATGAATCTCCATTCTGCCCATCATAGTCCCCTAAATGTTGAGATATGTTGAGCAAATCAGTTTCTATGAGCGCCACCAACACATACCTCATTGTTTAATTTTTGTACAGCTCCATTTTTTCATGTTCCACCGTCCTCATTCTCTGTCCGCAGATGAAGTCATGGTGGTGCGTCGCATATCCAGCGACGCTGCGCGATCTCGGCCGTCGTTGAGCCCTCCGCCTGAAGGATCCGCAGAAAAAGCACGGGTGTCCAACTTTTCATGGGACATTGGGGAGATTTTTGTTGGGGATGCTCAGGCCTTAGGCTTACTATGGCTTACTCAGGTTAGGTACCTCCAATTCAGGTTCCGGAAATGAACCATGTGGGAATTGATGGGAAGTGCTGGGAAAACCAAAAACCCGCAGCAGGAGAGATTTCGGTGCCGTCTCCGCGCCGAAGCACCATGACGAAATTGGTGGAGTCAGGGTATGCCAGGGTCGGTGATCTGAAGGTCAACCTTAGTTTTTTTTTTGATAAAATTGCTGGAGCTCCTTTTGGTGGACTGCCAACTGCTGCGTTAAAAGCAAGAGCGGACAACCAGGACGAGGACGAGGACGACGTGTCTCAGAGTCACTCTGAAGATTCATAGGACAGGACACCCCATGATTTGGATGGCAAAAACACTAGAGAGAGAGAGAGAGTGAAAAGAAAAGAAGTGAAATGTGCATTGCCTTAACCTTGACAAATCCATAGCGGGCCATGAAAGTGAATCGATAGCTCTTGCATTTTGGTCAGGCCAAATGGGCCTTTGTAACGTTAGTTGAGTGTGAATTTCAATGCATCAAGGTCATTTTCACTCCTGGGTGCTTCTGCTTGTGCCATATGATCACTTTTTCAAAATGTCGTTCTTTTTCTTTTATTTACCATTATAACATACATCTCCACACACACACATATATATATATATCATTATATATATATACTCACATGTGTATATATATATATATCATTCTATATGTATCATTATATACACATAGGTTTGTATGTATAATAACAGTTTCCACATATTAGCATGTCATTTTTCTGACAGCTGAACGGCCCTGAACGGGGCAGCGGTTGCCCCCAAGGATCGAGCACATCCAAGGTCCGATGCGCGGTTGACCCTGAACCGGGCCTGAAGATTTCACCCGAAAAAATAGGGGGGTTGAATGGATTTGACTTAATTCAGACATGGAGTTGAGATATCTATAGATATCTATAGATATCTAGATCTAAGAATGCTTTTAGCAATGAAGTATGGGTTTGGTGTGTTTTATTCTCCTGATTTGATCATCAACAAGAAGGAGTCAGAAAGGGAATAGTGCGAGTAACCATCAACAGGGACGAACCAATGCATTCATGATTTGGGTCTGTCTGAACATCAAGGTATCCCACCAAAGTCTGGCAATTTTCATACGGAAGATGATGGTAAACTAATGGATTTGGGGATTGCCATTGGATGCATCCTTTTTTCAAACACACTCATAACAAGGAACAATGTAACCGAAGGAAGTTTAGAAGTCAAACTTCCGACAATATGGACAGATGGAAGAGCAGAGGTGGGAAGAGTCAGAGAAGAGAAGAGAAGAAGAAAGAAGATCAGAGAAGAGGAGAGAAGAAGAAAGAAGATCAGAGAAGAGAAAGAGTCAGAAGAAAGAAGATGCAGGTGCGCGAAAAGGTTTATCCACAGTATAGCTATGAATCATCTTGGGGGTGAAGTGTGGCAATGTGCCCCAGCTTGGAAAAATATCTTTGGTGCAGCCTAAAATGTCCCAGATGGTACACCAGAGCTGAGGAAGCGTCAGGTTTGGAACTTCACAAAATCCAATTGGCATATCCTTTCTTTTGAGACCAATCCCAATGACCTGTGACATGTGGCAATTGTTTCACCGACGTCTGACTGTTGACACAGCAAGTTGCAGTGGACAGGCGGCAGAAGTTGCGAGACGCCTCAATCCATGCCAGAAAGGCGCGCCAACGGTAGCCACATGTAGCCACCTAGGTTTGGAGAATTGAATGGGATTTGATGATGCGAAGTCACGAGACACCAATGGGATATTTGATTAAGATGTACTGTACCATCTTAGCAACCCCCAAGTAGGAAAATCAAAAATGAGGCTGAAATTAATCATCGGAACACAATCATCAACCACAACTTTGTACCAACCCCATGGCCAGGAGGAGGCAGCCTTGAAAAAGAGGAACCCGAAGTTCCAATCTGGGCCCCTGAGCCGCAACAGAGACGAGACGCCGAACTGTTTTGTAATTTGAAAGTTGGTGTAACCTTTCTCTGTCACATGATTCACACATCATGCACATTTATAACGCACAAACGCATGCACGGTCATGTGCTCGCACGTACGTGTGCATAGGCATGTATGTTGTTGTATGAAAATCATGTGCATGTAGAATCAAGTGTGCGTCAGTCACCTGTAGTTCATTAGTTCATTATGATTGTAGTGATGACACGATTTTGCCACGAATTTATTGGCCATCCAGCGCTTGAGAGGACCACTAAGTCACTAGGATAATGTATTCTTAGATCCGCTAGTCCATCTGTGGCTGCCCCATGAGACCCTTCCATCCTGGCCATATCTGGCCATGGGGATCCTCCATGACCAAAGGCGCAGAGGCTGACCCATGAAGTCCAGGAGCTCCGTAAAAACCTGAGTCAAGCTGGGTTTGCTGCACGAAGACGCTGTTTTTTTGTTGGAGTTTGATGGTGTGCTGGCTAAGTGTTGGAGATGATTCAAACATATTCAAACATCTTCAAGCATTTCATGGCTTGCTAGACGCCAGCGAAATTCATGAAACATTCTAATAGTCCATGACTCTTCAACCTTTGATGGTTGATAAAACATGATAAAACCTCCTGGTCCCACCAAGCTTAGCATCTTTGAATAGCTGACAGGGCGTTCACAGGCACTGGCTCTCTGATTTAAGTGGAGCCTTAGGTCTCCTCAAGGTCATAGTTTATGAGAAGATATCATCAACTCCAATGGTTGATCATATCATAAATTGCCCATGTTTTTCTACCATATTCCATGATTTTCTGCATTCAATTTACCCCATTTCTGGGGTCGTTGATCATATTTGATCATCAATTTTCCCCATGAAAGTCCCCGGATCGAACTTGGGGATCAATCATTGATCAATCCCCAAAAATCGCTTCGCAGTGGCTCAGGTCATATTACGGAGAGTGTGGTGGTGTCATCCTTGGGGGAACTGCTGCCGCAAACGTCTCCAGAGGTGAGAACGAGGAGATTGCTGCTTGGATAAACCATGGGAATCTTGCAGAAACATGGAGAAACCATGGGTTTTTGACAGCTTTTCATGGATTTTTTTTGGGTTTCCTTGCAGTTTTTTTTGGGGTTTGATGTTGGTATTAACATGGGATATCATGGGGATACAACCGGCTTGGAGTGGGAAAATTTGATTATCGTGGTAGACCAAATAATCAACAATCCCCGGTTTCACTGAATATATAATAAGTGATGTCCCAACACTTGAACCAATTGCTGTATTACACCTGGGGCCTTTGACCCCTGCACCTTGGTAGCCGAAGGCCCAAGGGGCTCGTGTTTGGGCTTTGCGAGGTCGCAGAGCGCTCGGAAACCTGCCCTGGTTCCAGAGGATGATGACCTCATAGAGGCCGTTGAACCATGAAACAACCAACATCTACAAAAGCATCGGACAAGAATGGAAAATAGATGAGAATAGATGAACAAAAATATAACAAAATAACAATTGCAGTTTACAACAGCAAAACTGGAAAGTGTAGCTGTTGAATTTTGTTGCTGCTCTCCACTGCTGGCAGAAGTTTGGTTTCGTAGTTCGACAGGCTTGCTGAAATTTTGAAATGGGATGGCAGAGGGAGTTCAACATGGTTTCAAATTCAACAACCATCAACAACCTGTATATATATGATATAGTTAACATATGTTAGCATTAGTTGCTATATGATAGTTGATTCGTCCAGCCAATCATATCAATCATTTTGTCCTTGTTTCCGACTATTGCTCCTTGATCATGTCCTTACCCCCCGGATGAAAGCTCGTTCACAGGATGCGGAGTCGATCACCTCTTCCCCAGTGGCCATTCCTAGACCTCGTGAGGGTCTAGGTGGGCACTGTCAGGGGTGGTATGTGCCCATAGCGATTCCATCTCCAGGAAATGCAATGCAAGGGCCCAAGTGGATACATGTCATTCATATAGCGGGAAGTCATCAGCCTAAAAAGAGCCTTCAGCTGGGAACATCCGCCATGGTTGAACCAGCCTTCAGCCACCAGCCTGTGCAGGTCCAGAGACTGTCGACCCTGCAAGATCTGGGTCACTTGACTGAACAGGGACCAACCATCACCCTGGGATGGGGATCGAGGTGCCGCCCTTGCCACCAAAGGTGCCACGGTCAAAGGGTAAATTATCCAGGTCATCAATCCACGAATTAACAAGTGGATAGATAGATAGATAGATAGATAGATGGATAGATAAAGACAGATAGAGATAGATAGAGATAGATAGAGAAAGAGATAGACAGAGATAGATAGAGGCAGATAGAGCTAGATAGATATAGATAGAGACAGATAGAGATATATACATAGAGAAGATAGAGACAGATAGCGATAGATAGAGATAGAATGAGATAGATGGAGATAGATAGAGACAGATAAAGATAGATAGAGATAGATAGAGATAGATAGAGAAAGAGATAGACAGAGATAGACAGAGATAGATAGAGGCAGATAGAGATAGATAGAGATAGATAGAGATAGATAGAGAAAGATAGAGATAGATACAGACAGACAGAAAGACAGACAGACAGGCAGACAAACAGATAGATAGATATAGATAGATAGATAGATAGATGATATATATATATATATACAGAAATGAAAAGATAGATAGATATAGATATACTGTAGATGCATATAGAAAGATAGAGATAGAAGATATATAACGGTATATATATATACACATATAGATATAGATAGCCAGATAGATAGATAGACAGATAGACAGACAGACAGATAGATAGATAGATAGATAGAGAGATAGAAAGTAGATTAGGATAGGATAGGATAGAGAGGATGGATAGGAGAGGAGAGGATAGGATAGGATAGGAGAGGATAGATAGGATGGATAGTATGGATAGTATAGATACTTCACTAGGACGAAGCTTTTTCCCCGTCCACTGTTTCAGAACAAAGCAGTGTATATCTCTCTGCGGATCAACGCTATGATTCTGAGGGCTATTTGGCGTGGCCTGCGCGGTGGATCGAATTTACTAGCCGCGTTAAATTAAAATTCTTTCAAAGGTTACGAATCTGATCCGTCGACCCAAGTAGAAACCTCTTTAGTAGAAAGTTCTTTGGTAGGCGTCTATGGGAAAAGAGTGTTGGAAAACCTAAGAGGAACAACTTTTGTCCTGGCAGTGTAGGATAGATAGGATAGATAGGATAGATAGGATACATAGGATAGATATGGAATGATATGGATAGATAGGATAGATGGGACAGATAGATAGGCAGATAGATAGACAGACAGACAGACAGACAGACAGATAAAGAGGTAGATAGGGATAGATCGATCGATAGATAGATAGATCCAATGGCTACAGTCATTTGGTCTACGAGACCCTTATTGGGTACAATTTTCCACAATTGGTGCATGATGGATTGCAAGCTCATCTCCTACGTTGGATATAGTCTGAGGATCGCCCACAGACAAGGAAAACAGTCCACAGTTGAACACTTGTGGCATGCTCTTCACTCCCTGACCCATGATGATGAACATCCATTGAAGCGACCGCTTTGTCTCTATGCTGCCTTGGGCCTGGACACTGGCCTAACCAGCACTGCCAGCTCAACTCAAGTGAATGCTGCTCACAGTGCGATGGTGGATACTGATGTGACCCCAGGTATCCTCTTTCAGGACTTCGGCAGCTGCAGTGACACAGATCATGTGGCCAAGATTCGTGGCCAGCAGCGCTCTGACCAGGCATCACAGACGGAAGCTAGGAAAGGATGATCTCAATGGATGAATTTGATGCCTTTGCCCAGAGGTTCACAAAAGACCTTGAGAACAGATTGGGTGAACAGTCTTGGGCGCCCAGCTGGGTGTGACAGTATCTTTGGATTTGTTTGCTGCTCCGAGCTCTTGCTCTCAAGGTACGTCGGTACGTGCTACGTGGACTCTTCAGCGACGCACATGGCAGAACCTCAAGGGGTCTGCCTCGTCATCCCCAGTCCCCAGCCTATGCCCCACCGATTTCTGGATCTGATTCAAAACGGCGTCGCTGTGAGCTTCGGCAGTGGGACCCCGACCAGTGAGCTGGAATTGGTTGACTTTGCAAAGGCTTCCATGATGACTTTGCCCCACTTACTTGCACAATGTGTGTCTCGGTAAGTTCGACACCTACTTCCATTCTTGTCTCATACTTCCCATGGTTCACAATTCTTTCGTGTAATTTGCGTACAGCCCCCATAGTTCCTGCCCAAAGTGTGGCTCCGTTTGCTTGGGCCACCAGCTCGCCCTCAGCCTTAGCTGGACCTTCGGGATGGCGATGGAGAGAGAGAGAGAGAGGATAGGATAGGATAATTAGATAGGATAGATTAGATAGATTAGATAGATTATAGATAGATAGATTATAGATAGATTATAGATAGATTATAGATAGATTATAGATAATTAGATTATAGATAGATTATAGATAGAGGAAATAAATTAGATAGATTATATAGGTTAGATAGGTTAGATGGATGGATGGATGGATGGCTGAATGGATGGATGGGTGGATGGATGGATGGATCGATAGATAGATAGAAAGATCGATCGATAGATAGGTATTATTCTATTCATACCATCATATGCCATTAGAAGCCTCGCATCAGAATCCTTGTTCCCACCATTGGATGGATGACCATACCCCATCCCATCCTTTGGGCCATGGCACGGATGAAGGAATATGATCTATGGAATTTTTAGAAGCAGATGGGTAGAATATAATACGTAGAGATATGTTTCTTATGTCTAGACATGTAACTATCGCCGTAATATGGAATAGTGTAATGATTTAATATATATATATATATATTATAAATATTCATATGAGTTTAAAGAAGTCCCCGTCACTTTTTTTTTGGTTTTCCATCAGCACTCGATGGCACGTCTGAGAGGTTGGAAGGCTGCACCAGCGGCTGTCAACTTGGGATGGTGCCGCTGCTGGAGGTGCCGACAATGCCGTTTTTCTGGATGGAAACTGACATGGCAGTTTTTTGCAGGAACCATTTTCGATGGTGTGGATTTACCTGTTGAAGCATGTTGAAACTTGGGTTTCAACCTCGGCTGTGAACAACACGTTGGGCGGTGCTGAGGTGCCGGACATTGGAGCGCTGAGAGAAGCACAGGGCCAAAGAGTCGTCGTAGCAACGTGACAGAGTCAGGTGGGGCGCCAGCTGGCGCCAAGGGTCGGCAGACATCACTTTGGGGCTTCATCCAGGACTTCTTCAGGGATGGTGTGGTCATGATTATTGATAATGTTGGGCAATTAATAGCCATTACCCTCTGGTAAACTAACATAGCTATGGAAAATCACCATTTTTAATGGGAAAATCAACTATAAATGGTCATTTTCAATAGCTATGTTAGTTTACCAGAGGGTAATACATGGTTATATTGGGATGATTCCAATATATTCAAACAATCATGGGTTATGTTTTTTTTTTTTCCGGTAGAATCCGACGAGATGGTGACAGGGGAGCTGGGCAACATTGGGCAGCTCCAAGCTGCTACATCTTTTGATTTTCCCTTAGTTTGCTATGCCCCTGCAGCCAGCGATTGGACAAGGCTGTAAGGTTTCAAGGATCTCCCAAATAGTGAAATTGGGTCTCATCAAAATTGGGTTTGCCCCACTACCACTGCTACTACTAGTGCTACTGCTACTGGGTATATCAAGTTTTTGACATGGTACCACCCAATCTCAACCAGGAGTTCTGAATATGACCAGTCCTTTCCTCCTAATATTGAATATCCACCAGCAAAAACACTGGAATGTATTGGATCTATTCATGTCAGACCCTGTCAGGGAGGACAAGTATATATTATTTATAGGAATATATAATAATATATAGGATATATTAGTTTAGGATGTAATTAGGTATCTATTGGGTCAAATCCTAATATTTTGCATCCATTCGTGATTGGTGTAGGCATGTGTAGGCGATTTGTCCCTATTTTGGTTGGTTTGGGCGTTTCCATTTATTCTTGTTCGCATGGAGTTTGAAAGAAATAGAGGGCCCCTTGTGCCTCACGATGTTGATTTGGTTGCATAGATCAGGTAACAAATAGAACCCGAGGAATCTACAGGGCCAGGGCCAGCAGGGTCAATTCAAAAGCCTAACCTCTGGTAATTTAACATAGCTATTGAAAATGGCCATTGATAGTGAGTTTTCCCATAAAAATGGTGATTTTCTATAGCTATGTAAACGTTTACCAGAGGGTAACCTTTCCAAAGAGCTGAAAGGGATGGATTCCCCTGCAGGGTGACCTCAAGGGTGCCTTGATTGGCTGTCAAGGTGAGGCCTGCGCCCGGGGAGACACCATTTTCACTGGGAAAATCCACTATTTCTATGGCCATTTTCAATAGCTATGTTAAATTACCAGAGGGTATGATGAATTGCATTTGGGCATTTGGATCAGTACGGGACTCAGTTGGCCAAAATCAGTAGCTATGTTGAATATTTCCTTGGCTGTAAATGTATGATATGGGAATGGACCATGACCGGCTCCAAATCAAGGCCATGAAAATCATGGGAAATCATGGAAAACCACTGCATGTTTCGTGGTAGACCATGGAAAATCATCATGTCGAATGGGAAAATCATGGAACATCATTTGCTTGTTCCAGTCGCAGATTTAAGTGCCGAATCAACCGAACATAATTCTGAGAGAAGTCCTCAAGTCATCGTGCTCTCTCTTTTTTGAGTTGGGTAGAGCTATGGCAGCTATTGTGTGTAAGCACTTTCTACGTGGCCTGATCACATGATTATTTTCTGGGTTGTGGCTTTTGTCAAGGAATAACACGAGGAGATGATAGAAAGTTCCTGTCATTGCCATCCGTGTTGGACTTCTCCTAATCTACAGTGGAAGGCTTCGGAGCAATTTATCCGGTAACGTGAGAATCTTTTTAGTAAATATATAGATAAATATAAATGATAAATAGATAGATAGATAAATATAAGTAGATAGATAAATAATAGATAAATAAATAAACAAATAAATGAATAAATACATATACACACATAAATATATATATAGAGATAGAATTATATATATACATATAATTAGCATACTTATCACTTCAGATTCTAACGTCCAAGCGCTTTTTTTTCTGCAAACCCGCATTATTCTCAGCTTAGAGCATGCTGCGTGCCACTGCCAACCAGGTTCCTCGAAGAAAAGGCTTTGGCTCAGAGTGGGTTGTGCCAGCGGGGGACAATGATGGACCTGCTAAGATACGCCCAACAAATTCCAGTGATATTCCGGTAATGCACTTTTTTGGAATGGATTACTGTAGATGAACATAGATGAACTTTCAAAGTGTTGGTTTTCTTGGTTGTACTGCCCTATTCAATCATATTATCATATGCAATCAAGATCTTTAAGAGTTTGATACCAATTGTAATCAATCTAATCATCTACCGATATCTGCCATAGGTTAAAGGACACTGGGAGCTGGTCCCCTACTTGCATACCTACTGCATATGACATGATGTTGTCACCGGCGGGCCACTTGGACACGTGTCCGGGTGGTTTCTGTGCCAGCCTACTGATGCTAGTGAGCTGGAAATTGCTTTGAATCACCAGCCTGCTTGGTGGGAAAAAAACAGAACTGTCTTGCGTAATCGTAATACATATTTGGGTTATACAGTTATACAGTTATACACATGCTTTTGCCATCGAATTTTTTTGGGGATGTCCCACATTTCCTGATGTTTCAAATGATATCAAGTTTGGGACTGAAACCTTGCAGCAATTTTAAGAGAATAGGTTTCTCACGCGGAACCTCGCCATCTAAGTGACAATCCACTGGCAGTTGGCAAGAAATCCAGCTGGATGCCAGAAATCCATAGCAACCCACAGAAGCCAATATCCATCCATCAAAATCCATCAGATTTGCACCGTAGTGCAGCGGTAGACATCCCCTAAAATCCATGGTTCAGCAAATACCAGGCCCCTGTAGATCTTACGTAGAATCGAGGAACAATTGATGCCACCAACAATCCAAATTCCTCCAAAGTTTTTCAACCCAAAAAAAGGCAATTTCGCAACCTGAGCCGCCGCGGTTCATCTGCAGTGCGTTGGATCCCTGACAGCGCAGGGTGCATCGGACGTCCAGCAGAATTCCTGCAGGAACCAGGGCATCTGACCATATCTGACCTGCAAGGGAGTTCGTCCCAGCTTCAAGTCAAGGGGCTGACTGGTCGACTTTTCCAGTTTTCAAGTGGGTAATCGATGAGGAAAATAATGTGTATATATATATATTATATAGATATTTAAATATATGTGTATATATATATATTTAAATAATAAGAAATATACACATAGAAATAGAAGTATAGGATTCACATGATTCACCCCTGTTACTGGGATGCCATCGGGCTTAACTAAGGATCACCTGAAGAACTTGGGACGGTCTCTGGAACTGAAGTAAACGGGGGTAAAGAATGGTAAAGACCCATCATCTGCCCATCATCTCGTAATTCCATATAGTCAATTCTGTTCCGGTCGAACTACACCCAGATTGAACATGAAACTGACATAAACTGAACATGGGCCAGATCCGCTTGTAGAATCGGCTTCGGGACCGTAAATCACAGGTGTCAAACCCCCCTCTCCCCAGACCCCCCTCCTCAAATAAATAGTCTCCAGTGAGGGTTGGCCTGGTTGGGACCATAACACCGAAATATACAATGATTATCCTTATTTCCAAGAAGTAAACACATCAGAAAACATATCAGAATCCAAGCTAGA
>Ga0126342_10015315_pt1 | contig 13452 bp, 7 predicted proteins | sample Cyp1metagenome_FD_92528 | JGI IMG/M metagenome (GOLD analysis project Ga0126342, IMG submission 92528) | Coral microbial communities from Lord Howe Island, Old Settlement Bay, Australia - Cyphastrea 1 metagenome | ecosystem: Host-associated > Invertebrates > Cnidaria > Coral ...
CACTTCCCACACGGGGTGGATGCTGGAGATCTCTGCAGCTTGTATATAAACCTGCTGAGATCCTAGTGTAGGAAAAACATCAATGGGGATGCGTCAACATATATAAATATATATATATATATACATATATATATATATATATGTATATATATTTACATATATTTACCGTATACTTTACCTCATATTTTGGAGGGGATGAGCGTGAAGAATTCCTAGCTCTTTTGGGGTTCCTGGAAGGGCCAGGCCCAGGCTTTTGACTCATGGCCATCCTGGCTCCTGGCCGAGAGTTTCTGCTTGGATCATGGGATCATCCATCTCCCAGTCATCACCATTTTTATGGCTGGTATGAACATGTATAAACTACCATTCCCCTGAAAAATGGGTAGTAAAAATGTGGCATTCTTTGAACCACATACAAAACCATTGCCTTGGAAAATTGCAATGTCTCTTTTTCGACGAATTGCTTGAATGATCTATGGGTATTTGGAGGATCGCCCATAGGAATCGTAACTGATAACCAAAGTAATTCATAACCCTTGACGGATCCGGCTGGTGCTGGTATATTAATGCTAACATGACTGGGGTTAATCTTGATGGGATCCATGGAGCACCATATATAGCAGCACCATGGATCCGTCATGGGTAATTTATAGCCTATGGATCCAGCCACACTGTCTGAAGGCACGGCAAAAAATTCTAAGATCATCCCCCAGTCCAACTTCCTAAGAAGGTACGGCTGGATCCGTTAACGGGATATCATAGATAGCTGGGGGTTACTGGGATAGCTCCACACAAGGGGGGAACTTACCCTCTGGTAAACTAACATAGCTATTGAAAATGGCCATAGAAATAGTTGATTTACCCATTCAAAATGATGATTTTCCATAGTTATGTTAGTTTACCAGAGGGTACTAACTAGGGGTATGGCAGTATCCCAAGATGTTGCCCAAGGTTCTCGGTCTCAGCCTTGCACCGTTCAACAGTCGACACAGTCACCACAACTTAGTCACCGAAGGAAATCGCTGTTGCGGGTGCAATTTGTTGGTCCTGACATGCTTTAGATCAAATCTGGTGTTTAGCATAGTTAGCAAATAAGGGGAGATTGTTTGATGTTTGCTGATTGGTTGATGTTGTCGAGGCTATACTACCCTTTATATCTAAAGTAGGCACATCTAATCATCTGTACATATATCGTATATACATCTACATACATATATATATATATACAATTAATTATACACATAATATATCTATACATATCCACACACAGACATGTGTAATTAAATATACATAGCTCAGATGGAATTAAGTTATACATGCCCCTGAAGAGCCAGTGGCCGACTTCAGGGGGGCCACCTTGTAGAGAGTTGTGGCCCTTTACCAGTTTTTTGCGTCAGTGAAAAAGACACATTTATGGTCAGTTACAAGCCCATTAAGCATCAAAATAACTGGTACAGGTCTTTCATTGTATCTAATCTATCTATTTTTGCCATTCTGTCTATCAAATGTATCTGATCTATCCCATCAATCCTGTCTATCGTCGCCTAGCCCAGCTTAGCCTACCCAATATATATAATATAACATATATATCTATATAACATATATATATAACATATATATAACATATATATATATATATATATATATTTATTTATTTAACATATATATATATATATATAACATATATGACTACTGTACACTATTTATACTGAAGTGATAAACATGGCTTGCCCTAGTGATTCATAGATTCTTAGGGCTGGCACGTTTGGGGACCGCCCGGGACTGTGAAAATCTCGGTGCGACAATTCCCTGCCAACCTTGCCGCAGCAGCGATTTTTTTTCGATCCTTTGGGGGCCACCTGGCATGGGCCAGTGGTCAGAAAAGGACGAATCCTCTGGAACCGATGAAAACCCATCATTTGATGATCAATACCTATGCAGCCTATAGATATCATTTTTGCGAACATCTTTATCCCAGCTATGTTGAGGTTCGCCAGCTCTTGGGATTTTATTGGGATATTGAGACACCATATAACGAAACATTGATAATAATATATAATCAATCGGTGATCCGGAGATTGTCATATGGCTATGTCTCAAAATGTGATTTTTGCACCCAACACACGCCATGTGAATAGACAACAAAATCGGTTCTAAACCACTGGATAACTTGCGGTACCCTATATTGGAACCACCTCACTTGCCTCACATGGCCTATGCCCCCATGGTGCTTTTGTCCCAGTCATTCATGTCTTTCTGTTTGACTGTGGGGTGTTGAATAGGAACCGGGGAAGGATTAACTGATTGGTGGATTTGTTTGTTCCTGAAGAATCTGCCGCAAAGTGGTTAGTAAAGGGGCTTAGAGTTGACCCAGTCACCCAGTCACCCAGTCATGGGATGCAAATACGCTTGGACGTGGATCCATTTTTCAGTAAATTTCTTCCATCATTCCGCCATGGGGTGGGAATCTACATGGCTTCATTGGTTCCTCCAGCGGTGCACGATTTGCAAAAAGGTGGCTGAGTGGAGATGGGTTCAAAATGCTTCATGCTTCGCCCCATGTTTTTATAACACAGATGGACAACCTGCAGTGAATTTTGATTCCCATTACCCACATGAGATGCTCAGAAATTGGAACGGTTTGCTGGCACGCAGCGTGCCATGAAACTACAGTAGCCTGGGTTCGGTTTTGGACCTGACTACGGGACGGCACTGGCACCGGGCTGTTGGGAAATTTGAGCGACTTCACCAGCCAAGGCCACCACTTGGATATGTTTATGTTCAATTCATGTTTTTTGCACAGAAAGATACCGATCACTTCCCAGGATCAAAACCATATTTGGTATGGCTCGCTTTTCTATACCTTCACAAACACCAAAAGGCGTGTCTGTTAGCGTGGACAATCCGAACTATCCGTCGTCTTGATTCCACTGTTTTTTTTTCCTGGGCAAAGTGACCCGCCCAATACATATCACACTGTACTCCAGGAGATGTAGGATAGTGGCACCCCGTACATTTATATCATGTACCCTCTGGTAAACATACAAAAAGCTATGGAAACATCCACCATTTTAATCCATTTTATAGCTGGGTAAATCATGGTAAATCAACTATTTTCGACTGGGCCATTTTCAAGTTCGCAAACTGTGATTTTGTTTACCAGAGGGTATGGATGTTCATCATGTTCATCCCCCCAACATGGGAATCCTGTATAAATAGAGGATTTAAATGGGAACATTCACTATATATGGGTGGGTGTGTTTGTGTGCCTTGCGGTTTTCTCCCCTTACCTCGATGAATCTGAATGACTTATTTTTCTGGATGGCTGAGAAATTTTACCAAGGTGAAGATGAACTATCTGGTGATTTATTTTTTTCTCGTGTTCTGATTCCTTAAAAACGACTTTCACCTTGATATGACTTCAGATATCTTCAGATGGAAAACGAGGAAAATCATATTATCTGGAAGATTTTCTCCTCACTCGATTTTCAGATTTCTTGGCTTGTTCTGCCACTACTGTCACTACCTTTCTCGCTTTGAGCCATTGACCGGACCAGCAGCCCGTTGGCTGCCAATCTTCTGGCCTTTCGTCGCGTCCACTCAACGTTTGCTGCTTCCGGATGGTGCGGGCGGATGGATTTTCCATGGCAAATCATGTAAGCCATGGCAAGCCTGATCATGGACCATGTTTCTTTGGCATGCTGTTGTTTATTGTTTTAACATATATTCAAAGAAATACTGAACTTGGGTATATCAGGAATCATATAATCATTTATTATTAGGTTACCACCTTATTGTGGGACGCGCATCTGTAAATCATGTCTATCCAGACTATGTGTGGACCGGATCCTTGCTTGTTGTTTCTCAAAGTAATCCGCGAACCGATCATTGCTGGCAATGTTTTTGAAGCGCCGCTGAAGCAACAAATGATCCGACTGATTGCGGCTCACGCTGTCGGCACTGAGTGGAGATGTTTCATGGGATTCCCCGGAACTGTCACGAGATTCCGAATCAAGTTGGCTCTGAAACCATTTTATCAGATGATCGGCATATCATAGGGAAACCCAATGATTGTCAGCAGCAGTGTCATACATTTGAGAATATAATATATATATATATATATATATGTATGTATACAGTATATATACATATATGTATATATATCATATACACACACTATTCAGAAACAACATCAGGATCTCCCTGGCTCATAAACCCGGCAATGAAAATCCTCATGGTAGTATGGAAAGTTCAATGGGAAATGATCAAACATTTAAGGTGGATAAGAAAAAGGTCAACTGGAGATTTAACCCAGATCTTGTGGCAGAACCAAAAACAATGGTGTGCTTTCTTGGGGTAGGCTAGGCAGCCACAGGCGACCACAAGCGATCTCGCACCGTGCACCTCAACGGTGGGTCAACTTTGGTTTGGTGCGGGGGGTTACTTTATTCTTGCATATACTGTACATCGACATGTGTATTATATATATATATATATATATATATATTATATATACACAGCACATTACAACAACAACAACACCGGCGCACGCCACCACAAATGATAGTTGATAGGGGAATCATCCCCAAAGGGCTTTATTTCAGGCTGGTGATTTGTTGTAGTTCAGCCAGATAAATGGGGAAATAGTTTGGAATATAGGGGAAGAAGGTGGTGCCGCCCCACTAAAAACGTGGTGTATAACCACCAGTAACTATAGATATATAAATATATATTTATATCTACCATAAATTCAAGTTACTGGTGTTAAAACCAACTTAGCTAACTATCGCAAACTTGTTTACAGGATATCTGTTGGATTGGCCATAAACATTTGGAACTTATGATGGGACGGGAACAAGGATTGGTGTGGCAGATTCAAACAAAATCTGGGTGCATGATTATCGAAAACTGGCCTTGAATCCCAGTTTCGTGGTATTGAAATTTACCATATATATATATATGTATGTCTATTACCCTCTGGTAAATTAACTTCTTGACCCTGAAAATCACCAATTGTTAGTGGAAAATAATCTACCAACCCCTTTATACCAGAGTCTATGTGAATTTACTGGAGGGTATTTTGTGTATATATACAAGATAACTATTGTATATTATATATACATATATTACCGATATAGCTTGCTTTGTGGTACAATATGTTGACACACAATTAGCCACGTCCAAAAAGTTGGTGATGACCATCAGCATAACATTGGTGGTTGTAATTCTCAATGGATTGGTTTAAGGGAACAAAAATATAGGAAAGCCCCATATAAAAAATGGGAAAAACCGTGGTTTCCTGTAGATTCTCCCTTCCACCAATCCATTGAAATTCACTCACGTGGCATAAACATCCGACGGCATGTTCCGTTGTTAGACAAGAGGTTTTGTGGGTTGAACACAATGCCAAAGTCGGGGTGGATTGAAACGAATCATATATGGATATTGATAAACATACTGGTGGAATGTGAACCTCAACATAGCTAAATGGATTTTGAAATTTCGCCCCATGTATAAAACAAACTGTATCTTGAACTGTTTTCACTATCTCAAATGAACCGATTGTTGTTTTGTTGTCAGCTATGTTCCAAGATATTTCATGATTTTTTTGGCGGGTTGTCAACCACAATCAACCTCTAAACATTGGGTTTCTTTAGCTCAACCATGTTGTGGAGGTTCAACACAAAATGGAAAATACAAATTACCTATCAATGTGGTAAGCCCAATAAACTACCCCATGCATGGTGATTTTGGGAATATTTTACTGTATGTCATTATGACATTGGTTTTATCACATTACCATAATTCCTATAATCTCCCATGCCCCATTTATGCATGATATAGTTAATCTAGAAAATTGTGGTTAACCTAGATATACCTATGGAAAAAAATTGCCCCCCCCCAAAAAAAATAAGGTGGGTTGGACAATGACAGCCATCGCACATGGGAACTGTATCGCCTTGGGGATCGCATTTCAGAACTGGTCCGAGCGTCGTTGCGTCGCGGCGGAAGAGGCCCTCGTTTTGCTGCAGAAAAGACCGGTGGTCGCGGAACGCATCGCTGAGTTTTGTCGATAGGAGACCCCCTAATCTTGGCACAGCAAGAGGATCCACGATTCCTGAATTTACCATGAGTTGGTGGTATAAACCGTCAACATATTGATGGTTTATTATTGCTTTAGTAACATTATAATAATCATTATAGCGGTTGATCATAATGTTCCCATATGTGGTTTTTTCCCGATTTACCAAGGGTAAAACATGGTAAAACGCCAATTTCCAGACACCATTTCTTCGCATTCTCAGGAAGCTAACCCTTAGAGTAGTGACCAGTTGACCCAGCTGATGAACTATTGGGGATGACCCACGGGGGGGTGACCCAGGACGGTGTTCTCCCTCTCCACCGGTACGGATTACAAGGGCTTTAAACAGTGCTGGTTGCGATCCAACTCAAGTTCACAAAGCTAACCCTGGCTCAAGACCCATCCCAGTTGATACGTTCTCATTATCAGAGGAACCCCATTTAGAAGTGGAATTATCGCTAGTGTTGAGGGTTTTTGTTAAGCCTTTGCAGGATGTGGATGGATGTGGTGTATTGTGGTGTCCTTCACATTCATCCAAAAACGAGCTTGCTATGTTCACCAGATCGTACAACCAGTTTTTCTTACCCACAGCTACCCAGCTGGATGGTTCTGTGCATTCCATGGCAAATCTCGGAAGTAGCCATGGAGGTTTAGTTCGCTGTGAGAAGAATCGATCTAAATGAAGAATTTTCCAACAAGCCATGTTGGATTTCTATAAAGGATATTTCAGATCAAGTATTTACCTACAGTCACCCTAAAAATCACTCAGCTCCATGGTATGGTGGAGCATATGGCTATTGAAAATCCCAATGACCTCCAGATCGAAGTCGAAGTCGCTTCGTCTCGACAAGGTCCCCTTGGGCGCCCTTCGCCGCGTCCGTGAACTGGGCCGTGGCGGCTTTGGACGAGTCATCGAGGCGGTGTTTTTTTCGTTTTTTTTTTTTTTTTCCCGGTGCGAAAAAAGCGAAGTTGGGACACATAGAACATGGTGCCCCCCAGTTATAAGTTGGTTTATAAACCCCATTAACTATAGATATATCTACCATAAACCATAGTTATTGGAGTTATAAACCAACTTAGCTAACTATGGGGCACCACCTTGTAGAACATGGTTAATTAATCATGGTTAATCAACAACAATAGTGATCTGGTTGGTGGTTTGGAACATTTTATAATATTTTATATTTCCCCCAATAGTTGAGATGATGATCCAATCTGACTAATATTTTTTAGAGGGGTTGAAACCACCAGCCAGTGATTTATAGGGATATGATATTGATATCATGATATCATGATATTCTGATATTCATGTGGATATCTGGGTAAAACAATGCCATGTTTACCAGCCATGACTGGGAATCGTAAAAATACCACCTCTAAAAATGGTGATGACTGGGGCATGGTTTAGCATTGTTTTACCTACAGTAACTTGGGTTTATGGTAGAGATATATGAGAGTTGCAGATTTTTTTTTTAAACGAACTTAGTCTTGCTTCGCCTTGGCCTTGCGGTTTGACCTTTGGGGATGTCGGGTTGAGAAATCTGGGAATTAGGTACAGTAGAAGCATCTGCAGGGAAAAGCTGAAATTGAATTGGACTATAACGGGGTCGTCCTGGACTAAGATGAAAAAATCTGTGTTTTGGTGGACTAAGTTTTTTTGGGGTGGGGGCTGATCGTGCGCTTGATGAATCAATTTGGGGCTTGACTTGTTCGGATATCCAATGGAAGGAACGGTGAAGGGAGCTATAGGTGTCTCCAAAAACGAACGGGGTTCCATGTTAAGTTAATGTCAAATATCTTAAAATATACAAGTAATGTTGGGTCCTGATTAGTACCTAGGGTCGCTATTGTGGCAATTTTGTTCCAAATTGTTCTGAAACTCATGTATTGTTTGGAGGGTTCACTGTTGTGGCAAAACAAAATTGGGAGAGCCTTTTTTTTGAAAAAAAACTGTAATTGCTGAGAGGCATTTTTTTTTCTCAAAAACGCTGTAGCTCAGTCAAGGTAGGTTTGTTTGCTAGGTTCACTATTGCAGCAAGCTGTGCCAGAGCAGCCCCTGGAAGTCCAGAAGGGAAGCAAGCCATTTCCAAAATTGCCAAATTCAAACTCCAAGCCCTTCCCAAAAGAACCAATCCCTTATTAAACCCTTATTAAAAAGAACAGCTTTTCCACAATTTTCCAAGGCCCTGGACCAGGAGAGGCTCCATTTCACTTCAGTAAGTTTGTTTGCTGGGTTCACTATTGCAGCAAGCTGTGCCAGAGCAGCCCCTGGAAGCCCAGAAGGGAAGCAAGCCTTTTCCAAAATTGCCAAATTCAAACTCTAAGCCTTTCCCAAAAGAACCAATCCCTTATTAAACCCTTATTAAAGAACAGCTTTTCCACCATTTTCCAAGGCCCTGGACCAGGAGAGGCTCCATTTCACTTTAGTAGGTTTGTTTGCTGGGTTCACTATTGCAGCAAGCTGTGCCAGAGCAGCCCCTGGAAGCCCAGAAGATGCACACCATCTTCAGCTGGAAGCCCATGGCGCCAGAAGAAGGATTGTTGCTCAGGAAGCTGTGTGAAGGCTTGAGTTCCCAAAAGCTGCTGAGGCTTGGGATGCTCAAGAGACTGAGTTGCTGAAGACTGACCAACTTGGATGCTGAGCATGACATGTTTGCTGAGTAATGTGTCTCCAGATTTCTCCTGGCTGAGCAGCAAAATCATTGTCCCAGCAATCGCTTCCCAAGCAAGCAAAGAAGCAAGAAAAAGGTGGAGATACCAAAAGGAAGAGAGAAAAGAAAGGACTGAGGTGGAAAGACGAAGGAAACCTGAGCTAAACATGGAATATATGCTTTAAAACCCAGGTCCTCTGCTCAAGTAAGCCAATTTCTTGGCCTTTGCTGCTTCTGAGTGGAGGCCTTATAGGAGCTGCACTCCAGACATCCTGAGGTCCATCTGCACTTGCTGCAAACACCCAAGCTGAACTGGAGGCTGAGGATCTTCAAGGTGGCCTCCTGGGACAAATCCTTCCAAGTGAACCGCTGGGAATTCTTATTCAGAGCTTCCTGGGCTGTGATGTATGCCATAGAGGAATGTTGGTGAGTTTCGCTAGCTTATCCTCAGCTTTCTTCCTCAGGGACTCTACTTCATCTCTCTGTTTCTTCTCAGAATTCTCTTTATCTAAGCATTCCTTTGCCTTGAGTTTCTGCTCTGCAGAGAGCTTCTCAGCTGCTGTCTTGAGCCTAAGCTTCCACTGCTTCCAGCCCAGAGCAGGCCAGACTGAAGGCAGCTCTCCTCGAAACAGCCTGAGCTCGAGCTCAAGGTAATGAAGTAAATATGCTCCACAAGCATTGGAGCCAACTGGCTGAGTTGCCACATTTGTCAAGGGTGGCAAGACAAAGTCAGGATCTAGCACCTTGCCGATGAACTCCTGAGCAGCATGCGACCCAGCGTGTTCTACTGACAATGTGTCATATCTTCTCCATTGCAGCTTCTGGGTGCCATCTCTTTGAGCCACCAGGAGAGTCCAATGAAAGCTTCTGAGGATAGGGATAAGGAGAATCTGGGTCTTGTCTGTGAAAGAATCTCTAAGTGCTTGCAAGAGCTGCACATTGGCCTTTTGCTCTAAGATCGAAAAGATAAGCAAAGGATCCACACAGGTGATTCCCATGTCCTCAGGAAACTTCTCATGGCTTTTTGTGAGCATCCACCTAAGCAGCAACCACCCCAGCCAAATATGTTGGTCTTCAAGTTCTGGAACCTCCTCAGGGCATTTGATTATAGCCTGAGTATCCCAGAGGGTTGGCTCTAAGCCCAACATATCTAAAGGATTGGCACTGAGACAAGACAACATGAGGAGCAAGTCCTTCTTGCTCATCCTTGTCCACTTTGGCCACTCAAGTTCTGGAATTGGCTTCTCTGAGAGCAGCTGCAGCCACTCCTTCTTGACTGGGTATGTACCAGTGGCAGCAAGTAAGGTGTAAAAACCATTGCTGCCTAAGTGGGTCAGCTTCCCTCTTTTTCCATAGCTGAGCCTTCCTGCAGCCTCTGAAGTCACTGCTACTTCCTTATGCAGCAGCTCATCCACTTGAGGTTCTTCTTCCTCAGGACCTTCTGCTGGAGGAGGTAGGGGAGGAAGTGGATCTTTGGAAGCTTGCTGACCCAGCTTCTTTGCTTGCTTGTCTGCTTCTTGCTTCTTTGTCTGCTTCTTGTCCTTCTTAGCGACAGCACTTGCCTTCAAGGTGAGACTTGGCTTCTTCTTGAGACAGGTCTTGAGCTTAGCAGATGGCTTGAGCACTAAGCTAGGCTTCTTGCCTGACTTCTGCCTGGCTTGAGGCTGCATCTCCTCAAAAGCTTCTTGCCTGCTCTGAGACTTGACCTTTTCTTGCAGAGCTTGGAGGAACTTGCCTCTAAGCTTGGTCCTCACCTCAGCTCTCCTTCGCTTCTCTGCTCTCCTGGCTTCACCTTTTTTTTTTGTCATCACCAGTTTGGTCAGCAAGTTTTCTGAGTTGTGCTCTCCTCAATGAGGGATGCAACCTAAGTGCCAAAGAATTGCTGAGTTCCAGCTCGAGTTCTTCTTCAACTTGATCTTGCACATCGAAGACAAGTTCTGAGTCAGAGAGCTACTCTTCTTCAGCTGGGTGCCAATAATCCCATTGCTGCAAGTCTGAAATGTTTTTCGCAGTCTCACTGAGCTCCCAGTCAGCTTTCCTTGGCACAGACTCAGAATCCAGCCACTTCAATCTGTCTGCTAAGTAGTTGGGGTTGTACCTCTTAGAGCCACAGCTGAGGTCCATCTCTTTGGCCCATGGCTGAGAAAGAAGTTGTACCAGCTTGCCTGTGCTGAGGTTGGGCCTGTAGACCAACAAAGCATTTCGCACAGCTGCTCTCAAGACCCATTGGTCTGAGAGGTTTTTCTCCTGCATGAACTTCTGAGCAAAGACCACTGCTGAAACTATTTCAAAAGCACCAACCTTCCAGACTGAGTGTGTGTCCTTGGGTTTCTCTTGCCACTCAGACCGCATCTCAGTCAACCTTTTCCTGACAAGTGACTTAAACTGTTTGCTGAAATCTGTATCTGTAATTTGAAGCATGGATGTGCATTTCTGAGCAACAAGGCAACTGAGCTGATTGCCCAAGCTCATGGCTTCAGCAGCAGAATCTGAGAAGACAGAGCTGAAGCAGTCTCGCATCCACACAGAGCAGGGAAACTGCTGAGCTTGAGCTTCAATCTTCCAGGAAAGAATGACTGAATCCACATTGCTGGCTGGCTGAGACATAATCTCCACTTCTGCCACCAGCTCAGGATGGGACTCCCTCAGCTTTCTGTAGGGTTCAAGAATTCTTCCTACTGAGGAGCCTTGCTGCCTCACAATCACTTTGTCGCCCACCTTGAACCGTTCTGTCTTCAGCCATGTTCCTGTGGCTGAAATATTGCTGAGCCTGGCCCACTGGCCAGGCACTACCAGAAGACCCTTTCCTACTGAGCCCACTACTTCCTCAGTGCCATAGGCACCATGTAGCAGCTGTCTGGCTTCGTATGTTATTCTGAACCTCTCATCAGCTGAAACTCCAATGAGGGTAGTGGACCCTGGCTGAGGCAACGCAGCTTTGTTCTCAGTTTCATGCACAGGACTGGCTGGGGCCAATTGCTGCTGAGTCTCTGCAGATGCAGGTGCTGCATCCTGCTCAGTTGCTTCAGAAGCTGGTGGCACTATCTGAAGGCCTGGAGAAGCTTGCAATGGCTCAGGGTCAGCACCATCAAAGCTTAACTTCTTGGCGACACTGCCTGGTGTAGAAGTATCTGAGCCAAAGCTCAGCTTTCTTTTGCATGGTGGAGGAGTTTGCTCTGATGATTGCAAGCTGCCTGAGCCATGCTTCTTCAATGGCTGCACTACCATGTTGGCTTGTTGGTCTGACTGCATGATCTCTTCAATCGCTTGTCTGACTTCAGAGAAATTCTTAACATCTGAAGCTTTTTGCAATTCTTCCTCAGCAAAGACTGCCTTTCTGCCAGTTGCCTTTGCCCAGAGCGGGACTTGGTCACTAAAACCGATCACTAGCTGAGACCTGGCAGCCACAAAATCAGCTGGAGCTGAGACACGCCCACTCTCAGCTAAGGTTTGCTCTGAGGCACAAGTTGCCAGCCATAGGGTATGATCAAATTCTTGCCATGTGAGTTTGATCCTTGTCTGAGACTCAGTTTCACTAATGTTCGTCACTAATTCAGTTGACATATGCTTGGCTCCAATCCAAGCTATCAGTCTTCCTCTCTGAGTCTTTCTATAGCTTGCTGAGTTTTGGAGCTTCTCTTTCCTCACTTGTCTCTCCTTAGCCTCCAACATAAGCTCAGCCTTCTTGAGCTGTGTCACACCTGGCTTTTGTGCTTCTTCTCTCAACCTGTTTGCGCTGAGCTGCAGCCTCGCCATGAACTCTGTGAGGAGATCCTGTGGAGTAATGGTATGACCACAAGCTCTTTCCACTGAGAGCCAGTGCTTGATAGCAGATACGACATCCTGGAAAGGAACTTTTCTGCCAGCTCCACTGTTTCGCTTTCTCTTTGACTTCTGCTGCTTTCTAAGGTTCCTTAAAGCAGGCTGATCCTTGATCATTTGCCAAGCCTTTCCATTCTTTGCAATAGTCATAAGGCTTCGTTTGGACAAGCCATACTTTTGCACCTGAGCTTTCCAGAAGTCTGCTGCAGAAGCATAATGATCTTTGCAATCCTTCATCTCCTGACAATACTGCAGCTTCTTCTCAGCAGAAAGCTCCAGCCTCATTGTAGCTGTTCCAGGTCGCTTTCTGTTACTCTTCTGAGCTGAAGAGGACTGAGGAGATGGTTTTGAATCAGCCCTCACCAGCCTCCTTCTTTTCAAAGCTGCTTTCATGGCTTCCTCGTCATTCTCTGCTTTTTCAGCTTCAAGCTGAACAAGTTTTTCAAGTGCAGCATCTCTTTCCGCCATGCAATCCTGTTGCCACTTGGACAATCTCTGCCTCTTGGAAGCCTCCTCCAAGAAATTTCTGATCACTGGTTGAGCAGCTTGCTTCGCTTCCGCGCTTCCAAAAAATTTGTGCATGGAGAATTGCTTCTTTTCTGAGCTTGGAGGAGATGCAAGTGCTCCTTTTGCATTGGGAGTAGAATCTTTACCAGGTGGAGACTCAAGACCTCCACCTACCAATCTTCTTTGCTTGCAAGCCTCACAGCAAAAGAACACATCAGCCCATCTCACTTTAGTAGGTTTGTTTGCTGGGTTCACTATTGCAGCAAGCTGTACCAGAGCAGCCCCTGGAAGCCCAGAAGAGAAGCAAGCCTTTTCCAAAGGCAATTGCCAAATTCAAATTCCAAGCCTTTCCCAAAGGAGCCAATTCTTTATTAAACCCTTATTAAAGAA
>Ga0126342_10015316_pt1 | contig 13452 bp, 13 predicted proteins | sample Cyp1metagenome_FD_92528 | JGI IMG/M metagenome (GOLD analysis project Ga0126342, IMG submission 92528) | Coral microbial communities from Lord Howe Island, Old Settlement Bay, Australia - Cyphastrea 1 metagenome | ecosystem: Host-associated > Invertebrates > Cnidaria > Coral ...
ACAACTTTGTAAGCGCTCAAAACGGACGAGATTTTTTTCATCCGTTTTGATGCCCAATTCCACATAACAATGCTTCATGTCAAAATGCTAGTTTCGCTATGGCGAAACGCACATTTTTCACATATTTGATCATCAACACCTATCATCTATCGGAGAACCTAGGGTCCCATCCGTATATATATATATATGCATACATACACACACACACACAGAGATAGATAAGAGAGAGATATAGAGAGAGAGAGAGAGATTTGGTTGTTTTTCTATGTATCCGGTGTCTGCTCCCACCGCTGAGACTGGTCCTACCGTGGCCCCGCAAATCTGTCAGAGGAAGGCACGCCCTCGAGCTACGAAATTGACGTCGCCTGCGGCAGAACCTGGCAGAAACTTATCGTTCTCATGTCCCAAAAATCTGTGTTTCGGACAAATGTCATGAAGAAACCAGATCGCCCACCAAATGATCAGACTCCTGATGTAGACTATCCAAGACCTGATCAAGCAAATAACATCAAATAACATCAAAAAAACAATATAAAACATAGCCCGCAACTCACCCCCGACGGCCATCCCAGCATATCCCAGCATATCCCAGCATATCCCAGCCTCCGGCCACCATACATTGGGAGGGGATGAGTGGTATGTTCAACATCCTCCCCATGGTGAACCATCCACACAGTCTGGATGCTGATCCTCGGGCTGATTCCCACAATTCGAAGCTGCATGCCGCTGTGGCTGCATGTCTGCCACCGCGTTTTGGAAAAATACAAGGCACTGCACACGTATAAAACCTGAGCATACCTATGTAAGAGGCATAGCGCGCCCTGATCTAGAATCTGAATGCCTGTTGACGAAGGAAAATCATGAAAGCAGGACTGTGGACTGTGCGTACATAGACGGAACCACATAGGCACACTTTGGCAAAGGATGCAAAAAGCAAGCGACATCTTGAAGGTTCTTGCAGCAATCTTTTGTTTCCCTATGCGTCCCTCTTTGGGTGTCAAAAGCGCCTTCTAATGCCCCTTGTCGCTGCCAAAACGCAAGGTGTCGAACTTGGGAGCTCCAGCGATGAAAAGTGCCAAGCGACCCTGCCAGCTGATACCATGGGCCCATGGGCCCATGGGCCCATGACTGGAAGGATCCATCTGTGTGTGCTGAGCTCATGGAGGTGGCGCATCAAAGCATCACCACAGTTACCCATGCTTTGCCATGCTTTGCCATGCTGTGCCATGCTGTGCCATGCTGTGCCATGCTGTGCCTGTTCAATCTCTACCTCCAAAGCAGCTCCGGAGTCCTTACAAGTTCGCGCATGCGGTTTCAACCTACAGTCCTTGTGTGAACCAAGTCCAAGCCCCTGAAAATGCCGCCATGTTGGGCACCATACACTGCAGTCTTTACGCGCACCGATTTTCAGTGTGAAAGAGTGCCGGAGTTTTATGCTAGACATGCATACAGAGACCCGTCTATCCATGTATGTATCTGTCTAGCTAGCTAGCTAGCTAGCTAGCTAGCTATCCATCCATCCATCTGTCAAATCGTTCAATCATGTTCCATCTTACCTCACTAATGTTGCAAGGCAGAAACCCAATCATTGCAAGCAGGACGCTGGATCTAAGGCTTCTTCTTGGTTGGTTGTCTGCCTGGAACGCTTTGAAACTAGGCTACGCTACACCCAGATCAACTTCTGCTTCACCCTCTGAAGTTCTCTCACAGCTTGGGCCATTGGAAGCTGTTCGCAGATTTCGCAGTTTCACTTTGCTCAACCTGCCTGGCCAGTTCAGGTTGCCCCTCTTCTTGGCCATGAAAGCGTGCCAGTGCATTGCGCGAAGGCCTTGGTGGCAACCCATTGTCATAATCCGACCCAGTTGTTTAATCATTTAAAATAATCCTCTGATGTCCTTTCCATGATAGAGACTTCAGAAAGGTGCCACTGCCCGTATTGATTAATCACTGTACAACCTGTGGACTCCGTGCGTCCGGATGTGTCCTGTATATTCCTGGATTCTCTGATCGAGCCACGTGGTGAGTCTGAGCATTGGAAGAATGATGAAAAAATTGTCCCCGTAGCTCCGCACCAACGGGACAGACTGCTGCTGCAGCCTCAAAATGTCGAGATGTACTATGTTTGACTTAAATCAAGCCAACGTAAGCCAACTAAAGGCACAAACATGCACAAACTGTCGCTAATGCCAATACTTTATAGTACTGTATAGACCTGTGCAGAGGACTTGTCACATGTCAAGCAACTGAATGGTATCCTCCACTGGCAGAGGATGAAGCTGGTATTTTACGGCCAGTCGCAGCACGGTCACCTCACAGGCGTAGAACGCGAACACATGGGGAGGCCCAAGTTGGACAAGTTGGACATGACGACGCAATACGACGCACACCGACGCAAAGAGAGAGGACGTTGCATGAACTTTGAATTGGAATGAAATCTCAAGCATTGCACGGAAAATAAGGAATCACAAGTTGAAGAGCGGACAGCGCCTTGCTCACTGCACTGCAATGAACCCAGCCTCAACTCTTGCCACGCAAAGGCAGAAACCATCAGAATCTAGCATATAGATGAATCTAAAACTTCCGAAACCAGAACAAGGGAAACGTGGGGCAACTATTACATAGAAGAACCAGCAAGAACAAGCAAGAACAAGCAAGAACCAGCAAGCAAATCAAGCACAACACCTGGAGACCCACAGCTATTGACAAAATTGCAAGAACAGCAAAGACGGGCCACGCATCTTCATCGCCGGGTGCCGATGACCCAGAAAGACACGGGAGAGGTCGGCTTTGGTGAAGTAATTCTCCACGACCAATCTGCCAAGAGCCGAGAAAGCGAGAGGGAGATGTAGAGAGCCAAGGTCAAAACAAATTCTTTCTTTTGACTCTTGCACTTGTGCCTATAAATCACTATTGCCACCAAGTACAACGTACAAGTTCTTCCCAAAGCAGTGCCAGCCCAGGGCGCAGTGTCCACTCCAGTCCATCTTGCCTGTGGTTCCAGTCCTGAGTTCGGCGAGTGTTAGGAGTGGGGTCCTCTTGGAGGCCCCAATAGGGCAGCCCCTCCTTAAAGCCGTTTTCCCACCAATACTTTGGCAATCTTTTCACCGCCAGGTCATCGGAGATTTTGCCGTCAGTCTGCACCCTTTTATCACCATGTTGGATTGGGTTGTTAAGCAAAAGTTGGCAAAGGCCCGAAGACTGTTGAATGTTTGGAAAACAACAGGTTACGTAAGTTGCCCTGCTTGAATACCACTGGCAGACACTGGCCCAATGACACGTTTGTGTGTGTGTGTGTGCCAAGTCAATTACCCTTCCGGTGGGTGTTGGGATGCAGCACCAAACTCTGGCGTAGAAGCTAGCCATTTTGCGGAACCAAACATGTCTGACTTCTTTGGCACGTCACTTCCAATGTTGCACTTCAGGCCTAATCTAGCATCCTCTTCAAGCAATGGAGAAGGCAAGTTTGACTCCACAAAGCTTATTAACTCCATAAGCTAGGGGGGCTAGATGGGTATGAGCCCTCGCTATGTAACAGGACAATCTTTCCAGCCAAGGTGCGACAACGCCGAGGAACCCCCGCTCTTCCGACAAATCTGTGAGGTCATCATTGTCGCCACACAGCAAGTGAAGCTTGAGGTGCCGCAGAACCCTTGGCAACAAACAGCCACAGACCGTGCGTTAGTCCATAATTTGCATCAGTGCTGTGGATCTTTAGCGCTAGTCGGTTTATCCTCCGGGTCACTTGACTTTCACTTCTCAACAAGATTGGCTAATAGCCTTTCGAAAGACTATATATCATGTCTGGGAAGTGCATTAAAGTCATTACAGCTATGAAATTCAAAGCCATTTTCGCACAACAATACTTTCTTGACATTTTTTTCAAGTCCTTCGAGTCTCACTATGCCGGAAAAACTGTCCTGCCCGCCTGTGAAAAGTATGTACATCAAGGGCTTCCTTGCCCAAAGATTTCCTGCCCGGCGGATCCACATTGCAGCTACAAGGCTCGAAAACATGCCACCTCTAAAACGGCTAAGTCGGCTTAGTGTAGACCATCGCCGTATCCAAGTTCCAAACCACAAGGCCGGGAACAACTCATCATCGATGAAACGGAATCCTGCCACTGCCACACTCGGGAACATGCAGCAAATATCAATAAAAGTGAGACAGGGCGATCGCCCTGACCAAGTCACCAAATATAAATCACAATAACGTACATAAGTATATATATGTGTGTGTGTCTATCTATCTATCTATCTATCTATCTATCTGTCTGTCTGTCTGTCTGTCTGTCTGTCTGTCTATCTGTCTATCTGTCTATCTGTCTATCTGTCTATCTGTCTATCTATCTATCTATCTATCTATCTGTGTGCGCGTGCGTGCGTGGAGAAAAAACATGTCATATTATACCATACCATACCATATCATCCCGTACAATACAATACAATTACAATCACAGTATATCACAATCACAATTACAATTGCAACCACTATCACAATTACAATTACAATCCCATACAATACCCGCATTGCATGCATTACAGTACATAAAAAGAATCGAGTGCTTGGTGGGCGAAAGGAACTCTGAGCATGGATTCTTCGAACTTGGGTGAAACTTGACTATTGGACAAAAAGAGCAGGAACCTAGTAGAATGGGATACATTTAGATGATGATTGGTAATCGCATGTAATCGCCAAAAAAGGTGTGACAAAAGCACGGCGCAGAGATTTTGAACTGCAATCGTCAGAGCTATGGGGCAACGAAAACGATCTAGGCGCACAACTTCAAATTCAATTGATTGGTTTTGACACCAAATCTCGTCCCATTTTTTTCTTAAAGTCTCTACATTGATTGATTTTTCCCGATTTTTTTGGGGCTCACCTTACTACGAAATCATCGTGAGTCAAGAGTCAAAAATGGTCTGAGGGTCCAAGCCATATGTTAATGTGACACAGCATGACTGGCAAAAGAGGGCTATAGGGGTTCCTGTATGACCCAAAGCATCCCAACATAAATCACTACAAAATGCATTTCCGATTTTCAAGTGCTAAGGTAGAAAAATGAAAAGCCGCTACAAGATGCAGCGCGTGCTCGCGGACTACAAATCCCAGGCACGACTTCAATTTGTTGCATGAATTCTCTCCTCAACAGGGGATGGTATGCAGCACGTGTTCGCCCTTTTAGTAGTGGAAAGATTCAGGCATGTAGTGACCCAATTTTGGAGTTTAGAGGGCAGGGAAGCGGGAAACATGTGGGCAGAGCCCAGCTTTTGGAACTTTTTGATGTTCTAGAGACAATGGGTCCAAAGGCACAACCTTCAAAAAACAAGAACAATGAGCAACTTTGAAACTCTGTTTTGTGGGAAGGGCTCCGAAAAGGTATATATTATTTGAAAGAATCTGAAACCAGTCTGAAGCCCCCTCTATCTATCCATCTGTCTATCTCTCTCTATCGACTATATTTATCTATCTCACTATCTCTAAGACATGGATCCACTGCTGCCTGAAACCTCAGTTAATAACAGTCACATTAGTGAGCTGCTATATCAGCAGCCAATCAGACCCATTCCCCTTGTGCCTTGGTAAAAATGTTCACGGGATGCGGCGATCGGTTACGACACCAAATTCATCTCAAAAACCCTCCCTCTATAAAATCAGGATCAGTGGGCCCACAAATCAGAAGATTGCCACAAAAATAGCCTCTCTATACAGGTCTGGTACCTGAGTCCACCTGAATTGACCATAAGCCACATGTTAGGTTACAAATGGCTTACGGATGGCCTTCCATAAAATCAGAATCATATTTTTTGTAATTGTTTGGACACTTTTGTGCACAGACCTTAAACTTAGCTACATTAAATTGTCATTTTAAACAACCTCTGGGTATCACCATTTTAGTGAGGAAATCGTATGATTCTTGCATCGCGCATATTCAGACCCTTTCCCCATGGGCCTCCAAAAATGCAGATGCAGGAACGTGCGTTGAATTGTTCATTGATGACCACAGCTCATGCTCTATAAAATCGAGAAATTATCAAATATTACATAATTTCAAATGGGCATCATCATCATGCCAGATTCTCCCTCTATAAAATCGAAAAAGCAAAAAATTGTCACAAGATGAGCCTCCCCCCCCCAAAAAAAAACTGAACACAAGATACCCTGATACCCTCTCTATAAAATGGGTTCCCAACCTGCACAGGCTATGTCACAGAAAAATAGCCAAATAAATCCAAATCAAAATTAGCTCTTAACCGGTACCTGGGTACCGCGATTTTATAGAGGAAATTGGCAGGGGGATTGTATGTGCATGTATATGTGCATATAAATATATACACATATGCATGTACAAATGCATATGTATGTGTAGGTGTATGTGTATTATAACGATAACTATCTATTTCAGTACGTCTTATCATCGCATGAGCTGGAGAATTCGGGAAATCTGTCGCACCTTCTGACTCGAGAGCACTTTTCAGTGCCCGCGCGTCCATGCCTTCACCTCATTACACACCGCAACCATTTGACAGGGGTTTTCGTTCATGGAAGTGGCATAGACTATATAGGTTCAGTCACAGAAGCAAACATTCCCCTGAATCCAGATACCCGATGATTGTGCCAAAATCCCGTGCCATGCCTAGCTCCCTTCATCCCTCTTTCATCTCATTTGGTTTCATTTCACTCTTGACTCTTGTCATCTATTTTGCCACGGCACCTTCCTCCTTCTTTGTTGGGAGGTCGCAGCTTCCCCCTTTTCGCATTTTTGGCGACTTGGAGTCAGCGCGCTGTTTAGAATCAGCACGCTGCTCCCCGAGAGTGGTACCTCAGCTCTCATCCACCCGTGAGCTGAGAAAACATCCGTGGATGGCGGGAAAAAGTAGCTGAGCCATTCAAAAGACAAGGCACTGCTACAGGCATGTCTTCCTCAGATCTGGCTATTGCTTGCAGCTAGTGCCACTGGCCAATCAATTCTCAAAGCTTGAACAGTGGAGCATGTCATCAGGTGTGTTGCCAGCGGCCAACCTACAAAGCTACACTTCCAACGACTGCTTTAGCGGTCCTCAACTCCTCAACGATATGAAAGCCAAGGCTCTCTGATCGTCTTCGGTGCATGCCTCGTAGAGACGCCTCGGCCACAGTTTCTACCTCTGCTCTCGAATAACGTCACACACACACTCACGTTATCGCTATTGCCCATTGAATATCATTCGCCATGCTCAATCTACAACATCTTTCCCTATGGATCTTTTCTCGGATGCAGCTCGGGGCGCGTGGCATGCTCCAATGTGACATCAAAGACCGCATGGCTTTCAGGGCCATGAATCTCATCAAGAAGGCGACCACCACCTCGGCTTTCAGAGGGTACAGTAACTCCTCTGCTGTCAGGAGATGTCGGGATGAGTCCGGTGTCCAACTGAGGACAAAGCAAGTGCATGCTAGCTTCGCAAGCACCTGGGTTTTGTGTGTCTTGTGACGACCAACAAAGAAACATAAACTCAAGCGTGTGCCACCGCTCTGAATGCAGCCCAATTAATTCCCTATTAAATCTATTCATGATGTGTCAGAGAATTTCAAAGGCTAAGCTAGTCCTCAAGACCAACTTTGGCAAAGATCCCAGCCTCCGTTGATGCTTGCTGTGCCTTAGAGGCAGGCAGCTTCGACCGTGGAGATGTGCACAAGGTCACCACGCTTGGTTCACGCTCAGTCAACGTTAGCTCGGAGCCCAGATTTTGTTCATGCTGCGCGCGGCTGCATTCTGTCAAATTCTCTGCGGCAACTCATGAATGGCAGCTGCATCGCCACTTGCTGGCGGACGTTCTTGCACCAGGTGTTCCAAGAAATTGTGCACATCCCATCCTGGATTTGGAACCGTCGGCGGATTGCTTCTGTCAAAAAAGGCACATCCTGCTGGAGAGAATGATCAATTATGTTCGCTTTCACATCATAAAAATCATAATCAGCGTAGTTGACTTTGATCTCTTCTTCAGGAATTCTGTAGTGGTGGATGACGGCATAGTCTGGATTCACTTCAATGATTGAAGTCCCGTTTCGAAAATGTGTAAGGTTGTGAACTGATGTCCGATACAAATTCTCAACTAAGACCACTTGTTTGGGATGTTTCCTAGTCCTAGTCATTTCTGGTTCCCGCAGCACATATGAAATTTCCAAGGCCTTGGGGGGCCTTGGGACGGGGTCTCGCAAAACGAATCCTGGGAATGGAAAGACTGGCAACCTGCTCCTGTTGAATTCCTTCCAGCTTCACGACTTCATCCCAATCGAAACACTTCACCGGACCTGGGAACGCAATATATTCATCCACGTCAACACATGTAGCTAACCATTTTGCGTGGTTCTTGGCCCGAAACAAGCAATCATTCGCCACATACCCTTGGCGAATGAGCTCGGATTCTAGGAAAAAGTTGAAGTAGACCCTGGTTGCAAGGCCGGCATCCACATAGGGCTGCATGACCTTCCTTGCAGCCAAATCAGTACCTTCAAAGCTGTAAAGCAGGAAATGATCCAAACCGCGCATCGAAGACCATTCCATCCATTCGACCCATAGTTTGAAAGGACCACTGTAAAGGCCTTGTTTATCACGCTTCGGAGCTGGATTAAAGAAAATGTCCCGGACACATGCCATCATGTGGTACTGCCCTAACAATTCTGGCTCATGTGACACCACCACAGTAGCAACAACCTGTCCATGAGGGTCCAAAGAAATGTCAATGGTTTTTCATGCCGATCCTCAGGAGGCCAGGGACATACCAAAAGTTCTTCCGCATCCACCGTTTTCTGCAATGTTTCCCAGCATGGATACGTTTCAGGATGCCAAATGTCATCCTGTCCTTCAGCCAGCAAAGCGATGTAACCTTCGTTCATTCCAAACACTGGCACGGCGCTGAAAATTTGCGAGATTCCCAGCAACTGCAGCAACGTGGAGCAGTGTGTCATTCTCATTGTCGTTTGCATTCACATCTGCCGAAGCTTTCAGCAAGCTTGCAGCCGCCTCGTGCCTGCAAGCTAAATGCATCGGCGAGCCGCCGAAATCCAAGCGGCAATCCACATCTGCCATGGCTTGGCAGAGTACATCAACAATCTGCGCTGCTTGGGAAGATGCGGGAGGACGCATTACAAGAAGACTGGCGTAAAGAGGGCAAACACCCGCTTCATTGAAATTCGGGCATTGCCCTTGAAGCAAAGCATCGAGCACCGCCGCAACATCAGCTGTTGAAATTGCATGGAACAAATCTACATTCAAGTCGGTGCGAGGAGCTATGACAAGTACCTTCAACTTAACAAGAGGAGCGAGCTGTGAGCCAACGGAAGATTCAAGTACAGCATCAGGTCTAAGCCAAATCTCGTGTACTGCGCCACTCATTCATTGATGCAAACATCCTATATTCCGGATCCACCGGGGCCACGGAGGAAATTTGGAGCAAAGATGTGCTTCCATTGCAGGTGCCTACCAAACCTGAATCCAGGCTATGGCCAATGCAGGCACCGCACAGAAACAGATGGCAGATGCCAAGGGAAGCACTAAGCGCACCATGGCCATGACAACATGAAACATGAAAGATTCGACCATTATCGAGGCTGTCCGTTGTACTTCGAGCCCACAGGTTATGTGCGTTTATTCATTTAGTGGTTCGCCGCCCTATGCGATGAACTGAATGGTCCCTGATTATACCATGTTACAGAGCCAATATACTGACACTGCTTGCGTTGGATTTAGCCGGGCACACAGCCCACTTCTCAGTAAGGCGGATAAACCACCGAGTTGACCCTCGGTCCAAGCATACAGAGACCACATTGACATTATATCACTTCCAAGCAACGAATGAATCCTATGATATGCTATGACCCTTGCCTGATCCTTGTTGCAGATTTGTTTCAGAATTTCAGATAGTTTCAGTATTTCCGGCCAGTTCTGCCCCCACAATTTGCCAGGTTGCAGGAGGCAGATGCATGGCGGACGCCTGACCATTGCGAAGCTTGGCAACACCAATACTATATAATACAACCCATCCCCAACATTTATACATACACACGCACATCTATAAATATATATATATATACACGGAGAGAGTGTACACATTACTGTATATACATATCATTATATACATTGGAACCTGTGGCATCAAAGTGAAGATGTGTGTATGTGTGTGTGCGCATTTGTGTATATGTGTGTGTGTGTGCGCATGTGTGTGTGTGCATGCATGTATGAAGATAGATGTACTGCATGTGTACAGGGAATGTCGAGGTATGCAATTCTTGAGGTTGCTGAAAGCAAGAATATGCCTGTGATGAGTGTAATTAAAAATTGTGGGCGAAAAAAGGGGAAAAACATACTTCAACAAAGGCCGTTGAGTTTGAAAAGGATTTTTTTTGCCTACCATTCCGCTGCCAGCAGACAGCTCCACCGGAAATTCGAAACATGCCAAATCAAAACATGCCGTCATCACACTTTGGAAAGTCCGGATGTGTCGCAGTTTGATTGCCTAATTTCGGTTGCTCAGTTTTGCCTTTGGATCTTGTGGTTTTGATCGTGTGCCACCCCGATTGTAGTTTACCCAGTAGATGTCACTATCCCAATCCCATCATTTCTTGTTGTCTCATGCTGGTTGTGAAAGGCGTGGTCTCTGACGTATTTCTTTCCCGGTGCCAGTCGCGAACACAAAGCTGGGACAAAAGTGAACAATACATCATATCTGAATATATCTGACATTATCTGGCAAGCTCTTGGCCCAAAAACCTCGTTTCAAGACTGCCTCTTCCGGACAAAATGGAAACTACACATGGGATATCAATGCAAATGCACTCACTACCATTCACTACCAGGTAGTGCCCGGCCCATGCCGGGCGGAAATTTCGAAAAAATGAAACCAGCAATAAGAAATCAATGGCCTATAGGAAAGTTTTTGACATGCAGAAGCAATGAAGCGTTGAAGTTGTGAGGCGCAACAACGAATGAGCAAATGGCGGTTGAGATGCCAACGAAATGGCATGACATAATCCATGCACAGCTGATTTAACGAACCAACGAATCAATGAATCAATGAATGAGGGAATTCATGAGTCGATGAACCAATGAGCCAAAGAATCAATGATTCAGTGAATCAGTGCGTCAATCCATGAACCGATGATTCAACGAATCACCGAATGAGTGAATTATAGAACCAAGGAATCAATGAATCAGTGAATCAGTAAATCGACGATGAATGGGCCGATGATACAGCGAATCGGTGATACACTGATTCACTGATTCAATGAACGGATGAACCAATGAATCAATTAATCAACGAATGAATGAATCGATGAAACATTGAATCAATGAAGCACTGAAACAATGAACTGATGAATCAGTGCACCAATGGATCAAAGAACCAATGAATCAATGAATCGATGAGTCAATGCACTTTTCCGACTTCATCTTCCAAAAGTGCTCCGATCCCTTCCTTTTTTTGCGATTTTGACACCAAAGCATATTCTTTGAAATGCAAATCGAGCTCTGGCTACAGTATCGTGCACATTTTGCCAACTTACCAAGAGCGCTCCGATCCCTTCCGTTTTTCAACAGTTTGAAATGCAAATCTCGTCTCGTGCGCATTTTGCCGACCTCGTCTTCCAAAAGTGCTCGGAGCATGTCCATTTTTCAACATAGTTCCCGTACCCGCGAAAACAGGGACCCTACTTCGGCGACCCTAGGAGCAACATTACGCCAAAAACGCAAGGTTTCGCGCCCGTGAGCGGTTTCACCTTTGGATTCACACGCTTCCGAACTCTTACACTTCCAAACTACTTGATCATGGGTGGTTGACATGATGATGTTGATGCATGGGGATGGGGTTGACATATGGTGGGAATGCTAAGCGTGACCACCGTCCGTAACTCCGAAGTTTTCTAACATTTTGCCGCTCGATCCTCCAGAACCATGCAGAATCCTGACCCCACCTTGACGAAGCCTGGAGAGGCATCTGGAGAAAGGAGTGGTTCATCCAGGCGGCCCCGAACGTCATCCATGCCCTGAGGAAAGTCACTCCGAATGTCATTCAAACAATGTCAGCAATGCAGTCATTATAACCCAAGTTTTGCAAGATGTATACAGGCTGTTCATGTCTCTGATTTGCACATTTATAGCAGAAGTGCCACTCTTAGTCACTTTCTCTCTATATATGCAGATATAAATATATATATACCATATATATATATATTTATATTTATTTATGTATGTATGTATGTATGTATTCATTTATGTATGTATATGTATATGTATATAGATATAGATATGCAACTGCAAAACCATACAAATACAATAATTAAGCCTAAGCACCAAACGAAGGAACGACTGAGGGACCATACCATGAACAATCATGAACAATCAACAATTTCGGGGGCACCCGGACTGCAAGACCAAGACCGCTTCTGACGCACAAATGGCAACTGAGAAAAAAAAAAGTGATACCTCACCATACAAAATCCAGCAAGATAAGATCCTAGAAGCAAGCAATCCGACGGATACAGCACAGCTTGCAGCTTCACTCTTCTTTACCGAACCACGCCCATCAAATGAACCCAGACAATGCTGACCAAAGCCAAGAAATGCCAAAAGGATCAAGATCCAAAACACCCATCCTGGACGATTACTAGCAATTCCTGATTTCAAATTGGATACAGTGGTGGCCTTCTCCGGCGGTATCTCTAGCGACATTTGTTCGCTACAAATTGAGGTGCGAACGGCGGCGGAACATGCACAATCATAAACCACAAGCATGTCTCGTTGTCAGCAGTATTGATGCGATTTGGGATGAGTGTTGGTCACCGGTTTCAATGTTTTTGATGAGAAGAACAACGAGAGTCAGAAAGTTCAGTGTGTCAAATCGTTTTTTTGACAACTGGAGCGAGCAGGACTGGATTCTATGTGTTTCATTATTTTTTGGTGCAGTTCGCAACCATCCTTTCATGTGAGTCTCACGTCTGCAATCCCTTTGATCATTCCCACCCATGCGCTGTGGCCCGGCTAGCCTCGAACCATCGACTCCAGAACTTGCGCCCCACACATCGCATGTGATATCGCACCACCTAACCACGCGCCAATGGCCTGAGCAAAACTGCCAGTCTTGTGAACACAATGACACTCAAATGAATTGATTGCAATGGTTGATTATCATTCACAGTGGTGTACACATGCGTAATTCTATCTATCCATCCATCTATCCCTGCATCCATCCATCCATCCATATGTAAATGTATAATAATTGCACACACTTGCTCAGAAACATCTTATCGAATTACTGATGTGGAATGCATCGCACGTGCAAAAACACTTCAGTCAAACCTGACAGGAATGGTTTGATGATTGGAAGTGAGAAACTGTGCGAGGAAATCTTTCTACGTCCTTGCTCGAAGGATTTACTTGTTCTGATGCAGCTCAGTCAGATTGCGAAAACCGTACAG
>Ga0126342_10015317_pt1 | contig 13451 bp, 20 predicted proteins | sample Cyp1metagenome_FD_92528 | JGI IMG/M metagenome (GOLD analysis project Ga0126342, IMG submission 92528) | Coral microbial communities from Lord Howe Island, Old Settlement Bay, Australia - Cyphastrea 1 metagenome | ecosystem: Host-associated > Invertebrates > Cnidaria > Coral ...
AGCGTATGTCACGTAACGCTTCCAAGGAACATTAACATCACCCCACCCCCCCCACCCAGACAACCCACAAAAAGTATGAACGCAGTAAAAAAACGTTAAAAAACCCCGCGTCTCTACGGGCGGCGTTAGCAAAAACAAGGACAAAACAAGGACAAAAAAGACAAAAACAACAAAAAAACAAGAAGGACAAAAAGGACACAGAAAGGACAAGAAGGACAAGAAAGACAAGAAGGACAAAAAGGACAAGGAGGACAAGACCAACACCAAAAAACCACCACCATCAAAAAACCACCACCAAAAACCACCACCACCAAAAACCACGACCACCAAAAGCCACCACCAGCAACAACAACAACAACAGCAGCAACAACAACAACAAAATAAGAACGCACAACAACAAAAAACAAGAATGAGTACAAAAACAACAAAAAACAAAAAAACAAAAACAACAACCATAACATCAAAACCAAAACGAGGCACCCCAAAAAACAACAACAACGGCAACAACGGCGACGACGACAACAACGACCACGACGACATCACTAAAAACAATAGCGACGTGGAGGGTTACATTTGTCGATTGTTTTTGCCACCTGACAGGCGTATAAAAAACACCAAAACTGCGTTTCCCGCGCCACGATTTTCACCAAATTGTTTGACAAACGCTGCTCGGAAAATCCAAGCGGTGCAGCACGAAGTAGATGCCGGTCTGGATAAATTCCGGTTTGCTGCACCCAATGGTGTTGGTCCAGGCATTCCCAAGGGTTGAAGGAGGATCAGCCTAATTTTGGCTCGGGATGTGTCCACCATCATGAGTGTATGAACCTTTTGAGGGTTTCACGTGCTTCAATATTTTGATTCTTTTTTAAAACATGCCAAAACATTGCGCGGACGCTTCGTTTCGAGGTTCGTTGTTCACAATGAGAAATTTTGATTTTAACACTTTACGAAAACTAGCTGAAATAGCTCTTGCTTTTAGCAAAGAATGTGACGGCACCAGGACCGTTGGAAACGCTGAAACTTTCCATTTTTCCATTTAAAAATCTCCCCATTCCCTGGCCGGCCCTGGTTCAATCCCCTCTTGGTCCGCCAGGACCCCCTTCGACCCTTCTTTGATGTTGCCCATACCTGTCCCGTCCTCGCGGCCCTTCTTAGATGTCCCCTGTACGCGCTTCATGGGTCATGGGTTGTCATCATCTCGATAACTCATTTCCAGTTCCAGCATTTCATCGTCACCAATTTCATCACAATCATCAGCTGTTTTCGGGGCAGCTATAGCTTTCCACTCTATGTGTTTATTGCCTTCTTCAATTCTTCATATTTTTTCATTTTCATTTTCATTATCATTGTCGTCGTCGTCATTGTCGTCATCATCATCCCCACCATCATCATCATCATCATCACCATCAGCCGAAATTTACCGTAACGGAAAGTAGTATTCGAGACATTCTTCCTTTTTAAAGTTGAGCTGGGGTTCGGAAAACGATAATACACCCCTCAAAACAATGACATTTGGTACAACCTTAAAACCCTAGAACCCGAAAAACGATAATACATTTTCAAAAATTGATCACTTGGAATTAACTACTAAATATTGACGGTGGCCCGATATCATCATCAGCATTATCCTCAAACTCATTCCTACCCACCACCATCGTCATCAGTTCATCAATTTACCTTTGCAGCTGCGCAGTTTCCGGCACAACATTAGCAGTGTCCTGCTAGCTTTCGTGCGTCCCCCCGTGTCCTCAAGTTTTCTTCGATTTATGCATTTTTCAGTTTTTTTTTTTAACTTGGTTGCCCAAATCTTTCCAGCAAAATTTTCATTGGCCAGTCCTCTGCACAGACCAGGCGTATGTATCCCCGCAATTCGGGTGCTCCCTCACTTTTCCGTTCGGTATGGCGTCCCTTGTTGGAGCGACCAAATGATTTGATGACGTGGCCTCACGTGGGTGCGCGGGTCGAAGGGAACGTGTGACAACGTAGCGGAGCACGGTTGTTTTCGAACGTTACTGCGCCCTACTCGACCCTAGCCCTCCCCATCCCATCTCGTCCGAATTGCAAAAGACAGGCTTGTAACGTAGCATCAAACCGTTGTGCTAATGCAAGGGGCAAGTGAATGTAGCAGAACGAAGAATCCTTTCCCCCGAACGTTCATACACCCCCCCCCCTCGCTGACCCTAACCAACTGCAAAACAAAATTTGCTGACATAGGATCCAGTCGGTGCGTGGCTCATGGTGTATTTCACGCGCGTGGCAATGTGGTTCGTATCGACACTGGTAAGAACACTTGCGCGATCTTGCGCGTATTTTTTTTTAGTCTGTCAGTCTACCGCTTGTGATAGTGTTACTTTCGCTGTTGGTCCCGTTGTTGTTGTTGTTGTTGTCCTTGGTGCTGTGCGTGTGCGCGTGTTTGTGGGGTGATCTGGTCGACTTAAACCCGCTTTTGCTTTAAGCCCGCCCGAGTTCGAAGCTAGACCTAAAGGACATGGGACAAAGCGTCAACAGTTCAACTGTCGACGTAGGAATTGCAAAAAAAAAATGCACCAGGCCACCCAGGACTTTGCGCCGTTTCCAACCAAGTCGTATGCTGAGGAACTCCTGCAGTTTGGCATTTCCACCTCCTGAGTCGTCGGCGATCCTTTTGTCTAGGTTCGACCACAAAAATGTTTTCCCAGTTGGTTTGGGGACGCCATGTAAGAACACTTTGAGGCCGTCCATTTTTTGTGTCATTTTTTTGGTTGCAAAACCAGACCTTTTTTTTGCCAATTGTGTGGTCCGGCAAGGAATGGGACAACGTTGTGCGGCTGCTCGTTTGAACCTCGCATGCGCGCCATGGCACCCCGCCAGCTTTCATCTTCCATCCGAACCCAACCAACAATTGATGTCATCATCCGTGTTTGCAGGGCGTCTAGTCGAATCAATTCTCTTTGTGTCAACTGGTACCAGTCCGAACGAAATCGTTGGAGTTACCACTGCGTCAAGGAGCTTCAAACGCAGCAATTTGATTGAAAAGTGATGGTTTGGAAGCACGATTTCCAATGGATGAAATTTGGCCCAAGCAAGTTGCACTCGGTGTTGAAACCCAACGTGACCTCGTTTCGTCAGATCACCTGCATATATTCTCCCCGGATGCTTGCGCGTTGCATCGGAAAGCAAATGCCCCGAGCCGCCATTGATATCCACAAACCTCCGCAATTTTTTTTTGTACATATTCTGAAGATTTTCGTTTTGGCAGCGTTTGGCTGAAGCCCCACCAAGGCAAATTTCCCCAATGAACTTTCAGTCATGTAAACCAGTTCCGCTAAAGACTTCGCGTGCACAAGAAGGTAATAAGCATATAGAAACTTTGTCAAACGTTCTTGCGCGCCTACATTTAAACCATGGGTTGCCAACCTCCGTTTCCACGACGAAATCGTTTCTTCCAAACCTGGTGTGGTGAAAATGATTTGCGGTGGGTGCCGCTGCAAGTGTCTTTGGAACTTCAACATGTTCGCTTGTAACTGCAACTCCAAATAATAATAATCATCATCATCATCATAATCATCATAATCATAATGATGATGATCATTATCACAAACATCATCATCATCATCATCATCAGAGTCATCATCATCATCGTCGTCGTCGTCGTCATCATCATCATCAGAGTCATCATAATCATTTTTATCGTCATCATCATTTTCATCCTCATCACCATCATCATCATCACCGTCACAATCACCATCAACAACAAGATACGTGATTCATCATCATCATCATCTTCATCTTCATCTTCATCATCATCATCATCATGATGATCATCATCATCAGCATCGTCAGCACCATCAGTATCATCAACATCATGACAATCATCATCCTCATCCTCATCCTCCTCCTCCTCCTCCTCCTCCTCCTCCTCCTCCTCCTCTTCAGCAGCGCCACCATCATCATGACCATCATTTCCAACATCATCTGTCTGACATCATCATGGCCATCATCATTTTTTCACCATCGTCATCACCATCATCGATAACAACATACAAATATTTTTACATCAGAATCATCATCATCATCGTCATCATCATCATCAGCATCTTCGTTATCATCAACATCGTTATCACCCAGATCATCATCAACATCATCATCATCATCATCAACACCATGAGCGTTTTCCACACCAGCATGGTGGAACCCTTCACAAAAACGAAAACATATGGAGGTTTTGTGTCATTCCGAACCTTTTTCTTCGCCTATAAGGTCCAGAACATGGAATAAACACGTAGTATGAACGTATTTTTTTTTCACGAGGGAACGCGCATGACATCACGTATGGGATGGGCCCTTATAGATGGCAAATGTGGCCAGGGTAAAAATTTGATGCTACTGCTGGCACATTTGAGGATCGTGAGGATGTTTTTTGTGATGAAGTGTTTTTTTACGACTGTGATTGGTTCAATTTGCCTTTGTGAGCAAAATTAAAAAATATGCCAGTCATAGCCGCGGTATTGCCGCAGCTGGAAACTGGTGCGCATATCTTGTTCTCCAGAATCTTCTTAAAAAATTGATCGCGTAGCATCATGTCGGTGCGCAAGTGCGGGAGATGATTTCATACAAATCCTTGCGCCAACAAATGGAAGGACGGTATCACATCCACACAATTCCACCACACCAAACCACCCACACCGCCAGCCCAGCCAAAAGAAGACCTGACGGCGTGGCATTCTGTTGGTATGCAAATGCAGGAAATATTCTGCCGTAGCAACGCGTAGCACATAGCTCCGAGCGAAAAGGAAAAAAACCGGTGTCACACCGACCCTGCCCCACCCCCAGCGCCGAGCCAGGAGAAGATTTGATGGCGGGGCATCATGTTGGTGTGCAAGTGCAAGGGAAAATTTCTTTGCGTACTGCGTACCGATGCCCAAAATATGATATAATCCCCTGTGCCAAGAACCAAAGGACGTTTACCACCCTTACCCCACCCCACCCGATCCTCTTTCACCCTACCCTCACCTTACCCCACTCTACACCCTACCCTATCCCACCCCACCCCACCCCACCCCACCCCACCCCACCGCCTTAACACGTGATGTCAGCAAACAACTTGAACTACAAGGGAACGCTTTTCCGAGTCGCAAGTGACACTTGCCCGTCAGAGTGCGGTGTGCGCTGTGGAGCCTGGGTGCTGGTGCCGCTCCAGGGCGTCTCTTCTGTGGAACTTGGTTGCTGGTGCCGCTGCAGGGGGTTCGCTGCGAGATGTCTATCGCAGTATTGGTGCTGGGGTTTGATATATGTTACCGTCTTAGAAAGGGAACGTGCCCGGTTGCTGCCCGAAAATATCTTGTTCTAATTGCGGTCCATGTTGGAGTACTTCATCAATGGCTTTGTGCCTATTCTTGCGTACGCCAACCGGGCATTTCCATCATCCAGGTCCTTGTGATAATGCACCGCGTGCACTGGGTCAGGCGCCCTGCGACGCAGTTGTGCGCGAAGTGTGTGCCTCGATGCATCAAAATCGCCGTGATCCTCGGGGTTGTAGTGATCATGGCTCAGAGTGTTTCACCCTTGGTTTGGGTTCATAAACTTGTGTGAGTCGTATTTCTCGAAACCCACAACACGACAAAACACGGGTACGATTCAGCAGGTTGTCATCCGTGCCCATCCTGAGCCACGTATATCAGTCCCGAAATTTGGAGGTTCGAACCCTCGTCTTCAACATGCGAAACAATGAGTATTGGCATTGAAACATTATGCCGAACAAAAACCGGTAGAACGGCTAGACATATAAACGGTGAAGGAAAGGATTGTAAAATCAAAGTGCTAGCTTTGAAACATACAATTGGGAATTTGTGTGGGTTCATTTTTGCTGCGTACCATTGCAGCCATGTCTAAGTACAATTTAATTTAGCCTAGCATTGCGAAACAAAACTTTGATGTTATCCTTGCCACTGGATGCGACATGTGACAAAGATGTGGGTCGGAGGCATTTTTGATCGAAAGGCGTATTTGTTAGTCAAAAACCAGCATTGTAGCGGAACCTAATGAACCAGCATCGACGTATTGATTCAAGAGTTTCTAAAAAAGGCGGTGGTTTGATTGATGAAATTGCATGCCCATATATATTATATTAACGGGTAGCTTCACAGAGCATGGCTGTACAACTATTTTGTGTTCAAACAAAGTTTCACTGCATATGAGATTTGTGCTGACAAATTTGGTCGCAAAGGCTTGCACCTTTGGGTGAACGAGTGGTAAAGATTTAAAACGCTTCGACCAAAGGTGCCCGGGAGTGGGCCAAGGATTGTGGTTTGGCAAAACTGTTTATAATGACCTTCATAGTTTTATCCACACAGCCCGTCGAATATGTAATGCCATTGCTTCAATTAGGCTTGCGAGGATCTTGTCAGAAGGTCCGTCTTTGGCGTGCAAAACTTCCTCATTTCATGCATGTATCGATTTGCCGCCCGTGGCCATTCAAGGCCCTTGGGCTGCAGGACAAAAGGCTGAGAACCGCCTTTAGGACATTTGAGTCGTGTGAACTTAGGGCGTTTTGGGTCCTACAGTTTGCATTGGTAAGGTGCGCCAACACGAGCTTCGCGATCGTGCGCACGGTTGATGGATGGCCGTGTCTACTTGACCATTGACACGGTGGCTCATGTTTTATGGGCTTTGTCGCAGAGGTGCTGAAGAAGAACTACGGCTTGCGACCCTTGGAGCAGGAGGAGTTCGAGCGTGATTGTTTTTTGGACCAGGCGAGCCGAAAGAATCTAATCATCTCCTCTTCACCTGAGTGTCCCCATTGGCATCGGGGGCAGGCTTTGCATTCTCCGAACTTCGATGATTGACGAGGCCCAGGCCAAGGGTGGCTCACAACTAGGTTCCAATCGGATCCCATGTCGTGCTGGTCAGAATTGGTTCGTGATGATCAAAGCCGTCGTCGACCTGGACAAGAACGAACTTGAGCTTCGAGCACTTCAGAGTGCCCTTGCAGATTGACCACTCTGTTCACATGGTGATTGCCATTGACGAATTTACGTCACCGGGATGGCCCCAAGTCTCACCACCAATGTGGATGAATATCCGGGTGCCATTTTTGCAGCAACAGAACTGAGCAAGGACACACCAAACTTGGTGCCTTTTCCGCGTACGAAGAGAGCGTACGGCCAGTATTCAAATCCAACTGCAACTATGAGCCCAATGACGAAGTGATGAACACCAACATTCCCAGGACCTTGCAGTGTTCAACCAGATTTTTGGGAGTTCGGCTATGCACATTGTCTTGTAGCTTCGGCATCAAAATCAACCTAGGAGCACGTTGTTCAAACCACAGGATGTCAATGATGGACCCCATCCTAACCAAATTCGTGATGATCGTATCACTGTCATGCACAGCTCGGAAGAAGTATTCCGAGACAGCCGGAAAGCAGCCGCCACTGCAGGCGATTTGGCTGCTTGGTCTGGGGTGACATGTCAAGATTCCTTTGAGTCGCAGCTTGGGTGTTTGGGTGATGCATGGTGAATGCCACACTTCACTTCACATTGGGTCCATCCATTTTATTGGCAAGACGAAGATTCTTACAGTTTGATTTGAACGCCACAACCCCATTTTTGAGCATGCGCCATCAAACAAACAATAAGTTTTTTCGATACCTCTCCAGCAATTCGGTTCCGAGATTGTGGAACGACGTGAACGTTCTCGCAAAGATGCCCCTGATCACATGGCGAAGAATCGCAGGAGGCAAGATCATGCCCGTCAATTGAGATTCCAAGGACTCTTCGGCCAGCTTGGCCGCTTGTTACTCACTCTCGTCGCCGTCAGCTTCGGCAGCATCGACCGGCAAACCTTCCAAGAAAACTACGCAGCCCGCCAAGCACCACCGCCTGGCTATCCCAAGACGGAGGTGACCAACTGGGAGGACGCGGTCATCATCTCGGACGAGGAAATGTAATTGAACCGCTACCCTTGCGTCCTGGATGGAAGAAGCGGGTGCAACATTGTACTCGTCGTGGATGTTTGTCGAGCAAGACGGCGAGGGATGCCATCTCTTAAAAACTTGCTGGGTCACAGTGGCCACGGCAACGCTATGGTTGCGACATTGTGCAGATTTTTTGTTTTTCTTCAATGGTACCTATAAGGGCAGCCAAGGCTTGGGGCCTACGCGTGGTGCAGCCCATCGACATCAGGTATGGCGTTGGCCTCCATCGCGGGGATTCCAGAAGATGGCTTTGATGACTTTGGACAAGTCGCGTCGGCGTCCACGGTTGGCTTGCGCCCTGGACGATCTTGCAACGCAACGTGAACTACAAGGATGACCCCGAAGGTCTTCGGCTACGACAAGAGTTTGACAGGCGCTTTTGGAGGCTGACCAAACAAATTTTCGAGGGTCAATAACGACGACGAGCTCACGCATTGGCAGAACATCCTGCTATTGCTGACTCGCATTGAGAACCACAAATCGTCGAGCTCCGCAACAAGTACTATGAGACGACTTCCTGCATGTGCCAGGTTGGCATGGTTGGCAAACTTGGGGGTCCTATGATGAAGCGTGTCCGATGGATCGGCGCGCACCCTCATATGGTCCAAACTTTGGATCGCCAATGTGATGGGTTGCATGAGCACGAGAAGGTGGAAGGGGCCAATACAGCCCTATCAGCGCAGTATCATGCAGACGCCATCATCCAATCGTACCTGGAGGTGGTTGAGATGGGGGATTTTGGAACTCATTCCTTTTGGGACACCATGAACGTGCGGGATGTCAAGTACGTTGAGGTGAATAAGACCGAGGCCCAATGGCGACCTCTTCTTCAACAACTTAAACAAATTGGCACGGAAAGTTCAAGCCAATTCGTTCCTGGCCCCTGGCACAGATCTCTACAAGAAGATCATGCCCTTAAACTGCCCTGCAGATTGCCTGCGTTGAATTTGGGCATCTACCAAGGGCCAAACGGGTTCGACCAGGCTTGATTGCCGCAGATGTTCCGTTTTGTAGCAAAACGACGACACGGTGTTCATCAAAACTGACCACCTACCCTCTGCCCAAGCTCCTTATGAACGTTTTGTGACGCCACCCCCCATGGGCAACCCAAAGAGCCATCACCTGTGCAGCCACCACCAATCCAACCTATGCCTCCAGAAGGCGAAGTGGTGGATGACCCCATACAACAGTCGTTGGCTGAAGCTATGGCTGAGAAAGGTCTCGTCAGGCAGGAATATGTCAATGGCGAAGTGTGGTTCATTGGTGCCCCGCTCCGGCATGAACAGCGGCGGCTAGCCCCTGCACTTGTACGATTTCGAAACCTCGGCCATCCCACCAGAACTGAAGATCTGGTGAGAGCTCTGGCACAGACGGGTAAGTGTTGATGCAGAAGCCATTGCTCTGGCGACCGGCGCTTTCAACGACAAGGTGTGTCTGGATTTTGTGTTTGTGCACGATGCCGAAGGCACTAAGCATACTTTCCTTCATATCTTGGACCCAGCTGGGGGCTTCAACGTCTTCACCTTGGTGCCATCACGAAACCCTGAGGTCGTGTTTGAGGCCTTCACTATTACTTGGTCATCTTGTGCTGGCTATCCTCGTAGCCTTTGGACAGACCGCGATGGTGGTCTTGAGGGCGACTTCGAGGACAAGGTGCAGCGGCTTGGCATAGATAAAGATGCTATCCGCAGAAGCTCGCTGGCAAGCAGGTGTTATCGAAGTGTTCAACCGCGCGTTCCGCTTTGTGGCTGATAAACTCATCGGCGAGAACCAGTACCGCGGTGAGATCGAGATGAAGATATTGGCGGCGATGGTTGGATCCGCCATGAATGACAAGGTGAGAATTTGCGGAGCTTCCGCAAATCAATGGGTTTGCGGCAGAAACCCGAGGATTCCGAAGATCTTCTAGCCCAGATGGACAGATTGATGCCATCAGAGGACATGAACAACTTCTGGTCCGCAACTATGTTCGGTCACGAGCAGACATGCTGCTGGCGCAATACTGAGTTGATGAAACCATTCGAGCTGCCGTCGACCGCATTGGCCGGCCGTCAAGCAAGAGCTACGAAACCGGAGAATTGGTGGCCTTCTGGCGCGATGTCAAGAAGAAGAAGGGCAAACTTTTGAAACCTGGTTGGTTTCGCGGTACCGTAGTTGGTCCTCACCAAGAACCGAAGCTGGCAACCAGTCGAACTATTGGGTGACTTCAAGTGGCAAGCTAATTTTGGCTTCACAAGAGCAAATGAGACCGACCTTTGGAACAGAGAGATGGGCAATAGATGAAGAAGCTCTCCAACAGGCGGCAGACAATCCACCGGAGCATTACTTTGATGAAGTTGGGGGCCCACAAGATGATGATATGCCTCATTTCTCTGATGGTGTGAATGTGCCCATCTACGATGCCGAGAGCAGCAGTGGACATCAGCCATCCATCAGAAAAAAATCTATCGCCGCACCTGAAGCAGAAGCTGACCAACCCAGTGCAACATGGCAGTAGAACAAGCTCGGTGCCCACAGGCACCACTCAGCCACAGCAAACATCGACCTTCACGCGCGCACCAGGGACACCAGTTCAGAGCATTCTCCGAGGACCAAACGAACTTGGATTGCCTGGCAGATGGAAGCACTTCCCCCGTCTGCTCATGATGAACAAGGCGGAGTCGTTGTTGAAGAACCCGACCCTAAGAGGATTCGGCTCGATGACGCGACTGCGACTGAGATGCCCGTCAAATCCGGGGATCTACAGGCAGAAGCATCCAGTTCTAATCAGGTCGTCAAGGTCTTCGACTATGAGAAGCTCGTAGAGCCTCCAGAACAAGTTCAGCAAACATTTTATCAACGTTTTGTCTTCTTGACCCACCAAGAGCAGAAGGCCTTGGACAAGGACATACCATGGCACATGATCCCTGTCGAGCATGCAGCTGGTTTCAACGAAGCTTTGTCCAAAGACTTACAAGCACCCGCGGCGGTGGAGAAACCGGTAGACCCAGCCAGGATTCTGGCTACGAGAGTCTGCTACAGGAACAAGAAGGCGGCATACCCATGGATGCCTTTCAAGTACAAAGCACTCATAGCTTGTCATGGAGACGCAGACCCCGACATTACCACATTGCGACGCGACGCACCAACTTTGACTAGATTGGCTTTGATATCTTTGATGGTGCTTCTGCAATTAGAAGCATCGATGGAGGGTAGGTTCATTTTCAATTCCGACGTCACCGGAGCATTTCTCCAAGGTGATCAGAAATTGGCCAGCCGAAAAGAAGCACGACACCTTCGACAGCCACAAGAAGGACAAGAAGGTCTTCCTGGTTTCGCTAAAGCTCAACTCCTTTTTCACCTTGGGCAGTTGAATAAGCTCCTGAAAGAGGCCAAAAATTCAGAGGAATAGTCCTTGACCTTCAGGCCCATTGACTTCACGACCGCGAAGATCGTGGTCTTGATCGACAGCAGCTGGGCGGTTGCAGAAGAATTCAAATCCCAGGTGGGATACATGGTTTTCTTTGGTCGAGACGGTCAACCGCGACAACGTCAGCCTTCCAGACTGGCATTCCCTGCGGTCGACTGCTTGCGGATCTTTTTCCAGTGATCGCGGTAACAGACTGCCGTAGTTTGTACGATTTGCTTGTGAAAGATGGCCCTCTTCCTTCAACTCAAGAGAAATGTTTCGCTATCGACGTAGGAGGTCTGAAAGAAACGGCTGGAGAGTTTGATGAAGACCCAGAGAGATTGAATGAGATTTTTCGTTGGATTGCAACTGAAGTGCAGCGGGCTGATCATTTGACCAAATTGAAGCATGCTTTCATGTTGCGTGACATTCTCTCCAAGGGCCGTCTTGCACTCAGAGTGGACTCCACTGATGGTCATCAAACCCAGTGGTCTTCACGAATTTTAAAATACAGGGAGTCATGTCATGCATGTATCGACTTGTCACCCGTGGCCATTCAGGGCCCTTGAGCTGCAGGAAAAAGGTTGAGAACCGCCTTTGGCCCTTTTAGGTTCTACAGTTTGAATGGCGAACGCCCATGTATTAGACGTGCTTGTGTGAAAACTCTGTTGGGGTGCCGGAGTGTCTCGCATAGAGACTTTGTAAGACCTTTTAGACGTCACCGGTTAGCCGAGGTCCTGAAATGAAGCCCTTGGCAGGAGCTCTGATCAGTAGATGTTCTCCTCGGCACGGTTTGGGGTTTCTGGGGATAAATCTTTGAAGAAACGGTTGGGTGGAAACATGGGTACGGTATGTTCATTTATGCCCTATGTGGCGGAAACAAAGAGGTATCCGTAAAGCTCAATACCGGTACATACGTGACATTTGCCCGAGTGTTGCAGTATGCATGTATATTTTTCGAAATATGTTTTTTCACTCGCGTGTGTACGTTTGGCATTTACTTTATTTTGCTTTACCTTTTCAACGTCGTCTTGCACTTTGGACCCAAATGAGGTGGCAATGTTTGTGCAAGGTACATAGGATTTCCAGCAAAAAAAAAGGTTGAAAACCGTTGGCATGCTCCATGATAATGGCTCATGGTTTTGCAACCAACACCACAGCACCGTTTTTATTTTCTCAATATTGCATGGAAAACAACAATTGCCGCGTGTGTGGAGCATTTGTCACGAAAGCTAGCATCAGCTAGCTGGAGTCTTCTTGCTTTAGCAAGTATTCCGGGGGCTGCTCAAGGACATCACGTGATTTTTCACGCGAAAGGCTCCCCCCCCCCAACCCCACCACCATCACCATCATCAGCATCATCGTCATCATCGTCATCATCGTCATCGTCATCGTCATCGGTTTCGTCATCGTCATCGTCGTTGGCATCGTTCTCGTCATCGGGATCATCATCACCATCATCATCATCACCATCATCATCATGATCATCATCATCATCATCATCATCTCCTCATCCTTATCCTCCTCCTCATCATCATCCCGATCATCTGCCGCATCCGCTTCATCATCATCATCATCATCAACATCATCATCGCCATCATCACCATTATCATCATCATCATGAGCATCATCATCACCATAATCATAATCATCATCATCACCATCATCATCATCGTCATCATCATCATCATCGTCATCATCATCATCATCACTATCATCATCATCATCAACATCATCATCATCATCATCGTCATCATGATCATCATCATCATTGTGATTGTCAGTGTCATTGTCTTCGCCATTGTCATCGTCATCGTCATTGTCATCGTCACCGTCATTGTCATTTTCAGCCTTCATTGTCATTTTCAGCCGTCATCGTCGTTGTCAACGTCAGCGTCATTGTCATCGTCATCAACTTTGTTATCATCATCATCATCATCATCCTCATCATCATCATCATCGTCATCATCGGCATCAGGTTCGATCCCCCTGGTTTGTTTTGGAAAATGTGTCTATATACTTGCCTTCTTATCCCTGGTCGATGACGCCGTTGTCTTGGGACAGTTGTGTGTGTCTACCTTCTCCTTTTCTGTTGCTTCACATCCAGC
>Ga0126342_10015318_pt1 | contig 13451 bp, 10 predicted proteins | sample Cyp1metagenome_FD_92528 | JGI IMG/M metagenome (GOLD analysis project Ga0126342, IMG submission 92528) | Coral microbial communities from Lord Howe Island, Old Settlement Bay, Australia - Cyphastrea 1 metagenome | ecosystem: Host-associated > Invertebrates > Cnidaria > Coral ...
CTCTGCTTCCAGCACAAGTGGATAGCTTCGTTGGGTGCAGTCTCCACTGTGCTCTGCACCCCCCTGCAAACTAGTGAAAACCAATCAGAAGTTTTACATCTGTTCAGATGGTACACACACACATATATATATATATATTTGAATTAGACTCACGGTATTTACGCACATATTATTGTTGTCTCTGGTTTGGTACACTTTACGCAACCGTACTTGGCACGGAACCAGGGCATCCCCGTAATCCCTGCCTGAAGTATCTCCAAAAACTGTCCTGGTCTCATCAAGGCACGGCTCGGCGTTGGATGAGATTTGTGGTGAAGGGGCTGCAGGGCAGGCAGCATTCTGTTGGGGGGTGCAATCCATGTTTGGGGATTATAATGTGGGTTTTACATGGTTTTAGACGGTTTTACATGTTTTTCTTTCTTTTTTGTGATGTGGCATAGTTTTATCGCATATGGTTTCAATATTGTTTAGCGCTAATATATCAATAGACCTTAGTGTTTTGTAATTGGGGGGGTCGGCAAGTTTAGTGCTTCACTTCAAGATTTGGGAGAAGTATAGCGACCTTATCAGTGTCACTGTATATGATATTTAGTAAGAAACTTCCCCTAAATCACCTGCAATTCAGGTTAACATGTTCCCATCGTGCTTCAAACTGACCAGTCTGGACCGTTTCATTGGGGGTCCTTCCGCCCATTCCAACATGGGCGTGGCACGCCCATGTTGATATATTTGCACAAGCTTGTGCTTCTGGATACGTGGGATATGTATGGATATGTGATGATATGTGGATATATACATACAAATAATATGAGATATAATGAGATACATTTCTCGTGGCATGTTGGGGATATCTCAACTTATTCTGGTCCCCAAGTCAGGGGGAAAAACATGGATTGTGCGATAGTTTGCCATAAGTCCACTGGAACAGATCATCTCTTGGGGTTTCATGGACAGTTCATGTGTTCAGACTGTTTGAAGGTTCCTGGGGGCATTCCTGTGACGGCCACGCAGGTGTGCATGGACATCACAGGCCTTGACATGGAAACCTTGAAATTTCTCAGGCGCTGAACTCCTTTGATTGGCGAGGATGGGAACAACATATGTTGAGAGATATTAGCGACGCTGTCCAATGTTTTCAAGTTGCTTGTGTTACTTCAAAAGTTTTTCTTTTTTTTCTGACATGAAGGACGTAGAGCAGAAAGAAACGGGGCCAAGTTTGTTCTGCATTTTTGATGATGTTCGTGCTGAGTGGCCATGTTCATGGCAAAAAATGCTAGATTACCAGAAGGTATGACGTGCAAATGCGCACCTTGTTGACCCCAGCATGCCCCAGCCATCTGCAGGGACTGCACCGATGTGTACGGTTTCAATAAGGTGGAGGATGCTTGGCGTTAAGATTTGTCCTATGAGATGATGCCCCCATGCCCGGTATGTTTAAGTTGGTTTCTTAGCCATCTAACCATGTAACCATGGTATACAATACTTATTAGTTATAAAGTGTGATTTTTCACATCATCATAAACCCATGGCTTAACCCAAGGCGTGTGATGAAACATCATCATAAAGCCATGGCTTAACCTGGAATTCCCCAAGGCTTTGCAGCATATGATCCAAAATCTGGTGACCTACAACCAGCAGATTGGAGTGCTGACGATCCCTCCTCCCATTCTCCCACGAGCGCCTGGGTAAAAAAAAACAGATGAAACGGTCTAAGATGATTTGAACAGATTTGAACAAATTGAGGCATACAAGCCCTTCCAGCATCTCAAATAGACTTTTGATCGACCATTTTTAAGTGTCAGTTGGTTTGCTCTAGGGTTCTGTTGAAATTCGAATAGGGAGGCTGCTAGGTGTTTTCAGGACCTGGAGCAAGGTTTCTACAACTCATTACCGGCAAATGATAACCAGAAAGGGGTAAATTGGGTTAGTTTACCTCTGGATTTATCCAATTTGCCACCCTTTGCACCTGCGGTTTTTGGAGCAATCCTGTCTGGAAGCTTAATCTTTTAGTTGGAAAGTCCAGATTGTCCCACTTCTTACTGAACAAAAACTTTGCTTGCCACGCATATACTGTTGCCCGGCTGCCAGGTATACCAAACCTTGTCGCAGTTTGCTTGCATTTGGCAGAGTTGTGAGTGACTTTTTTCCATGTCGCCTTGGAAGGTACGCCATATAATCAATTATTCCTTGGGGTGGGCTCATGAAATTTGGGTACCCAAAATCATTCCCCAAAAAAAGGCATCATATACATTCATTTACACAATTGACATCTCTAGGGGCAATGCCATGATGACATGGTGGTGCCCAGTGGGGCCGCATCCCAATCTTGGCGTGACTAATCCTCCCGTGGCCGAACCAAGGCGTGGCTTTGTCAATTTACTGAATGTTTCTCGGCTGAGGGGCCTCGGTTGACTTCGGAGCCGCCTGTGCTGGCCAGAGCTGTATTCAAGCTACTAGGAGTAGAGATGAAAGTGCCATCTCTCATTGGTGAAGGAACTGACCAAGAACCTTGATGGTTCAACAGACATTTAACATCATTTAACCAGATTATACCAGATTATAACATATTATAACAGAATTTAACATCATTTGACCAGATTGTACCAGAAAAACGAGTCTGATCCATGAGGTTGCTCACTCTCGGTGAGCTCACCGAGGCCAAGAAGATTGCAGACACGCGATTTCCATTTCCATGGGCTCAGATTATACTACTGTGACTGGGGCAGCAAGGACTTGAAGTGCACGGTGATTTTGGAAAGTAGCTGTGATGACACAACGTTTGATCATGGCATGCCAGGATAGTATTTCCAAGAAACAAGCGCTTTTGTATGCGTTCACTATCTTTTCTTGAGGTACGTCCATTTTCCGACAACCTAAATCTCACTTATCCCTATAAAATCCAATAGAATCCCATGGAGAAGCTGGAGGTTTTCTGGTTCAGAATAGCATTTTTTTAATATTTTTACCATCAGATCCGATTCAATATATTCAATCCCACTAAGTCCATCTAAGTCCCATTTAATCCCATTAACTTCTCATTGCATCCACCCATCTTTGACTAGCAAATCCTATGAGTTCCCCATTAAATCCTATGGTTGATGATTATATAATTCCCCCATCTTCACATACACACACTCATATATACATATACCATATAATTTATAATATATAAGATAAAATATAAAAATATAATATATATATATATATATCATATACAATTCATAATATACATATATATATATATATATATATATGTATATTGTTTGCAATTTGTAATTTAGGTTATAATATATAAAATGCTTAAGAGAATATATGTATATATATATATATATATATATATGTGTGTGTGTGTCTGTTTGTGTTTGTGTTATAGATATGGTTCCCTATCCCACGTTATATTCCCATCATATTCCCCAGAATTTACTGTTGATCAAGTCTCCGCATCGAGGCTGATCTTGTCCTATAGCATCACCACGCCTTTAGTCGTGGCCGCCATCATCAAGCAGCAGCTTGACCGTGGAAGCGGTTGCCATTCGGGCCATGGATCTGCACATTTTAGTGGGCCGGAAAAAATAGGTATCCAAAAAATCAGTTTATAACCTCTATAAAATGTTTATAGATATAACATATTCCATGATAATCGATGATATATAATATATATTTTGCAATCTTTATAGGATTTTACAACATCTAATAATCTAACATGTCTTTCTAATGAAAAATGTATGTGTATATATATATTATATTATTATATATATTATATTATTATATATATTATATTATATTATATTATATTATTATTATATTATATTATATTATCTTATATTAAATTATATTATATTATATTAAATTATATTATATTATTATTATATTATATTATATTCTATTCTATTTTATTAGATTATATTATATATTATTATATTATATTATATTATACTATATTATATTATACTATATTATATTATTTGATAACGGGTTGCACGTTTGAATTTATTGGGTTTATGAATATGCGTCAATATAGGTTAAAAATGGTCATCTTTGTGCTAGGGTACATGCTACAGCTAAAGCTATCTTGCAAGCAAAATACATGTGCATATGTATGTGTGTGTATATATATATATATCCATAGATGGATATATCTATCCTAATGGTCATTGTATAAGTGCGTTTACATCTTTTTCCAGCCATTCTTAATTGAGGAGTTGGGAACAACCCTGTCAAATGGGTATCATCCAGTAACTTAACATGATTCATAAATCGTGTTCCTGGGGAAATCCATGGCACTCCAGATCGCTCATAATTTTACGAGATAGTGTGGATAAAGACTTTGGTTTAATTCTGCCCCCAAAAATATGACCCACAGTCCTTAGATACGACCCACATCGGTGGTTGCTTATAGGTTTCAAACTGTGACCCATGGTTCCTATCCCGGCCTAGGGGGAAGAGGCCGGGGATGCGGGACATTGTGCCAAAATGAAGGTCCAGGAGTTTCATATGTTCTTTTTCGTATGAACCCATTCATTTGTGGGCTACTTTGGGGTTCCGCTAGGGTATCTAGGGGTATGTCCACTGGCTTCCTTTGCTTTAACATGTCCACTCCACTCTAATTATGCATGATGAATCTTATGATGAATCTCAGAGAAAAAATGAAGGGGCGAAGACCACCCAGGGCCGAGGATTATTTACCATTTTCATCCATTATATACCAATGAACGTGGGATGGTTTCTCACTTAGATCAACCCAGATCAAGCCTGCTGTTTGAGGTATGCCTGGGCCATGTTGGTGACGTTCATCCCCGTCTTTAGCGTCATCGCCCTGAACATAGTCTGTTGCTCGCCAATGCTTGGGGGTGTTGGGGTTGAGGTTGTGTAGCAACTGGCAAGATCCGGAGCTTTTGATACTTGATGTTGTAGATGAATAGATGATGGATTGATGAATAGATAGACACAAATATGTTATCTTAATTTTGCAGACTATGGATTTGGTAATCGTGTGTGTGACGCTTTGATCCCCAGATTGACTGTTTGGGTGCTGTCATTTCCTGGAAGTTTTTTACAATGTTGAAGCCCAGAAGACGATATTGTCCAGTAAAATCAGTGAACTACACACGTCCTGGAGACTTTCATCATTGGTTGAGTTTAGTTACAGTACCCTTTGGTAGTTTATAAAATAGGTTGCTATGGAAGCCATGGCCCATTTAGTTAAATCCTTTGAGATTGATGGTGTGCCTATAAAAAATGGTCATTGTCCGGAGGGTAGAGCTGCTTTGTGATGTGATTTGCCCAAGTCGCATGGTGGGCACAGGCACACAGCTCGAGATGCCATTTGGAAGTGTTGCTGGGCATGTTTGATGTGGCGTTTGTAGTTCTAGTTGCAGTAGTAGCAGTAGTAGTAGTAGCAGCAGCAGCAGCAGTAGTAGTGGTAGTGGTAGTGGTTGTGGTGGTAGTAGTGGTAGTAGTGGTGGTGGTGGTAGTAGTAGTAGTAGTAGTTGTTGTTGTTGTTGTTGTTGTTTCCTTTGTTGTGTCCTTCTTGGATGTGCATCCCAGGTACATAGGTAGGATGTATTATCGTGGTTTATAAAGCATGTATTCCACGCACAACTGGGGTACAGATTGGGATGCACCCCCCAAGTTACTTGTTTCTTGAGCACTAATATACTGTAAGTTGAATCATGAAACACTGCTTCAAAATGGGAGTTTAAGCAACAAAGGCAACCATTCTTTGCTGGTTGATTTAGTGCACTTGACTGGTGGCTGATGGTTTGAATGGACCCCAGGGATCCCTAGGGTACACGAACATTTACTTGGACAACCAATAGTTTTTCCCATAAAGTGATATAAATATATATATATATATATATAAAATCGGTGGATTTTCCATGAGCTAATTTCCCCGTTCATATGAGATGGACCTGTGATTGCCTGATGTCGGCCCCTGCCGGCTCTCTTACAACAGCTGTTCCACGGGCTAATCCGGTAGGTTGCAGTTCCAATAGACCAGAAACTGTGTGTAGAGCACAGTTATCCCTGGCTTTCATATTCTGGAAAACCGACGGTTTTGATCCATTAGTTGGTCAAGCCGTGTCGGCCCCACCATTTGTTGCTGGTTGAACCAACCTTTTTGAGAGAGAGCTGTGTGCCCTGCTGCGTCCTGGTTCCCCCGAGGACGCCAATGACCTTCCATTGGATCATTTTCAGGAAGATATGAATCGAGGATTGCAGCTCGGCATGGTATCCGTTGCTTAGCCCAGATTGTAAATTCATCTGTATATATATATATACCAACCATACTGAGTTGGGGGGTTCAAGCAATGTTTTGGATTTGCTGGTTTTATAATCTGCCGGTTCAGAAATTGTTTGGAGCATTGACATCATTGTAAATTATAAATGGTCTTAGTAACATGTATTATATAGAGAACCATCCCAGAACTATCCAGCAGTTCAGTTTGGTGAATTATTCTGATTCAGCCGGATACTGTTTGAGTCCATTGTTATTTCGGGAGATTCTGCATGATTCTGCTATGCAAAAGAATGCACAATGAACATGTAATGTCATTCTCAAATTCATTGTCCATTGGCCCAGTGGCGAAAACTCTGTTTGACCACCGGCTCCAAGACCTCCAAGACCCAAGTTTGATCATCCCAAGATGATTTTTCATGGGCCGAATTTCCGAGACATTCCAGGTGAATTCCTCAGCATTCCCAAGCTCCAGAAAACTCGAGTTGTTCTGGCTGTGCCACTACATAGTGCTTGATGGACACGGCCGTTTCAACTTTGAAATTTCTTCCAGGATGGTTCAAGTAGAAAAGAACTGCAGGAACCTCCCATATTTGGGGAACATCGGAATAACCATGGTTCCCTGCAATTCTTGCCTTAAATCAATCCATTTTTTGTTTCGCAGCAATTCCCGGTCAGCACAGCACGCCAGATGTCAGGTTACTGTTGATTCACGAGATGACGGACCACATCGTTTCTATCAGGCCGTTTGCCCAGACCAGACACAGCTATTTGATGAAGTGTGTGGGCAGCTCGGCTGATCCAGCTCTAGCTTCTCAGAAAGTAATTGGATCCAGGGTGGCTTAGGCACCTTGAACGTCCGCATATTACATGATCGTTAGAGTCCAGTTTCTCCCAAGCTTGCCCAGCAAATGGCTGGCACAAATGTCGCGACAAGAGTAGTGAATCAAATTTGGTGGTGATGAAGGTGATTGATGATGATGATGATTATTATTATTATTATTTTGATGATGATGAGCATTATGTTGATGCACCCTTCGGAATATATCTATAATTATTTTTAATCGTGGGGCATGTGTATGGTGAGTATAGTTGATATATATATATATATATACACAATGCATCAAGCATAGTGATTTGTAGTGTTTTACTGCTAGAAGCAGAATGAGAATCATTATACACACACACACGCGTATATATATATATATATATATATATAAATATTATATTATTCATCTCCTGGGCGCCCTCAATGTTCCGGGTGGAAGCTTCAATCCTTTATTCAGCAAGAAGCCAGGTGCTTCATTATTGTTCAACAATGTTGTGTTGCCAAAAGCCTTGTTATTCAATAAATACTACATATGAACTGTTTGGGCAACCCGGCTGCACAACGTGGGTGGAAGCAGTTGGCGTATAGTATGTGTTATATATATATATACACACCCATATCCACGAATGTGTATATATATATATATACATGGTTTTGTTTTTATATTTGTACAAGTACATACTATGTATATGTACGTATAATCACGTGTATATATATATATATGCACGGCACGTAGACATCAAGCGTAGATGTTGAGGGAAAAGACAGAGATACCCCGGACTGAGGTAGAGAAGCTTTCCAGGATTTCGCGGTGAACCTTGGCACGGTGAAGTCACTTTGAAGCGGATGGGTGTTTTTGGAATGTTGGAACTTATTCAAGATATTTTGAAGCTAGTATGGGTATCAAATGACTATAATCATTATATTTGTTCCCTGTGGATGATCTGTGAATGCAAGTACCTTCTGCATGACTATTTTGGACGATGATGTGGCAGGTTAGTCGTGCCTTCCCATGAAGTATTTGGTTCTGAAGGGATTTGACATTGGTAAATTGATGAGTCTGAATTATTGTACCCGTTAAACATCATGTTTGCATTCCTTTGGTGTCAAAGCAAGAAGGATATTTGTTTGAGACCAGTTCAATTTCGGGATGCAGGGTGCCTTTTGTTTGGAATGATATTTATGCACAGTTGACGCACATCATTGCAGAATATTGCAGATATAGCAACCAAAAAAATAAGAAAAGTAAAATCGTACTTAATTATGGACAGATGCAGCAACAGTGGTGAGAGCAGCTAGAGAAGAGAAAGAGTCAGTAGAAAGAAGATCAAGGTAGAAAGTCGCGACACACTGTGTTTTTCCAATGTTTTATGGCTGCGGCGGGTCGAAAAGTAGGCTCGCTGAAGCAGCGGGTGCGGAGCCATCTGGGCAGATGTGAGATAACAAATTGCACGCTGCCGTGGCGCGAAGCAGATTTTGAAGCCAGCATGCTGAAAACACTTCGGTCTCGGACAACTTTTGGAAGTTGAAATGTTCAAAGAGTGAACGCTGTTGTGGCACGAAGCGCATTTCCAAGTCAAAATTTTCAAAGCACCACATCATGTTCGGGCCACTTTTGGACGTTCGCCGTTTGGTGTGGCAGACGCCACGGATTATGCAACTTGTCCAAAGTGAGCCAAACATGTGTGGGTTTTGCAGCAGTTTCAAACACGATGGCAGGCTTGGGGCGTTTGAAGATGATCTGGAAAGATGCAATCCTCGTGGCGGGCGCAGTACAAGAGACACATGAGTCAGACATGGTGTGAGGCCAGGGCGCTGATCTCTTGAGACGGGTTGCATTTTGGACGATCAGATCTGTAGGTTTGCTAAGATGATTTGGCGTGACAGGTGCAGCACTTCGTATGACTTGACTTGACCTCCCATTTTCGTGGCAGGCGCGGTACTTTAGACACATGGAGCGGAATCCGCGCAAAACAAATTGGCACGAGGCCGTCAGTTCTGCACTCAACCTTCCATTTTTGAAGGAAGTCTCGCAGAATTTCTTCGCTTTTGACGTTGTCAATTTCAAAACTTGAGGAAGCCTTGCAGTTTCATTGTTTTGGACCTGTGAACTTTCACCTTTTGAGGAAGTCTCGCAGAATTGCTTCGTTTCGGAGCTGTGCGCAATCATTTTTTGAGAAATTCTCGCAGGGCTGCTTCCTTTCAGATTAATAGGTGGATGGATAGATAGATAGAGATAGTCAGATAGAAAGAGATAGATAGACGTAGATAGACAGGTAGACAGGTAGACAGATAGACAGATAGACAGATAGACAGATAGACCGATAGACCGATAGACCGATAGATAGATAGATAGATAGGTAGATAGATAGATAGATAGGTAGATATATATATAGATAGATGGATAGAAAGATAGATAGGTAAATAGATAGATAGACAGATACATAGATAATTAGATAGATAGATAGACAGATAGATAGATATAGATAGATAGATAAATAGATAGATGGATTGATAGATAGATACATACATAGATAGATAGATAGATAGGTAGATAGAAAAAAACAATAGATAGATGGATAGATAGATAGATAGATAGATAGGTAGGTAGGTAGGTAGGTAGGTAGAAAGGTAGTTAGGTAGATAGGTAGATAGGTAGATAGGCAGATAGGCAGATAGGTAGATAGAGACAGACAGACAGACAGACAGACAGACAGACAAACAGACAGACAGACAGACAGATAGATAGATAGATAGGTAGATCGATCAAAAGATACACAGATAGATAGATAGATAGATAGATGGATAGATAGATGGGTGGATGGATGGATAGATGGATAGATGGATAGATGAATAGATGGATAGATGGATAGGCAGATAGGTAGATAGATAGATAGGTAGGTAGATAGATGTATAGATATATAGATAGGTCGATAGATAGATAGATAGATTGATAGATAGATTGATAGATAGATAGATAGACAGAGAGAGAGATAGATAGATAAATAGAAAGAACGATAGATAGATAGATAGATAGATAGATAGTTAGGTAGATAGATAGAGGGATAGATAGACAGACAGACAGACAGACAGACAAACAGAGAGCGAGAGAGAGAGAGAGAGAGAGAGATAGGTAGATAGATACATTGATCGATAGATAGATAGATAGATAGATAGATTTATAGACAGATAGATATTTAGATAGATAGGTGGATAGAGAGATAGAGAGATAGAGTGAGATATAGAGATATAGAGAGATAGAGAGATATATAGATATATAGAGATTTAGGGATTTAGAGAGAGAGAGAGGGAAAGAGGGATAGAGAGAGAGAGAGAGAGAGACATAGAGATAGATAGAGATAGATCGAGATTGATACAGATGGACAGAGATAGATAGAGATAGATAGATAGAGATAGATAGAGATAGAGATAGGTAGAAATAGGTAGGGGATAGATAGATAGATAGATAGATAGAGATAGATAGATCGATCGATAGATAGATAGATAGGCAGACAGACAGAGAGATAGAGGTAGATTGATGGATGGAAAGATAGATAGATAGATTGATTGATAGATAGATATAGATAGATAGATAGATAGGTAGAGATAGATAGATAGATAGATAGGTAGGTAGGTAGGTAGGTAGATAGGTAAATAGATAGATAGACAGATAGATAGATAGATAGATAGACAGATAGATAGACAGATAGTTAAATAGAAACACATAAATAAAGAAAGAAAGAAAGAAATAAAGAAAGAAAGAAATAACAATCAATAGATAGATAGGTATGCAGGTAGATAGGCAGGCGGATGGAGAGAAAGATAGATGGGCAGATAGATAGATAGACATCTAGCCTGGATGGATGGATAGATAGAGAAGTAGTCAGAAGTCAGATAGTTAGATAGACAGACAGACAGATAGATAGATCGATAGTTAGATAGACAGATAGCCAGGTACAGAGACAGATAGATAGACGGATACATAGACAGAAAGAAAGATAGATAGACGCACACACACACATATATATATAGAGAGAGAGAGAGAAAGAGAGAGAGAGAGAGAGAAAGAAAGAGAGAGAGACTCAGAGCCTCAGCGGCCTTTCGGTCCATCAGTGGGTTCATTCTGACATCCAAGCATCACAACAACAATCCTTTCCCATAGGTTTCCTATCTTTGAAACTTCCGCCACCGCTTTGTGCAGTACTACTGGTAAAACCGTACTGGAATCATATTTTTTTTGTGGCTTGCTATACTTACTCAGGAAAAGTCATCAAGAGATCATAGAGAAATCGCTGAATTCAGTGATTGCCCAGGTTGTTCCGTGATCTAACCTTTGTCCCATGCGATTCCCGGACCCGAGAGTTTGGTGCCTTTCTGCTCAGGAGAAGCACCATGTCAGGCGGTATGTCTTTGGAACCAGCACCTCGTTTCCAATGGGCCATGGACATCTTCGCTTGAAAAAAACAGATTGGAAGGTTTGTCAGCTGTGATTTTGTGGCCAAGAAGATGTATGACCAAACTGATGAAATCATTGCACCCCAATCCTGGGGTCACCAAAGGGGATGGGTGGGACTTGGGGATGGGACTATATGGGATTTGGGAGAATCATTAAAACAGAAGGATGGGGCCATAAAATTGCGAATTCAATGGAAAATGGATGAAAATGGTTGAATCGAAAATATCATGATATTTCATTTAATTATTTAATCTGTTGGAGACAAACTTGGGTGGCAAAAAAAACATCAGTTGGACAGGTAGAACCTGGGATCACATGCCCATGCCCCCAGGGAAATGATCGACAACATTCGGCAATTCTTCACAACAATGGATCCTTCAAAACGGTGAGACAACGAGTTTACAGGGATTAGGCCCCCAAACAGTCATGAAATGTACCCCGCATGTTAGGAAGATAGTGCTATTGAAAAATTGTGTAGTGATTATGGTGCTATTTAAATTGGTACTGGTGTAGCACACTGGGGGTTGCCACCAGTCCCGCCCCTCACATTGGAATCATTGGATCTCCAGCCTCCGTAACGGAACGGGCCCCGAGGAGGACGATGACGATGTGATTGCAAACGAGGTTGAGATCGAAACGAAGGCTGTCCAGGAGCCATAGGGGTTTACTGCGGCTTGGAACAATCCCCAAAGAAACTAGAACAGTGGAAGACCTGAAACATAGAAGAACAACATGGGAAAACATCATCTATACTGGAGACAGTGTTCTACGAAATTAGAGACCCTTGTGTTTATTTGTGTATGTTTGCCAGCAATGAAACAAACCAACAAAAAACGATCCTCTGAAACATATATAATCGGGCACAGGTCTATTGGTTGATTTTAATTCCTGAGAACCTTCATACACTTTGATTTTAGCCTGAGAGATCAAACTTGTTTTTTTGCCCACCCAAGTGGTCAGTTGGTGACGGGTTTATACCCCTCAAACCAGGAAAATCTGGGAATATGTCGTGAGTTGAGTTCCAGTTACAGTACGACGTACCTGAATGTGTATCCCAATTGCTAAGTCTTGTTTTTGTGGTGATTCTAACCCAGGTAAAGAACCAGGGTTTATCAAATTCTATCAATCTTAACCCCTCTGGGATCCCAAAAGGCAGTGTTTTTTGTTCATCGTTCGGGGTTGACACGTTTCGTCGGTTCGAGTTGACGAAGTCTGTTAACGCAAGTGAGGCGGAACAACACATTTATATAGGGTTGTTTATTTTTTTCCTGGTGAATTGTCGGGTTGAATGTGTCTTTGGGCCCCAAAGTCACTTGAGCTGCGTTTTCCAGCAAATGCTGTATATGTTCAATCAAAAGGAAACAGGCACAAAGCGACTGTTGACGACTTTTTGCTTGCAGTCAGTACGGGAAAAATATATGCGAGGTTGGAAATTTGACTGTAAAACAATGTCATTCCTATATAGTGATACGGCATATGATTGAAAAACACTGAAAAGATCTTGATGTTTGGCTTCCCAGGCAGTTACAACATCTTAGAACATCTTAGAACTATAAGGTATCTTGATCCATGTTTGGGAATGTTTGGGAACATCAGACGCTTAGCGTTGGCTTTGAACATGGGCCCAGGTCATTTTAGTTTTTCTTGGTAGTCACATACTATGGGGCCAGGAGACGCCACGCGCCACACCCTGCAAGGCGTCACCTGAGGTGCCGCAACGGTGGCTGGTGGTGATGATATGGGGATGGGTCAAAACCTATGTTTTGCCATATTTTGGGGAATTTGCAGCGGAGCTACACTGGTAGCGAAGATTGGGCTCTTGTCCAAGTTGCGGAGACAGAACCAACTCAAGGCCAAAGTGCACCGAGCACTGTTTCACACGACCGCACGAGGTCTGCGCCACACCATTCAAATAGCTCAGTGAGCCA
>Ga0126342_10015319_pt1 | contig 13450 bp, 14 predicted proteins | sample Cyp1metagenome_FD_92528 | JGI IMG/M metagenome (GOLD analysis project Ga0126342, IMG submission 92528) | Coral microbial communities from Lord Howe Island, Old Settlement Bay, Australia - Cyphastrea 1 metagenome | ecosystem: Host-associated > Invertebrates > Cnidaria > Coral ...
TCCAAAAGCCGAAAGATTGCAGTCCTGGTGATGATTGACACCGCCACCAGGTACATGGCAGCACGAACCATCCCTGATGAGACAAGTGGTTCATTGCGAAAGGCCTTGGAGTGTGAGTGGATCAGAATTTTTGGTCCGCCGAAGCAGCTCAGTGTGGATGAATGGTCAGGATGGGGCAGTGACGAAATATCCCAGTGGGCAGGGGAGCATGCCATTGAGATGCGCATCTCTCCAGGACAAGCCCAAGGACCTCTGTAGTCGAACGTCGACATCGGCTTCTGAGAAAATCCCTTTCCATATTCATGGCCGAGAACAAGCTCTACACTTTGGATGGTCTTCACAAAGCTCTCTCCTGGACACTGGACTGATCTCAGATGACCGAACCGGTCCACTTCAGCTTCAACAAACGGAGCAAGATCGACTTCGTCGAAGACTGGAGCTGAAAGCTAAGGCTCAGTATGGCTGCCCCCGAGCTGCGATCGACGTGAAGCTCAGGAGGGCAATGCTGAGAAGATTCACTGGGAATGACGAAGATCTTCATCCAGGAGAATGCTGCTTGTATTGGAGGGAAACGGGCAACCGCTTCCATACCATCCAATGGAGGGGTCAGCAGTGGTTGTCGCCGTTCAGACAGACCCCGACACTGGCTGCATCGACACCTACTGGCTGGCACATGGCACAGTGCTTACTCCGAGCAAGCCGACAGCATGTTCGCCGACTTGTCAGCGACGATGGAGTGGTCAATGGATCACAAAGTGCCGAACAAGCACCAGCTGGCCTTCGCCAACGATGAGTTGTTCGCACAGTTGATCTTCGAAGGATCAATCAACACACCCTAGAAGAGCTGGAACCCGGGATCAGCTCACCTGAAGATCAACCAGACCTTCAAGATCAACAGATCCATGAGCCAGACCAACTACACCAACGACCTGCGCATGTACCACAACAACCTGCATCCCTTACAACAGCAGCAAGATCAACAACAACACCAACAACCTTCTCAAGCACCACACGAATCTGGTTCCGTGCCACCTGACAGGCAACCTCAACCAACAAACTCAACAACAAATCAACCTGTTGATCCAAATGACCCACACATGGATGACACATTGATGCTAATCGAGATTGAAGCAGAACTTCCTCACGAAGTACCAGTGCCTCACGACGGGGAATTTGAATCTGAGCCACCTGTGGCTCCTAGCAGTGCACCACCTATGCACCTGCGAGATCCAACATACATACCAGCTCAAGGAGAAACTTTCAGACAACAACGACGTCGCTTTGAACAACAAGAGACCATCTGGACGAGAAATCGTCCTCCGCCTGTTCACGAACGCCCTGAAGGCGAACAGCAACAGGATGATGAAGAACTTGAGATGCAGGTTGATCTCTTTTGTGGAGGGGAAGGGCAAGAATCCACGGCACTGCCCGAAGGATGGTACTTTGACTCCAAAACACAGGAATTCTATCCTGGCGACGCTGTGGACTACTGGAGCTACGAGGATGGCTTCCTTGTCCGAAACCATGTTCTCAGAGGAACCCACACTTTTCAGGCTGAAGAATTCCCAATTCCTCAAGACCAACTTCAGACCACCACTGGCCTGACTTTGCAGCGTGGATCAAGACAGGTCTACGTCAATGACTCCGAGCCTGTTCAACTTGGACATGACCAGTGGTTTGGTAGGACACTCTATCCCCTGACCGAGGAAACTGCTGAGAATCGAGGCCAATACTACTTGGGTAACTTTGCCCAGAAGCTCCAGAATATAACCAGACAATTCGATGCGGTGGTCACATCTGGACAGCGCAAGTTTCCCCGAAGTGAAAGGGCGTCAAAGAACCTGCAAGATGAGCTTGGAAGATCGTTTGGCCTTCGTGGAGGGCAAGAAGGCTGAGCTCAATGTCTGGGAGGTGGAACTACATCCTGAGAAAGTCACCTGGGAACGAGTTATGAAAGCTCGTTTTTTCCTCAAGTGGACCAGCGATGGAAGAGCCAAAGCACGGTCAGTGCTTCAGGGCTTTGGCGACCCAGATCTGCTTCAAGGTGAATTGAACACCTCATCACCGACATTGGCAAGGTCGTCACGACAGTGCCTCTTAGCAAAAGCAACATGCTGGATGTGGAAGCTGTTCATCTCCGACGTCTCCACTGCCTTCCTTCAGGGTGATCCTCAGACTAGAATCCTGTGGGCCAAGATCCCAAGGACTCTTGCTAATTGATAGGAGTGCCACCTGGCACACTCATGCGGCTTCTCAAACCCATATATGGACAAGCCAGTGCTCCCAGACAGTGGTTTGTCGCTGCTGGACGCAGATTGATCTCCATCGGCTACAAGCCGCATGCCTTGGACCAATGTCTCTTTGATGACCTTCTAGGAGGAGGAGACAAAAACCATGAGCGATATCAAGAGGCGAAGCAAACGACTGAAAGCTGAATTCACCTTCAAGCATTGGCGTGAACAAGGAGAAAATGAAACGCTGGCTTTTTGTGGATGTCATCTCACGCACATCCAACAGAAAGAGTGCCTCATGAAGGTGAAGCCAATCACCTTAGCAAACGGCGATCAAGAAGATCGAGAACTCAAGCGTGCGTTGCTTGGACGTCTTCAGTGGCCTGCTACCCAAAGCGCACCTCATTTGCGCGCCAGCGTAAGTCTTCTATGCGGAGAAGTTTCTCAAGCAAAGGTGTCAACAGCCCAACAAGCTAACAAGCTTCTGAGATTCTCTACGAACAATCCAGATACTGGACTGAAAATCACACAGCTTTTCCGTGTCCCAGGGTGGATACTTTGTCCTTCTCATGCACTCTAAGGTTCTTCAAGGACACATGGGCCAGCCCTATATCATTCTTGATTGGTGCTCATTCAAACTACCACGGATCAGCAGGAGCAGTTTGAATTCCGAAGCTCAAGCATGCTCAGCTGCCATGGATGCCTTGGAGTATCTCACGATCTTTTGGCATGGATGCATGGTGCGTGATTTTGATTTGCGCTACCTGGACACTCAGGACATTGCAATGCAATCAGCACCGGTCATTGACGCAAAGGCATTCTTCGACAGCATCAAGGCCGAAGTTCCCCAACTTCAAGGAGACAAACGCACCAAGATTGAAATTATGATAGTCAAGCAGAAGATGGACGAAAATGGCACGAAGCTCCGCTGGATCAGCTCAGAGATTCAACTTCCACATGGTGTCACACAAAGATTGCGGCGCGCCAGCCCCTGGCCAACCGTATCAGGACACACTTGCTTTCTCTTCAAGCTGATCAGACTTTTCAGGCAGCAAAGCGAAAGACGCAAGCTGAACGAGAAGCATCAGCTTGTCGCAATGCCATTGGACGCATGGTCCACAAAGGCAGCCTGGGCTACGTGGTCTTGACCAACCAGCTTGTGCCAGTTCGAGGCGAAGACTCTTCTCATGACCATTTCCTTGACATCATCTTCACATGTTTCATCGTCGTCTTTATTCTCTTCATTTGGCAGTGCTTTCAACGAATGACATGGTCCTTGAGGAGCTCTTTTGGCTCAACCAGGACAACTTCCCCACTCTTGCAGGGCACCTCGACTCAGACCGAGCCGGACGGTGAGATTCCAAAGATGCGCAAGCACCTGGAAAATCAACGTCATCGAATTGACATGTTGGCCCAGCAAGTCCATGACAAGGACGACAAGATCACAGATTTGCAGGAATGGATTGGCTACTGTCAAGGAGACCTGGCATCGACACAACTTTGGGGCCGAGCCGGTGAAAGATTTCATGTACAACCAGAATGTGATTCCCTTCGACATGCCAATCCTGGTGGCATCAGAAGGCTTACAGTTTGCTCACATTGCAGTCGAGATTTGCATTCGAGCAGCGTTGACCGATGACTCTGGCAATTTCCTTCCTCCACCAATGTGAATGTGCCACCAAACCAGTTTGAACTCAGTGATTGCAGGAAATCATCCTGAACAACACTTACATTTAGGACTTGCCTGCATCGCCCGTCGCATTTGGGCTTTTGTGGTGCATCAGCACCTTTCGATTCCGGTCCACAGGGCCCTTGAGCGTTACAAATCACATGGCAACGCAGAAAAAACCTCAAGTGCCTGCTTTGCACGTTGCACTTGTCCAGTTCCAATTGTATTCAACACTTTGAGCGGTTGAAACACGAAGATCACTTTCCGTATCTTCACACTTCCCAAACAAATTCCAGGTATTCCATCAGGTACCGCTCGCAACTGTTGCCTCGTGCCAACGAAGGTGGGTCAATCGTTGCCAGATCCACGAAGCAGCACCTGTATCAAGCTCTGGCCAATGCCAGGCGTCTGGTAGGATCTAAGATGCTTAAGATGCGAATCTTAATATGTCTTGATATATCTAATACATATTTATACATATTGTTGTTGTTCAATATGTATTTTAATATGTATACCGTGTATATGTTGATAGTTGTTTGACATTTTATTCGGGATACTGTATATCCTCGGAACCGCTTACAAATACTCCCATCATCTTCAATGTCTTTCGCATCTGCAGATATGCAAGCCACCTGGAATGTTGAGATTCGTAAGCAAAATACGCTTCGGCTGGCAGATTGCTTCGATGATGATCCACTCCTTCTCCATTATAACGTTTGGGCTTGCATCCACGATGACGAAATCCACGGGCTGCCGATGCTGGCAAAGAACCTTGATAAACCCAATGGTTACTCTAAGAGACTGCAGCGCAGCCAAAAAAGTCACTTCTTTTACGTGCGTTGTACTTTTCGGTATTTTTCTCTGAGATTTGTTTCACGAAAGCCCATCACAGCTTCAGTGTGAAATCTCTTTGAGGTGACATAGGCTGCGCATGGCTGCGCCAGTCCAAGGGGCATCCAAGGAATTCCACGATTTCTTCGCCTCCAAGTGCTCACTAATGAGAACCAAACGAGGTAGACTTGCAAGCCTCCACTTTGATCGGGGGTGAACGGTGGTGAATGGCGAATGGTGAATCCAAAACAAGAATTGCATTGCAAATATTGGTCCAACATGGTCCAACATTGCCCAAGATCCGCAATTTGCAATTTGAGTCACCTCCTTGGACCAGCGTAGCTGTTGCTGTAATTTCTTTGGCGGAATTTCTCGCCTATGCCTGAGTTCCTCGACTCAAATAATTTATATAATTTATACCAGTCTTCAACATTGCAACAAACATGAAAAAACAATAACAAACCTTTTTCATCCTTTTTCTGTATCTTTTGTATTTGTCCATTTTGTCCTGCACCTTGGCTCCAATAGCACCTGTTGCAGCTGCTGTGGACTCTGGGTCTCGTTGAGCAAAGCGATGTTCCACCAAGTTCCTTCACCTCCACTTGCCAAAAAAAAAAACTTAAAATCAAACAAAATACATTCTTCAACATCATGAAACGAGACGATAAGATATACAAAGTACAATGAGACAATATGAGACGCAATAAAATAACATAAGCATCTTGAGATATCATAAGCAATATCTGGAGGAATCCCAGAAACAACACATCCCTTGAAGATCACGCCTTCTGATAAGCGGCTCCCAGGAGCGAGCGACTCAGACAGCTTTTCAGGCAAATCAAAGGCGAAGATCTGAGGAAGATGCAGATAGATGCAGGAAAGAAAGGAACCATTCTGACATATTCTGACATATTCTGACAACACATGGCAGAACAACATTCAAATCGAAGAAAAAAATGATCGAATTGGGAAAACTTCACTGGAAACATTCTGCAAGTCTCCCGTGATATATTTCCTGTTGGTCCTGACCCTTATTTTTTCATGTAACCACATAATGGTTTAACACGCTGGTACATCTCGAACTTATGTGAAGCAAACAACACATATGCTGTGTATGGTCAAGGTGCTGAAACCAAACTAGTCAAAAATCGGTTGGAGCTATCTGCATTGAACTGCACGATAACAATGCGGTTCAAGAGCTTTCACGGTGAACTAGTAAGTATTAAGACCAGCAACTGTCCTTCAAAAATAGATGTCTGCCAGGCCCATGTCCATGTCTCAGTAACATTTTCGGCATTGAAATAGCTTAGTTGCATGGAGCACAGGAAGATTCACAAACCCCAGCAAAAGGTTGGTTTTATAATAGGTTCTTAAAATGGGGGATTTCCAAAACCATGGGTTTCAATACTAAAATGGTTTAATTTAGATGATTTGGTCCGATTTTAGGAAACCTTCATTTTGACTTGAGATATATTTCTGACGCTGCAAAACAAGTCTGATTCAAATCAAAGTGTCTTCAATGTATATTTGTTAAATGTATTTAAATGATTTTAAATGTGTCAATAATGTGTCAAACACGTTCCACAAAGAAGACCTTCGCTTTGCACGGTCTTCGAGCGCCTCCGCACCTGGCCGGCGACCGGCCATCAACGACGCACGCGCCATGGCAGAAGCCGTGCAGCCACCTCGCACCGTGCAGCCACGGTGTGGCACGGTGCAGCGATGGTCAAGCTGACATTTTCAGTCATTTTCGGTAGCTGGATTTCATTGAACCATCATTGAACCATCATTGAACCAAATGCTTCTTTTGGAAGTGTTTCAAAGTGACAAACATGTAGGTCTCTATCAGGTCATATTCCTTGACCATCACAGTCAAAATTGACCGTCACGAATTCATTTCCACTGCCGCTCAAATGCCGTCAAACGATGCCATTCACCTCCGAGAAATATGTCGAAAATCACCCTGACACCTGCTAATCCTTGGCAAACCCATGTAAGAGGCAAGAAAAGTATAGAAAAGTTTCTGTTTGGGTGCTCTTTCCAAGCAAACACAGAAAAACCCTTTCCAATCTCACCCTGGCATACAAAATTTGCTGGGTGCCAGCATAGTTTCCTGCAATACAAGCAGCTGCTTGAACAAAGTTGTTTTCGCAAAGGAGATCCTTCGATGATTCGATGTCTGCTCTTCAAAATCGGCCCTGATGGCCATGCAATGGTCGGCTTTCTGTCGGCCATGTGCTTCATCTGTGCTTCATCTGTGCTTCATCTGTGCTTCATCTGTGCTTCATGAATTTTCATGTCGCAATAGGCAAAATGGCGGCTTTCTGTCGCATGTCCTTCTCTTTGTCATTCAGCACTTGGTTCGCTTCCATGCCGTCCATGCCTGCGGCCGCATCTTGCCGATCAAAGCGTTGGATCCCAGGAATCGAAGAGGGACGCACAAAATGCACATTTCAACGTCTCGAAGATCCAGAAACAGAAAATGAGCTAAAACATTGTATAAAAAATATAACATATATAATATGTATATATATATAATTATATATAATTAAATTATAATATAAACAATGAAAACCATGAAAACAATGGCAAGCCCAACGGCAGTTTGATGCCTTGGGTCGCTGCAGACTGGGTGCAACGTCGAAGTTCTGGCTCTGTGTTTGCATTGGGCACCACAGCATCTTCCAAGTTTGAAAAGTGCCAGGGCGCTGGCCCTGGTTCTATGGAGGACAAAGGCACCAAAGGGCGGGTAGAAGAAAAAGAGGAAAAAACAAAAAAAACAAAAAACACAAAAAACACTGGAAAAATGCATCCACCCCTCTAGATGCTGTGTTTTCTTTGGGATCAAGAAGGCCCAATCGAACAGCAATATGTTGGTCGGATTTTGATGGACCAGCCAATTTACAACACCCTGGGTCGGTCCAAAACATGGTTCAATCAATACAATCAATATCTTTTGGTGAACGAAGGTTTCGCCACGACTTCTTCGATGTACAAATCATTTTCATCTCGATTCGAGGGCATCTGGATGCATCTGGCTATTTCTCCCATACGATCACTTCCAGATCTTCCAGATCCAGAATTCCCGCATCTTGACATAGCAATTCTGGCCGTGCCTCTCTCGCCACTTCGAAGCGCTGCTTCAACAAAGGCGGAGCAGCATACTTCCTAGCGAGGGATCAATATGTTCAAAAGATTTCAAAAAGCAAAACAAGACAAGACAAGTGAAGATCCATACAAAGACGGAATCAAAGATCACTGGATCCCTGAGGCAAACCTGTTAAACCCGCCAAGTGCTCCTTACTCAGCTCTTGCTCCCAGCAAATTGGATCGTCTTCCAAACAACACCTGATTCGAAAATACAATGAATACAATGAATACAATTTCCACACATGGTGTGCTCTTTAGTGGAAGAGACAATCCCAAAAGAGCGAAGTGGCTGAGAATGCCAGGATACTTTGAATGAAATTCATAGCTGTTCACAAGCAGCTTAGCATGTTGAGTCTGTTAAGTGTTAGTCCATTTTAGCGGCCGTTCACTTTACCAAAGGAGCTGAATTTGATCATGATACACTTGAGATGACGAACAAATTCTGGTGTTAGAATGGACTTTGAACCTGAATTTGATGTGGCAACACTTGGCAATCGGCAAAGAAACCCATGGTGGCCTCTGATATGTAAAGCTTTCATCCCAGCAACCCGCACTTTCGCCAGGATACCTAGTTGAGACTCGAGACGCTCAAAGTCCAAATTTGATTGGAACACCAACAGTTTCAACATACCTTCCAATCAGGTGCCACGAAATAAAAACTTTCCCAAGCTCACCAGTTTCGAGAATTCGAGAGCAGAAAGAGCTTGGGCTGCTGCTGGGCTGAGAGCAAAGGTACCAGCACCACAAGCAATCTGCTTCGAAAGTTCGAAAGAAAGCGGACCTTCCATGAAGTTGCGTCAAATTTAGCCAAATTGAGTCAACATAACAGTGAAGAAATGGGAACACAGCTAATAATCTTGGAAATGGCCTGAAACACTCTGACTGCGTCACATTCCATCAATCGCATCGACAGAGGTATACGGAGCTATCCATTTGCTGTCGTTGAAGTACCCTGCCTTTAGGAAAAGCCTAGTCCTTTAAGGGCCCGCATGTGCCTTTTGTATCCTTTTGTGCCTGCATGGAACAGTCGAATTGAACTGTGGAATGAAATGAAAAATTGCGCGATCAAAACGCCCCATTGCACACAACTCTTTGGTACTACTAAGGTGCGTTTCCACATCCTGTCCACTAAAGTCACTAAAGCTTCATAAAGCTTCTATGTCGTTGATTTCTGCTTCAAGCCGAAACGCTGCATCATCACAGTTTGCAAACGGACTGGTCGTACTGACTGAACTGTCTTGAAAACGCATCACATTGGCACATACAACTTCATCCTAAGATGTGTCATCACATGTCCACCTTCAAATTCAAACCGGTCTTATGCAAGACTGGGCACTCATGGTGTTCAGTCGAAAGCAAAAACAGAAAGACTTCGTGAGAAACCGAAGAGCAGAGGAAAGACATCCATCTTGAAACTCAAAGAACGTGCTGTAGAAATCAAAGTGTAAACTCAAGATTGGTGCAACATAAAAAAAATGTCGTCTTGCATGTGCAGAAGATATCAGAATGCACGCCAGGGAGACTTCTCCATCTGGGCAGATGTACCATCAAGCTGCATCCTGAACAGGATGCAAAATATGCAAGCGTTTGGCTCACGTCGACCAATTCTCGTTCTGTTTCTGACAATGGCACAATATGGCATACAGTTTTCTCATGGGTTCTGTGCTTCTGCTCTCCTGTATCAGTTTCAATGAGGCTTAACAAAGATGAGAAGTCGTAACGGCCGCATTTTTTCCGCCGGTATAGTCGGATCTGACAGCGAAATCGAATCGGATAGAATAAGGCATCACAAGCCAGCAACAGCCACAGTCTCAGAAAGGCATAAAGACTGAATAAAGAATTGCATGCAGCATGCTCCAAAAGCGAGCCTCGCTAAGGAGTGGCTTGGGATTGTCATTTGTTAGCTCTGAATGTGGCAGTGGCTGTTCTGTGTATCTGGCAGTGACGACGCAGAGTTTTGGAAACGTTGCCTGCGACAAGAGTGGCATTGGCACAGTCGCAAGGCGGTGTCCGCTTGTACTCTTTGAACTTGAACAAGTTCTGATTGTGGATGTCTAGGAAAACAGTGGATGAACAAGTTCTTCAGATTGTTTACCTTCGAAGAGATTAAATGGCAAAAGGATGCGGACACATGCAAAGAATATAACTAATTTCATAGCATCTTGAGAGAGCCACTGGAGATACATTTATCATATCTCATGTAATAGTGACACGTAGTTACACATCCTTGTCTCGCTCTTAGTGGCCACCTCATAGAATGCAGACGGCAGCCGGGCTATCCAGCGTTCACGGACGCAAGAACCCAGCTTTACATCTCAATTTACCCTACCGATTACACTCCGACCTGAAGTCTTAAACATTTAAAACATGCACGCATTATCTTTGATACACGGCTTTCTTGGGAACATGGCTGATGAGAGTTTTCCACCCCCCGATCCTTTTCCATCCAGCTCACATTTTTATACTTGTTCATGTCATTTCTTGTCCACCTTTTTAAACTTCCCAATTGTGAGACGGACAAGCTTTGGATCTCACGGAAATCAGATCCCGGGTCACGGAATTATTGGAATTCACGCGTACCCCAAGATCAGAAGCCCTGGCATCCACACTCCTACCACCCAAACCTCCTAAATCTCCTAAATCTCAGGCACTTGTTCACAAATCTCCTTAAATAGCACTTGCTCGCCGGTGCAGGATCAAATGTTGCACCAATCTGGCGGCCAATTTGAGCCGAGAAAATGCTTCGTCTGCCAATGTTCTTGGCCAAACGTGGAGCTTAATCATCTGTGTGGTGGTTCAGATCTGGGCTTTCCAGGTCAAGGCAAGTTTCCAAGCTAACGTGCAATGCTTTTTTGCCAAATGTCATCATCAGAAACATATTTTTGTTTGGCAAAGAGTGCATTGCAAGCTGTACTGCTTGGGTCTCGCCAACCGCATTAAAAAAGATGTGGACAGTCTGCCCTCACCCCATGGTCTTTCAAATCAAACTATGATTGACTCGGCCACAGGCGTCCTTCAAAGCACCAAAGTGCAAATGCAATGCATTGGAGTTTTGCATCAATTCACTGGCATAGTGGATTTAGAACAAAGAAGCGGTCAGAGTAGGCAGTTCGAGAATGCTAAAGAACCACAAGTCACATGAAAAGCAAACTGTTGATTCAGTGCATGCGAATGATCAGTCCAGCACCAGGTCTGCTCAAACTGTGACGTGGCCTGAAACTGAATGGCGTAAGACAACATTTGCTGGTCCGAGTCTTCTAGCAATGTCAAGCCCAGTCTGAACAACATCAAGAAAAGGTCTGAAAGATTCTGAAAGCAGGTGTTGCAGATTCTGTGTCTGGCATCTGGTCCTAGCTGCCTAGCTTCCCAAGTATATCAGTTTTACATATTTTTACAACGCTCGCGAAAATGCTCAACCATGCAAAAGGCACCTAAAAAACATGTGCACAAGATATCGCATAACAGGGGCGTAATATGCATCACATACGGCATGATCCGGCCTCGAGTACGGCCTCGTAGAACCCCCAGCACAGCGGTGCAGGCCTGAAAAGGTTACCAAAGTTTATAGATGTGAACGTATTCAAAAACAACACATTGAAATGCATCATATTATAATATATATATAGAGAGAGAGAGTCTAGAATCACATATATCCTAGTATATCTAATATTTATTTATTTATTTATTTATTTATCTATTTATACACTAATGAATCCAATATACGTATGATGCTCTCTCTCTCTCTCTCTCTGTACGTGTTACGTGACAACGCTGTTTCGAAACCTGCCAGGTTTCGCGACCCCGTGACCCTGGCCTGGGAACAGGTCTGTCCTACTCTAGTGCTTTCCCAGCACAACACTGACCGAGTTTTGGTCCTGGCAAAAAGTTCTGGAAACGGTTCAGTCTCAGGTCGGTTTTAGATCTCGACCATGCTTCACAACTTAATTCTTCAAGGATTGTGACATAGTTGAAGGAAATCGAAACGCTTCGTCCGAGGGGAAACGTCTGATTTCTTTAGATTAGAAATATATAAATATATATAAATATTAATTCATGTTTAAATACGTATGATTAAATACTTGAGAATCCATGTCGATTGTAGGTCACGGATGTCACGGGCTACCCTGTTTCGTTGTGTCTCATGGCAGCTCCACAACCCGTTCGAGCTTCGAAGAGCTCCTGGTGGTGCTTTGTTTGTCGTCGCTAAACTGAAGACAGCTGACTCCGGAGTATTTCTCGAAGCACGCCTCGCCTGAGATCACTGAGATCGACAAACCAAGAAAGGCTTTCCCCAAGAACTGTGCTGTCGGCTCAAACGAAGACAGTTGAATGACGTTGGATCAACCATGAAGCATGACTCAGTCAAGTCGTTATTCAACACCACAGCATCAATTCAATGTGCAGGATGCACAGTGCAGAGAGTGCAGCAAGGCACACACGTCATACGCTGCGGGGTGCATGACTGTGTGCGGGCCATTCTTACAAGTCCAAAGACCCTTGCTTCCTCAGTTGACTCACACTCCATACTCTCCATACACTCCATGATGCCGTGCCCTCTCTTTGTCTAAGAGTGGCATTGGCATCCATTCAAAGCGGAGATGCAACAATGGGATGAAGCACTCAATGCACCAAAGGTCCGAAGGTATTTAAGCCATTTAGCCATGTCAATTCACACTGGTACCAAGGCTATGGCCAGATTTTGATACAGATACGGTTCGATAGCTCTGCAACACCAAGGAGCTAATTGCGACTTTCTCACACAGGTCGCAAGTCACCAGAGAGCTCTCCTGGTTCAGCGTGTCAGGCTTGGAGCGTTACCCACTTTGTTCCGAGTTGTTCTGAAGCATGGAAAATAACACCGGAGTTTTGTTTCAGGTTTGTCATCGCGGAACTTCGTCCCGCAATAAGCTTGGTCGGATCTACACTATGACCTGAAGAATCCGTTTCCATTGGGGGATCTCGGAACAACCTGCATCTTGGCTTTCTGAAATGGTGTGTCCAGCTCAAAGAAGATCAGTTTTTGCGGCGAGTCTCTAATAGACGCTCGACCATGTCATAAGTGTCACGGGAGCGCCAGTTTGGATCCATGTCTTCTAGTAGCCGGACAATCCGCGCGCGGCTAGTGATGTATTCGAGCTCTGCTCCACAAACACCTCGTTTGAAATAAGACATGGACAACATGCACAAGAAACTTGGTATGGAAAACCTCTTCAAACTTACGAATGCATGCTAACGATGCTCTTTAAGACTGATCATATCAAACATCAAACATTCTCAAACCATATCAAAGAGCAGAGCTGTCGATAAGCTGTCGATAAGCTATCGATAAGCTGTCTGAGTCCCAGTGGTCCCACAATTTCCCGCGAGTGATGTTTTTTTCGGGTGCCAGGGAATGCCTTCAAAATCGCCGAGGAAAACCAACACGTTTTTCCAAATTTGCAAAGTCAGATGTCCAAAGATGTCCAAAGATGTCCAAAGATGTCCAAAGATGTCCAAAGATGTCCAAAGATGTCCAAAGATGTCCAAAGATGTCCAAAGATGTCCAAAGATGTCCAAAGATGTCCAAAGA